>Ga0272441_10003976_pt1 | contig 27428 bp, 25 predicted proteins | sample SSMProp6N_FD_193582 | JGI IMG/M metagenome (GOLD analysis project Ga0272441, IMG submission 193582) | Marine sediment archaeal communities from Little Sippewissett salt marsh, Falmouth, MA, United States - SSM-Prop-6N | ecosystem: Environmental > Aquatic > Marine > Wetlands > Sediment ... | reverse complement strand
ATAAATGTTTCGTCTGCATTCGTATTTCCTTCAGAACATGGAACCAAATGACCGGCAACAACTTCATTATCCTGATCGTAATCTGTGGCTCTCGTAAGAACATATTTATTCGATACATCACCTGGATTTGTTACTGTATATATTCCATTATGAACACGTGATACACCTGTTTCATTTTTTACCAGAATCCTGTCACCATATACAACACCAATTCCATCAACAGACAATGCGCCATTTGCATTGGCCTGAAGAATTTTTCCAACACCGCTTCCTGAAGGCGCATATGCAGGAAGGGCAGAAACAGTTGCCAGTCTAACAGGCCGTTTACATCCCGTATCTGGCAACGTAGACGCAACAGTAGACAATGCATCATCAATTCCTTCAAGATGAGAAGCTAAATGCTCTGGATCAGGAGTGGCAGGAGTGTAATTGGCAGGAGTATAAGCAATTTCAAGAATATCACCATCGATTTCATCCTGGTCCAGATCAATATCGACTTCATCATTTAAAGTATCATCCGTAATGGTTATTTTAGCAGATCCTGCATTGATTTTTTTGAATTCAAGATCAACACCGGTCTTCTGCTTAAATACGCCAACACCTGCCGTACCAACATTGGAGGCTGTATTTGGTTCCCCTGTTCCGGATCCAGATACTTTTACAAATGTTGGTGCTGTGCTGGTAAGCATCCATATATCTTCTGTATCCGTCTGGCGAATAAATTTACCGATATCTCCAGCAACGTATGAAGCTCCTGTTCTTGCTGCTGCATTTGCAAAAACAAAATTATATGGAACATGAATATCCGGCGGCAGTAAATTTGTATGGTCCAGAGGAATGGCCAGCCAAGCAGCACCGTTCCATACAAAAACAGCACCTGTGTCCTGCTCAATAAAAAAATAACCTGGAGAATCAGGAGATGGTTTTATGTCTGAAGATAAGCCGCCATATCGATTGCTTGCATATTGTATAATTGCCATCTTATTTCCTTAGTTTATAATTTACATCCATTTCAAAGATATGACCACAAAAAAATTCAATAACCATTTTCCCAGATACCGTATCAAAATAAGGATCTCTTGCACTTCCTTCTGCACCGCATACACAACATTTTGCTTCAGGCGAAGTTAAAAGAACTTCTGTCATTGTTCCAACTCCACCAACTTTCTTTTTAAGCTTACAACACAACTCATTATTCTTTGCATTCCTTTGCTTCAAATAAATACGAGCTTCTTCTAACGGAGGGTCTGAAGGAACTGCTTTTGTATCGATATGAATATAGTTACCAAGCTGAATATTTCCGTTTACATGAATTTTTTCATTAATTGCTGCAGGAACTCCAAATCCCCAATTGCCTGAAGTATCAATTCTTCCTGCTTCAGCACCATTCATCATGAAATAAAAAATATTAGAAGAAGAAGACCCGACAGAATTCTCAGTCAAACGGGATGTTTCAGCACTGGCTGTATTTTCGACTCTGACAGCAGAAGAAACTGCTCTTTTAAGATGAATTAAATCAGAAGGAACAAAATTTCCACCAAACCCAAAAAGTCCCTGTGTTGCGACTCCAGCAACAGCACCATCAAGTGTTATAACGACTTGTCCTGTTCCTGTATCTATTACTTCAACGGAAGAAATATCTTCAAATATTTTATCCTGCGGAATAGACTGATAAAGATCAAAAACATATTTTTTAGGAGTAAGATGTTCATCTGCCGTAGGAGGGACATAAGGAGAAGCTGCTCCTATAAAATCAATTATCGGATAGTCACCAGAACCTGCTTCGCTTACTTCAAATGTTGAAATTCCCTGATGCAATGTTGTGCTTTCAAAAATAACAGCACCTTCAAAGCTACCTGCTCCTAAGTTAAAACCGCCTGCTGTATCAATATAAAAATTCGTAGTTCCAAAATAAAAACTCGATGCCGAACTATCATACCCTTTTGCCAAACCTATATTTACATTTGAAGCACTTGCATTAGGTTTTGCCTGAAACCAAAAAGTATTTCCAATATCAAGAATATCAAGTTCATCCGTATCTGATCCAACACGAAGCCTAAAAGCAGAATCAAATGATTTTAAATATCCACCTGTGTTTAATAAAACAGAATCATGCGTTGTATCTTTATGTAAACCACATGTTCCTGTTAAACCATAATGTTCTGCATTCCAAGAAGGATCAGCACAAAGAGAAAAAGAAGAAATAGAATTACCGCTTGAAATTCGCTTTCCAATATAATTCGAAGAATCAACTTCAGTTTCTTCAATTACCCATATATGATATTCCGCAGCAGAATTAGAAACTGTTAATTCATAATTACCAAAAGCATCTGATGTTGTTTCAACAGCGTCATCAAAAGGACTTACTGCAAGACGAGCAAATACTTTTGTATTCGGAATTATATTTCCTCTTCTGTCAACCAATGTTTCAAGTATTTTTGCCATAATTAATTATTCCTTAATCTGTTTCCGTAAAATTTATCGCCATATCATTATAATGATAATCAAATGTAGGATTTGAATTCGTTATTTTTATATCTCCACAAAGAACAGGAGGTAAATCATGATGCTTTACTCTTAAAACAATAATATCTCCACGCTCATTAAAATTTTCAAGCATTCTTAATTCGCTCACTATATTCGAATCCTTTAAAGAATATCCCAACGCCACATCAAATAACTTTCTTCCAGGATGGCCAAAAAATAACCTTGAATTATCAAATGTAATATTTTTCCCTGTCCACCCCTGAGTTAATTCTCCAGAATGAACATCCTTTGGTTTTATGGAAGAAGGATGTTCCGGAATAACCACAGCAACCGCAGGAGATGTATTATATGAATGCTCCAATATTGGATAAGCCAATTCAATTTTACAATCCGTAACAGCTTCAAACTTCAAAGAAATACGAATTCTATTTGTATTGTCTGGTATTATCTCTCCCTTTGCAACGTCCGGAATCAATAAATCAAAAAAACTTAAATCCGTACTTTCAGTTGCTGTGACGTTATAGCTTCTTTCATCCCTGAATCTTATTTTTAAAAAAGATCCTGTATTTGTAAAATATTGAATAACAGGAGTTATTTTCATTTCTCCATTAATACGGTAATAAAATGAAAATCTATATAAAAGCAAAGGATTAATAGTTCCCTCTCCAGTTGTTTCAATAACTAAATATCGTTCTTCTCCTGCATCAAAATTTCCGAACATTGTATTTGCGTGATCATGAACATTTATTAATCTTGGATTTCGAATCGTAAAAAAACTGCTTGTTTGATTGACCAAATCACTATTCAAATATCTTGTCGTAGGAATAAAACTCGTTTCAACCATATCTTGAGGTTGACGAGCAGCTATAATATTATCTCCTGTTGCCAATCCTATTAAAATTGGATTTGAAATATCATCAACATCAAGGGACGTATCCAAAGAATTACTTAAATTATTATACGTAGGCCGAATATCATAAGTTTCTTTAAAGCCTGTTTTTGAACTGACTCCAAAATATCCATTCAATATTCTTTTATTTTCAAAATCAAATATTCTTTTTTTAGTAATTTCATTTCCTATAATTTCATTAACGACAATACTCGATGCGCTTTTTGGAGATCCAGGAGAAGCAACTGTCATTAATTTATAGGCAGATAAAAATTTATGGTCCAATAACAACGGAACCTTAATTCCAACTTCTGTTGCTGTCGGTAAATTGGTTAAAGCACGGTTACGGGTTTCACAACCTTGCTTTATTGTTTTAATTGTATCTGCGTTCAAACGGAAACCTCGTCAAATTTAATCTGTACATCTCCACGTTCATTCCCTGCAGTCTGTTCATAGCTCACATTTACTTCCATATTGCAAAAAATAACATTCGGTAATGTTCCAGGCATTTTTGTCCTTAACGCAATCGGATATCCCATCTTATTCCAGTTTTCCAATTTTCTCATATCATTAATAAAATATCCAGGCCGATTCTGCCATGTTGCATTCAAGGAAAGTTTCAGTCTTGGATCGCCTACTTTTAATGCACGTATTTTTCCGGACGGATCTTTATTGGTTGATCGACTTGATGAATTAGAAGTAGATATTCCGATTCTTGGATTCACATCGACAGTGTATCTTCCATTTGCTTCCTGAGATGTTTCAACAACGTGTTCTACGACAACATTATCAACATGAAATCGTAAATCCCTTTCGTCAGGATTTTCTGTAAAATTAGCATAAGATCCGACTCTCATGCTGACCGCATTGGAAGGGCATAAGGCACGTTCAGAAATAAAAATATTTGTAGATCGTTCAGGAACAAATGAAGTTGATTCCCGAAAAACAATAACTATATCTGTGGCCAAAGCATCCTGATCATCATAAAATCCAATAATAATATATGGAGTAACCAAACCATTTCCTGGTACACCTGCTGTCATTTTATAAGCATTCTGAACCCTGACCCATCCTGAAAAAGCAACTGTTTTATTCTGAAGAAAGTTCAATACATTCGCACGCCTTCCCGAAAGCACTTGAGAAATACCAACATCAACAGGAACAGTCAATAATACCGATGTACTTATTCCCTGACTGAAACCTTTATATTCATCCAATGAATCTTCACGAGAATAAATAAAATCGGTATCAGTTCTCATATCTGCAGGAGTTGATACCGAAGGAAATTGATCATCAGCCATGAATTCCCATGATTCGGCCAATGGACGAATTACGACTGGATCACCTGGAAGATATGAATTTACAAATAAGTCCGAATATCCACTCTTTAATTTTTTAATATCGATTTCATCTTCATCGCCTACTTCTGTAATACTTTCTATACGAAAAACCTCAGATTTGCCATAATAAAGCAAATTTCCGCTTAAATCACGAGTTGGATCAGAAGATGGACCAATATAAACCCTTGAATTTGGCTTAATTCTTGAACTATGTCCATTTACGTAAAACACTGAAACTCCAGCATTTACAGATCTTGACAAAACTGTTTGCTGCTCAAAACGAGCCATATCCATATTATTAATTGGAATGACAACACCCATTTCCCACAGGCCACCCTCATTAACTTCCAAATTCTCTTCTAAAATTGCCATTTAAAACCCTCTCAGACCTCCATAGATGCTCTGTACGGCCCGATCCTATGCAAACTCACGGTTATCCATTGATTCCTGTATTTTATCCCTTAAACCCTGCTCATAGATCATCGAAATAGCTTCTTCAGAATCACCGCTTAAGACATTTACTCCACTGAATTCAATTGTATTATTGACCACAATGGATCTTGACGGTTCTGACGATCCGGAGCCACCAAGTAAACCACCACCCTGAAAACCCTTTACCGGCCCACCATAATAAATAGATTGAGAAGTTTTCCCTGTCTTGTCTCTATTTATTTGTTCAATCCGGTCTGCATTATTTCGATATATTTCAGGTGGAACGTAAAATTCTTTTGCTGTCACGGCAACAGGAACCTGATTCATTTGTTTTCGTGTAGACCTTGCCTGAGAAACCATCCTCGATAACTCTTCACGATGTGCAGCCGTTGATTGACGGTTTACTATATAAGAATTCGGAGGAAGGGCCGTATGAATATCATCAATACCCCCATGACCACCCTGAATAATTCCACCAGGAATCCGTCTTAATTCACCGCCTCTTCGTTTATGATCTTCAATAAGGCCACCATCAAATTTACCGGCTATGGCTCTTACTCCTGCAAAGATAGCAGCTATTCCACCGATGATTGCAGGAATGGCGATAAAAGCAAAAAGACCAAAAGTTTTAAATGCTGCTGCTATTGCATCTCCAGTTGATTTCGACTGGCTGGCGGCAACAGATTTATATGCATTGATTGTTTCCGCAACAGCTATTTTTGCAAGCCCCTGAAGAATTGCGTTTGTTAAATCAGCCTGCAGCCTTTTAATTGAATCATCTTTTTCAGCTTCAATCTTAACTTCTTGAATAGCTGTTGCTGCTGCGGTTCTCGCTCTTTCATCAGCCAAATCTTTTTCTCTTTGCAATCTGGCAAGCTGTTGTTGATAACGGGCATTCTCTGCATTTATTTCAGCCGTTCTTTCATTTTCCAGTGCAGCAACCGCATCACGCTGTTTATCATTAAAGAAAGCAGAAGTTTCAATCTTTAGCTGTTCAAGTCGAGCAAGAGAACTTTGATCAATTTCAGATTGTGAAATTCCAAGTCTATTTTCAAGCTGATTCAAGGATTTAATCTGTTCTTCCAGTTCAGCTAATTTAATTTGACGCTGTTCAATAGTACCTAATCTTGCCGCATTTATATTCTGATCGATAGTCGTTAATAACTGAGCACGCTGTTGTTCATCCGTTAATCCCTGGAATCTTAATTCCTGTTCCAGCCTTGCAAGCTCAGTCAAACGCTCGACACGCTCATTAAAAATATCTCGCTCAACATCTCTGCGCTCACGGTCAAAATCAGAATTTATATCGGCCAGTTTCTGACGATGATCGTATTCAAGCTGAATTAATTTGTCAAGATAATCCTGTTGATTCTTTAATAAATCATCAACAAGTTTTCGATTTATTTTTCTGATTTCTTCAGCAGTTTTATCTTCTTCTTTTGGATCCAATCCAAATGCTTTGTCTATCTGTTTTGCAATTTGTTCTGAGGCAAAACTTTTAATAATTCCAAACGCTTCATCGATTACATCATTATATGCCTTAACCGATGATTTGGCAAATGCCCATTTTTCAATTTGATCTTGAATTCCAATTGCTACTTTTTCAAATTTTCCGGCAGAAGCTAATCGGCCAGCTTCTTCAACGTTCTTTTTTTGTATTGCTAATAACTTATTATATTCATCCTGAGTTATTCCTAATATTTTATGACTTAAAGAATTCAAATTATTAAATTGTTTAATCTGATCATTTAAGTTTTGTTCAGCTTTTTTCTGTTCTAAAATTTCAGCAGTAATGCCTTTTGAAAGCGGTAAAAATTCTTCAGCGTCTTCATAAATTTTTAGTTTCAATCTTTCATTGGCAATTCTCAATTGTTCTTTTACGAGTTTAGTTAATGCCTCTTCAGTTTTATTTATTGAATCAATTTCATTTTTTGTACTTTTTAATATATTAAGATTTTTATTTAATTCTTCTTTTTCACCAAGTAATCTTCCAAGAATTCCTTTTCTTAATTCTGCTCCTTTATCATCGCCAGAAATTGAATCAATTACATTCTCTAACATTCTAATTCTCATGATAGTATCTTTAATATCTTTATTAACATCAACATCTATATCAATTCCTGTTTGCTGGCTAAGATTTCTTAAAATATCTTCCTGTAATCTTTTCATTTGTTCCAATTCATTTCTTCTTTCTCTTTCTGCATCCTTTATTTTAAGAACGGCATTTACTTCATCAGTGTATTGAATATCTCTTAATTCATCAGCAACCTGTTGTGTAATGCTCAATCTTTCAAGATTCAAACTATTTATTATTTCAAAAAGTTTTACCTGATCTTCAAGAATTGATTTGTTCAATTCTTCAATATTCTTTGAAGTTTCTGCAATATCATTTTCTTCATTGGCGATTTTAACAGCATTTTCATTTAAACTATTCACTAATTCTTCATCATTTAATCTTGCTTTTGTAAGCTCCCCTGCCCTATAAGTAAATTCCAATTGTCTTTTTTCAGCTTCTTGTAATTTTTTCTTTGAATCAAGAACTTTTCTTTCAAGATCATTACGAACTCTTATTCTTTCATTAATAATTTCAATTTCATCAAGAGCTTCATTTAATTTCAATTGATTCTGAACAGCTTTTAATTCAACACCAAGACTTTTCGTAGATCCAATAAAATCAGTAGACCTTTCAAGAAGATCTGAATATGTTCCTTCGGCAATAACAAGCTGTTTATTCCTGTTTTTAATTTCCTGAGAAATTAATTTTTCATTTGCAATACTTAATTCTTGTTCTGCATTATACAATGCTTGTTTTGCTCTGGAAACCTCAGTATTGACATTTATTTTCTGCAATAGTTGAAGTTCTTTTAGTAAATTTTCTCTTGCTTCAACTATTTTTCTATTAAATTCAATACGGTCAACTATACTTTGAAGATCTGCACCTCTTGCAGTAATTTTTAATTTATTAAGATTTTTTGTTTCTTTGTTTGCTTCTTTAATTTTTTTAATTTGCTCATCAATTTGTTTATTTATAAAACCTTGAATTGTAAAAATCTTATTTTGAACTTTAAGACCGCCTGTCCTCAATATATCCGCAAGTTCAGTGGATAATTCTTTTGTTTCTTGTCTTATACTACCGAGTCTTGTTAATATTTCAGAAGCCTGTTTGCTTGTTACCGTTGCAGTTTCTTTTGCAATAGAATCAAACTTTGGTTTTAACGTATCAGCTTTATTGGCAATAAATTCAAAAAACTTACCAAGTCGTCTTCTTTGATCTTTTGTTAAACTTTCATAGGTAATTCCAACTTTATCTGCAAAAATAGATAAAGCTTTATCTGTTTCTTCTGCATCAAAATCAATTAATTTTAATTGTTGCCCAGGAAGAAAGTCAGTAAACCTTTTGAATACTTTAGTAATGTCGCCAAAGTTTTTAAGAAATCCACTTAATAAACCTTCAGAAAATAAAATTGCTTCTTTTTCGCCTCTTACCCTTCCACCTAAAGCTTTTGCAGTTAAATTTAATTCTTCCTTTATGGCTGTTGCTGCTTTATTTGTATTATCTTCAAGAGATTTTATTCCTTTATCAAATCGCTGAAATGCAGCAGGATTTACAAAATATTTTCTATCTGCTATTTTTTCTATTTGATTTCCTAATAGTCTAAGCCGGTCAATAAATTTTAATATATTTTTTGATTCATCCGGAGGTATAATTGTTTTATCAGGAAATAAATCTTCCGGAGTGATCCTTGCTGCTTTAATGGCTTCAATATTTTTACCAAGGTCAACAAAAGCAACTCTACCTTCTTTTATTACTTCATTTAATTTTTCCTGATTGCTTACCTGAATCAATGTTTGTTCAGATAATTGTTTCATTTTTTCTGTGCCAAAATCAATATCAATAGCAAGATTATCTATTGAATCACTTAATTTATCAGTTTCTTCAGATGCAAATCCAAAAAGTTTCGCAATTTTTTCTATTACAATAGGCAATAAGAAAAATATTGAAGCCGCTGCCAATGACGCTATTAAAACTCTTATAGCAACTGTAAGACCACCAATAGCAATAGTGCTTAACTTCAAAACTTTAGTTAAAGAAGCAACTCCAGAAGAAAATATTGTTACCTTTTTTAATAAAAATGCTCCAATAACAGTTGCTAATCTATAAAAAGAAGTCGCTAAATAAATAGTTGCTTTATTTAAAACAATTGATTTAGCTATCATTAATGTATATGCAAAAACAACAACTTCAATAATCCTAACAAGCCAATCAAATTGGCTGACCAATCTTGCTACTGTACTTAAAACCGAAAAAATTAATCCAAGAGCATTTGTTAATGCTTTTGTAAGAGCCGTTACAAGCGGAACAAGATCAATAAGTGTCTGAGCAAAATCTTTTCCGCTTTCTTTTTTTAATTCTTCGTTGAGTTGTAAAAATGCTTCTCTTGCGCTATTAATAATCTTCGTTAAAGCAGGACGAAAAACATTAAATATTGTCAATCCCAATTCTTCAAAAGCAGACTTTGTTAATAAAGTCTGTGATCGTATGCTTTTTGTGATTTTTTCATATAAATCACCAACGGTATTCAATTCTTTTGCGGTGCCAAGCTGATGAGCAAATTCAGTTATTGTTTCACCGCCTTCTCTTATTCTTTCAATAAGAGTAAAAATAGACGAACCAGCTCGTGCTCCAAATAATTGAATAGCTTGTTGAGCAGTTAATGTAGTCTTGGATAATCTTTCAAGAATAATACCAAGGTCATTAAAAGAAGGATTTACTTCTTCCAGCGAAACATTTATTGACTGAAGAACTTTAATCTGACGAGCAGAACCTTTTGAAAGTTCAATCAATGCCCTTCTTAATGTAGTGCCAGCAATTGATGCCGAAAGGCCAAGATCAGTTAATCGAGCAAGAATAGCAGTAGTAGTTTCTATGGTTTGATTAAAGGCAGCACCGGCAGGACCGCCAAACCTAAAAGCAATTGCCAATCTTTCAATATTAGCCCTTGAAGAAATCGTTGCTTCTGCTAATACATTCGTTACTCTTGTTGTTTCTTCTACGGCAAGATTAAAAGCCCTTAATGCAGCAACAACCAATTCTGTTGTCTGATCAATTTCTCCCATAGTGGAAGCTGTTAATTCAAGAATCGGCTGCAGTGAAGTAAGAATTTCTCCTGTCGTAAAACCAGCTTGCGCCAGTACCTGTGAAACTTGCCCTACCTGTGATGCTGTGAATATTGTATCTTTTGCAACTCGTCTTACTTCAAAAACTAATTCTTTAAATTGATCCGTTGTTGCCCTGGAAATAGCAGCAACACGAATCATTGTATTTTCAAATTCAGCACCTTGCTTTATTAAATTCTTAAAAAGAACTAAAGTAGAAAGAGTTACTAATGTGGTAATAATTCTTCTTATTGTTTTTGAAATTGCACTAAACTGATTTGTTCCAACAGTTCCAAGCCTTTTAAAGCCTTCCCTTAATCCTTCAGTATTTTTTCTGAAGGTAGCCATCTTTTCTTTTCCGGTATCGTCTATTGTTTTTGCAACATCAGTTAAATTCTTTTCAGTTCCTTTCAGCGTAACGCCTAAATTTTTTATTTGTTTTTTCGAACCAGAGGTAAGGCTATTTAATTTATCATATTCTTTTTGATTTAATTTTAATTCATTCGTATTTTCGCGTATCTCTTTATTTAATTTATCTAATTCTTTTTCTTGCCCCTTGACTCTAATTTCTGTTTTTCTTCGTGCATCACTCGCTTTTTTAACTTCAGCCGTATTTTTTATTCTTGTCGCTGTTTCGGCTTCAAGTGCTTTTTTTGATTTATTCGTATTTTTTTCAATTGATTTATCAAGAGCATCAATGGCATCTTTCTTTTTAGAAATTACTCCTACAATTTTTTCATTCTGTTTTCTATTCTGTTCTAAAGCCTTTCCACCAATCCTGGCAGCTTCTTTTTGCCCTGCAATATTTTTTTTTAAATCTTTTTCTGCTGTTCGTATTTCATCCGCTAATTTTTTTCTTTTATTGGTTTCAGTTTCAATTGTTTTCTGAAGTTTTTCCCTTACGGCCTGTGATTCCTTTAAAGTTTTTGTTCTTTTATCAATAGCTTTTTTTTCACGTTCAACATTTTTTTCTAAAGTATGAGCAGATTTTAAATTTTGTTCACCTACTTTTTCTTGTTCTTTTCTAAGATTCCGTGTTTTATCTTCAAGCCCTTTTATTTTATTGGCTAATTTTTCCAGTTCTGCGCCCTGTGCTTTGCTAATTAAACCAAGCTTAATTAAAACACTTATTTCTCTATTATCAGCCATTTATTTTTGCCTTCTTCGTGGAGCACGTGGTTTATTCTGCATCTGTGCTCTGTTACTCGCTGATTTTCTTTCTCTCTCCCTGACCTTTTCCAATTCCTCAAAACAATCTTTTCTTTCGTCCCGAATAATACGGGTAAATTCAAAAAATTTCTTTGTTTGATCGAGTAAGCAGGTTCCGGTTACAGGAATTCCGGATTCAAGGGAAGTAAGCACCAAGTCAATAACATCAATGACATCCGGATCAAAAACATAAACTGAAACCGGACACTGATAAAACTCTGTTGTACCTATTGTGTAGCGATATTTGACTCCATATTCTCCACAACAATTTCTTTTAATCTGTTGATCAGTATCCATGCATGTGGTGCAATCAAACTTTTCATTAAGTGGCAGCTTTCCGGCAGATTTATATTCAGAAAACCGGATCGCTGCCCTTAATTTCGTTTCAAACGTGTCAATTGTATCGACTACACCTTCTCCGCTTCCCCCAAATCAATACTGTCTTCCTCCTCTTCAGGTTCGTCACGTCCAGTAACAAAAGTAACGAATTCAGAACGAATTTTGGTTGGGAGCATTCCAATATTGTCAACCGAAAAAGGAACAGGCTGTCCTTTTTTCGTAGGATGATTCGAACCGTAATTAAAATTTTCCCATCCAACAATCATTATCTCACAGCGTTTCAGATCTGCCATGCTTACGCGATACTGATATTTTGAAGTCTTACCCTTGGTGGATGACTGGATTTGTTCATCCGTAATCAAGGCTTCTTTTTTGGCTGGAAGATTACGATATTTGAGTCGAAGCTGTTGATCTTCAGGCAATTCCTTATCACATTCGGGAACCCACCATAAATCAACTGTAGGATCCATAGCAGTTACATTTGACATTGTACAACCTCCTAAAAAAATTTTTAAACTCCCTATTATTATTAAAGGGGATGGTCCGTAGGGAAGCAGACCATCCCCATGTCCTATTTACACAAGCGTACCGGCAGTAATAATCTCAACAGCAACATCAAACCCATTAGGAGCATACGAAGGAGTCGTCAACAGACTTCCAGCACTGTCATCCCAGAACGCAGCATATGGAAGTTCCATCGGAATTACTTCCGGTCCACCAGCAGTCGGAGTTGTTCCGTTGAACTCAATCTTCGGAAGAATGATTTTCATGGTTTCAGTGTTGTCACCAAGAAGATCAAAATCAACTATCAACTGAGCCGATGTTCCCTCGATATATTTGTTATAAAACAGAAGATCAGAAAGTTCCATCGTAATGGTTCCTTCGACTTCTCTCTGTCCTTCAGGAAGCGAATTCCTGTTCTTGTCACCCATGCAGAACTGATCTGCAGACAGATTGTTATTAACAGTCATATCGAAAGAAAGCACGCATTCTTCCTGACCGTCAATGGTAATATTTCCATTGAAACCACTGAAAGGATCATTGATTGCAGGGCGAGAAATAGAAGTAGGCTCTGCAATATCAACAACTGCTTCTTCACGGCCAAGAACACTGAAAGTTGTTGTGGCAATTTCAGTCGGTGAAGCTGTTACGGACCAAGTATTGACTTTTGCGCCAAGATACTTGAACCATACTTCATTAGTCGGCTGATTTCCGTCAAGACCGCCAATCGTTCCACCATCACGGCTGACAAACAAAGTAAATCCAGGCTCCATTGCATACGGATCAACTTCATAAAAGCCATCTTCATATCCAAGACAGTCCGAACAAGAGGCATTGTAAGTAATTTCCTCACTTACATACAAGTCGGAATTCTGAAGATAACCGGCAGTCTTATCCGAAGCTACACCACCAGAATCAACAGGAAGAATGGTGTAAGGATCACCAGACGTTCCAACACCCTTAAGCTGGCCAATCGCCTGAACAATCATCCATGCCTGACCATTGTTTGTCAGTTCTGCATTGATATCTCCACCAATTGCAGAAGTACCCTGCTGTCTGCGCCTTCGAGCACGCTCCGGATTAAGCGCAGCGGAATTAAACGTAGAAATTTCATTGATTATGGATTCCGAAGTAATTTCTATTTTCTTCGGCTGTCCTTTGTATGCTGTTAGGTCTGCTACTTCCGAATTCAAAATGCCGAAGCATCTCTCTTCCTGCATAATGACGGTAGTACGCGCACCCGTAGCAACAACTTTCTTGCAACTACATGACATCGGTAAACCTCCTATTTAATTTTTAGAAATTTAGGCTTTTTCCTTGAATTATTTTTCAATTTTTTAGCCTGTTTATTTTCTTCATTCATTACTTTTAAATTTTTTTCAGAATCAGCATAATAATCGGACATTCTTTTATCTACAAAGTTTGAATGCACCTTAACTCCTTATTCGTGTCCACACCTGCAAATGCGAGTAGGTACGGTAATATTTAATTGTCCTGTTAAAAATGCTTCAGAATCTAATCTCCTCCCTATTAATGAATTAGAATTAATGACTATTCCTGTATCGGTTCCATTACAAAAATTATACAAGTACGGATGCACAACAAACATTTCCATGAGCCGATAAAGAGGTTTATAATAGGGGTAAGTATCATTTCCAAATTGTAAACTTTCATAATAGTAATAAAGAATAAAATCCATTTTTAACTGAGCACATTTATTTATTCTTATATCCTCCACTCTTGCTGTATCAAAAACAATCGAAACAAAAGGAGTATGATAAACTTTAAATTCATCATACTTCACAATCATGTCTTCAATCAGATCATCGTTTTGCCATTTCAGATCATCTTTATGCTCAACAACCAATTGATGAATATTATCAGCAGCATCCTGGATTTTATTTCCGGTATCTATTAAAGTTCCTGTCAGTGCTCCTGGTGCTGGCATTAAATCTTCCTCAATTCAGTTTCAATGACATGACGAGTTTCAACTCCCCACTTTTTCTCAATATCTTTTCCAATTTTATTCAATTGCGGCTTTGTCAATTTTACAAAAACAGATTCACCTTCGCCTTTGTTGATATATCTTCCAAAATGCTGCATATAATTCATCCCACCGCTTGGTCTTGAAACTTTCCACTCTCTTCCATCTCCTGTGTTCTGTATATTATTGCTGCCCCCAAAAGCTTCCACTCTCATTCGAACCTGAATATTCAAATTAAATTTTTTCGTATTTCTCGATGATTCCTTACTTGTTCTCAACGAAACAACAGATCCTGCTCCACTTGAAATCGTATCCCTTATGTTTCCAGTCCTTAAGCCAAATACTTCTCTTCCATATCTTTGTGGACCATTAAACATGGGGGCGAGTTTAAATTTATCCCCTCTCTGCAGGTTCCTTTCTTTTATTCTTGCCCACTCAACATCTCTAAACGTTTTTGTTCCCCAGAAAACTTTACTGATATAATTTTCTTTCCAATACTGTCTTACCTGTTTTGGAATTTCTGTTTTAAGAGTTGCAGTCGGAACCCTTTTTCTTATTTTTGCAGGCAGTGATTCAAGCCTTTCCCCGAAATTCTTTATATTCTTACTCAATGTTTCAATTGAAATTTTCCGTCCATTTGAATTAAAAGCCAATATTTCTATTGTGCGTGCCATTATAAAGTGCCATCCATATAAGGACCGATGTTTCCACTTATCGTAGGTTCCTGATTTTCACGATTAGGTATCTGATCATGAAGTCCATATATTCCAATTTTATTCTGGAAAAATGTTTCTGCTGTAACAAACTGCATTCCACCGGAAGCAGGACTTAAATCAGGATATACACCCATGTCGATATGCTTTTTCAACATTTCAAGAAATTCAACTGTTTCTGTTTTCCAGGACATCTCGCCTTTTCCCATTTGCTCAGTTCGATAAGTAGGATACATATCCCGGTGAATCAAATAAGCTGTAATCCTTGGAGCGACATATGTTATTTCTGGTTTTTCAGAATAAGTTGCAACCGGTAAATTTTCAACCAGCGTAACTTCTCTTAAAAATGAATCAATAAACATAGATGCATCCAAAATATAAGCAGCCAAATCAGTAGGCGATAAATTACCAGGATCTGTTCCAATTTTAATTTTATTATTGGAAGTTCTAAGAATTCTTTCAACAGCAGTATCTGTCGTATACGCTATTGGTGCATAAGCCATTATATTTCAATCCCATCTGCAGTGGTTATTATTTTATTTGAAGGAGCATTGATAATATTAATCCCTAATGATTTTGCCACGTCTATTTCACCATTTGGATCTTTTACTATATTAACCGATGCTCCACCAACACCTGGAATATTCATTTTCATAATTTTTTCTTCATCATCAATCATTCTTCCAAGATTCGCTTCCGATATCTTTGGAATATTTTTCTTCGATAAATCTCCAGATTCTGAAATAAAACGTCCTTCTCCCAAACTTCTTCGCATTGTGTTTTTAATAACGTCTGAATACGTTTTATTTATTTCCTTGTATTGTTTTTTTGAAATAATCTGATAATCATCTTCACTATCTTCTTCCGTGTAATATTCTTCAGGCAAATCGCCCTTTTGATCAACTATTGGAACCTTTTTTTCAGGTTTTGGCTTTGGTTTTATTTCTATCGTATCAACAATCGTATTAAACGTATTATTTATTTTATTAAAAACATCATCCAGCTTATTTTCTTTTGGTTCTTCTGTCTGTCTTTTTCGAATAATCTTTTTTGATTTCGGATGCACAAGTTCCTGTCTTATCAATTTATAGTATCCAGATTCAAGATCTTCTTTATAGTATTTTTCAATTTGAACTATTTCCCCACCCATCAATTTCTTTTTGGTTTTTACACCATTCTCAATTACTTCCAGAACAATTCCTGGCTCCATTACTTTGACTGTGTACATAAAGTTAAAAATCCTTTTTAAAAAAAGGGAGAGAGAAATTTCTCCCTCCCTTTCTCATCATCCTAATGCGAAACAAAACTACCCAAGTACCTTCGCAACAATATGGGAAGCACCAATGTTCGTCACTTTCGGGCCGAACTTCTTGGATACATACACCAAAGTTGCCTTCCTGCGAGCACCCTCCGAACCACGGATCCGGAAAACCTCAAAAGGAAGCGATACAAAATTATGACCAAGAGTGAGAGGGTTGCCCTTCTCAACATAGGACACAATCACTGTATCAAAAAACTGAGTCGTTGTGACCACATCGTACTGGATATTCTTCATATCGGCAGTATCAAGAGTCCCGGCGTTCACGATAGCATCGGCAAGCTGCAGACGCATTCCACGGATAGCCTTTACAGGCTGCATGGAATCAACAACAGCAGTCGTGGTATTCTTCAGAATATCACGGATCTGAGTGTTGTTTACAAATGCTTCGTAAGAGTCGGTTGAAAGAGAAACGATGTTGGGACGTTTTCCTGTACGGCTGACGATTTTCTTGATGGCCTTTGAAATATCATCAAGCGGAGCAGCAGAAGCACCACCATTCCACTTGTAGGCTGCACCAAGAATATCATAATGAGTTGCCCCTGCAGTTTTCGATGCAGAAAAAATCTCATTAATGTTTGCGATTTCCTGGGTGAGCATAATCTTTTCCGACAGAAACTTCGCTTCGTCAGAAAGAGGATCGATCTGCTCAATTGCATTCCGGAGCGCATCGTCCGAAACCCAACCTTCCAGGGCAAACTCGTCAGTCGAATAGGTGTCTTCAGAATACTGGACTCCAGCCTGTTCAGGCAGTGCGGTTTCAGCACGCCTTTCAGCAGCTTTAAACCAGCCTTCTGGGTTCACAACACGAATCTTGTCTGAATCTTTCCGTACCGGCTTTTCCGGAAGCAGATTATCCATGACATAAGTGTTATCACGGTATCCAACCACAACATCCGTTAAGAATTGGTCAAGAGTCAATACGGTCTGACTATCGACAATGGAAGGATCCGCAAATTTGCGGGTAATTGTTTTAGGCATTCTTAAATCCTCCTGGTTATTAATAATTATTTAATTATGTTGTAATCGGATCCGGTGCTGAAGTGATAGGAACAAAGAGAACCTGACCGCTTGCAGCCGCTTCACTTAAAGCAATACCGAGAACAATACCAGGAGTAACTGCACTTGCTTTTGCCACTTTACCGTCAGCAGCAGGAGCAAGAATGTTACCATAACTGATTGCAGCAGAACCGGAATCCACATCCGCTTTCCACATGGGATTGAAGAGATGAATGTCGGCTAAGTTGCCACTCGACAACTTGCTTTGTGACCAGCCAATCGGCTGATCGGCAGCATCGCAACGTTTTACGGATTGATCCGTAGAACCACAAGCAACCACCACTCCTTCTACAGAATCTTCTTCTGCAATGAGCGAAATGATCACTTTACCAGGAATCGGTCCACGATTACGGAACGCATCGGGGATTGTAGTCTGTAAAGCCATGTTAGCTCCTCCTAAAAGTTAATAATTTTTGATTACAGAATTTTGATTTCCGTAACTTCACCTTTTTCACGAAGTGCCTTGTAAGCAGTGATGTGGTCACACTTGTTCTCATCAGAATACTTTTTGATCTTAACACGGTCTTCATCGGAACCCTGAAGATCAGCACTGCCATTGGAATCATGAACTGTGGCTTCACCAAGCTCAATACCCTTGATGGTGTCAAGCAGACTGTACACACACTCAGAAAGCGATTTGGTTGTCTCAACTGTCTTTTCATCTTTGGTTTCCGAAAACTTAAAAATCTTCGGAGCACCAGTATCTGCCAGAATCACTTTCTTTGCTTCAGAAAGAATAACAGGAGGAATTCCCTCATCCTCATACTCTTTCAGACGATTCGTAACTTTCAAATTACGATTCTCTTCCTCAAGAGCCTGAAGCCTGTCACTCAGTTTCTTATCAGAACTTTTCTTTTCGCTCATGGTTTTTTCTCCTGCGTCACTTGATTGATCTCCTTCAGATTTTTCTGCGCCTTCGTCTGCAGCAGCCTCTTCACTTTTAGCGGCACCAGCTTCGGGAGCAGCATTGCCTGCACCAGCTTCCTCATTCTTTGCGGCATCAGCCGCAGGAGCAGCATCACCTTCTTTAGCGGTTTCGCCTGCGCCAGCATCTCCATCTTTAGCAGCATCACTTGCAGCAGCTTCTCCGGCCTCTTCGAATTTCTTGATCTTCTCATCTTTTTCAGACAAAAGACGATCTTTCTGATCAAGAAGGTCCAAAGCTTCCTGAGAGGTAATTTCTTTGCCATTATACTGCATCCGTACCTCCTGTTAATTATGATTTTATAAATCCCATCTGATTTCTTTTTTCAGATAGAGTTATTGGTTTTAATCCAGGTATCCAAGGTCTATTTGTTAAGCCTCCTCCTTTTAAGGTAATGCCATAATCATGATTCGTTTCTTTATCTACAAAATTATCATCGTATTCAGACGAAAAATATTTATAATCACCATTCTTAATGGCTTCTTCTCCTCTGGGAGTTGGCTTTACATAGCCAATCAATACATCCTGCATGTTGCCTTTAAAATCTCTCCGGTCAAGACTTAATTTCTTACACCATGCTGCAGCAGGAAGATCCGGTTCATGATTAAAATCAAAAGAAACATCCCTATCCAGAACACGATCATTGAAATTCTTAATAATTGAATTTAACATATCAGAAGTAATTCTGAATTGGCCATATTCCGGATGAGTAAAATGACCAGTGCGTAGCATTTCAATTTTCAAATTGCCTTGAGAATCTTTTTCAGAAAGTTTTATTTCTCCAGATGATTTTATTTTGCCTTTTGATTTACTGTCAAAAAAAACAAAACTTCCCAATTCACTGAATTTCGTATTTCCTTCTTCTTCGGTAAACTTTACCAGATCAATATCATATTCAGGACAATCTTTTCTATAAATGAAAGCGTCATCCTTCGCACATTCTTCTCTGTCAGTAAAACAATTAATGAAAAAAGCATTCCCTTCGTCTTTAAAACGAAGTGCATACATTTCACTCATTGTAACTTTAATAGTAGGATATTTTTTCTTCACTGCATTTCTGACTATTTTTTTCAATTCTTCCAAAGATCCTTTAAACCATGAAGGAACTTTTTTGTATTGAGCTACTCTTGCAAGCGCATTTCTTGCCTGACTCGCGGTTTGTTGAGGAAAATGATCTTTATTGTCTTTTACTTTAGAACTATTGTGAGGAAGAATAGCAGTAGGACGATTCCGTACTTTTGCTTTTGGATCAACTTTTTTATCTGCATTTTTTGTTTCTAAACCAGTACCATCACCTCTTCCTTTTCCTGGCCCATCTCCTCTTCCGTGAGGACCAGTTCCATCAGGAACACCACGAACAACGCCAAACCTTCTCGTCTTTCTCTCATCAGGAATTTTATCTGAATTTAAAGCGAACTCAGCAATTTCCATATCATCAAAGAGCATAGAATCGCTATAAAAATCATAAACCAAGTTATAAACATCTAATTTCAGGTCATCCAGTTCACCATCAAACCATTCAGGTTTCTCTGAATACTGAAACACTTTTGAAATCAATGCTTCTGCCTGACGCTGATTTGAAAAACCTATCTCCTTTTCTCCATAAACAAGTTTTTCAGTAAAATTCTTTTTCTTTTTATCTGCTTTATCGGATTCAGCTTTATCTTCTGAATAATATTTATTCCTTACGTATATAGAAGGAAGCGTATTTCTTATTTCTTCCAGATTAGCAGAAAACATATGTCGATGATAATCTGCATCATCTGCACCTGAATCAGACGCTTCTATATTTGTTGCCGCTGTCATAGTTGTAATTTTATTGTCCAATTCAATGTCGATCATATGGGCATGAGAAGTACCTTTGCTGGTGGAAGTGGTAACACCAACAAGCTGTTCACCGAAATTAACAAACATGATTGTATAATTATGGGTATGGCCATTATTCCCAGATGCATCGGTTTTACCAATATATGATTTCAGGTTTTTATCGTCTTTAAATGTTTTGGAAAGAGTTTCGTATCGTGGTTTTGAAATTTTTGATAAAAGAACTGAGGAAAATTTTAATGCATCGGAATCTTCTAATCCAGTCATTTTGAAAATGTTCGAAAAATCATTAATAGCTGTTTGTTTTTCTATTTCATTCAATTTTACTGATTCCATTAAATCTCCCTCGCTGGCCTTTTTGCCTTTAATTGCGGAGTTACAAATTTTAAAAGCACTTTGTTTAGAGAACCCCTGACTTTTTAATTGTAGAACACAACTTTCAACTTTTTCATCTTTTGATCTCTTATCGGCTAATTCTTTATTTTCTTCGTTCTCCATAAAGCACTCCTATCTATTAATATAAATTGTTTTATAAGAAATTTAAAATTTTTTACCAAAAAATTTAAAATTAATTAAGATGTTACCTTTGCATCTATTTTATCATCGTCTTTTGGATCCCCATCTTTTCCTTCACGTGCTTTATTTCCAGAAGTTTTTTCTCCTTTATCCGGACCTGTTGTTTTCTTTGGCAATTCAACTTCTTCATCCTTTAATTCTTTTCCGTCCATATCAAATTTTTTCGGAACATAAACATTGGCTTCCTGCTGCGGAACATCCAATGTATCCAAAATTTTAGAAATATCAGGAAATTTCTTAAATGGAAAAGCATGAAGATTTTTTACATAAGTTGAAGACAGATCCAATATTTTACTCATTAATTTTCTCATCTCAGAACGTTTCTTAAAATCAATATCATCAATATTAAGTCTGCAATCTGCACGTTCTTCTTTACTAAAATTCCATTCAACAAGCGGTTTAATTATCTCCGTATTTACCTTTACTTCAATTTGTTTTACTATAGCAGCTAAAGTAGATAAATAAACCTGACTGCCGGTTTCTTCATCCATTGCACTTAACGTTGCTTTATCGGGAATCAATAAACCACGCAATATTAAAAGATCCCAGAAGCCAACAATATCCTGTGGTTTTATATTTAATTTTCCCTGATCAATTGATTCTAAATCCCAAAGTAAATGGCCTGTGTCTTTATCCCTGATTGAAGGAATAACTATGTTTCCGTATGACGAAACAGAATTAGCCATCTTCATTGCAATTTCAGAACGATCTATCTGCTGTCCATTCGGAAACCGTTCAATGCCATGAGGATAATAGACTTTGTATGGAGGAATCGAAAAACGTTCCGTATATCTTAAAAAGAATTGTGTTGAAATCTGTTTCCAATACCATGCTTCATAAGAAGAAATCATTCTTGACCGGCCAAAAAAATTACCAAACTCTTCATCGTTGGTAATAATCATTGATTTATTTCTTGGCAATAAGGCTTTTTTAACTCCGGTCCTGTCCTGATTAATTCCAGCAAAATTTCCTTTATCATCAACCCGTACAGTCAATGTCATTGGATGAATTGGTTTCACTTTATCAAGGACAATAAAATTACGATCTTTTATTTTCCTTAAATTCTTTCCAGGATCAAGATCCATCCTTTTACGGTCCCAAACTTTTTCAAAACCAATAAATCCAAAATCCAATGACTTCAAACTATTTCTTACCAGATCAGCCCATTTATTTTCAAGATTCTTTATAATGAATGTTTTAATAACAGGAGAATCACAATTAATTGTATAACTTAATTGAGTAATCGGAAATTTTACAATAGCCATTCCCAAGGCTACCTGACTGTCCCTTCTCATCATATCCAGAACAGTCAGTGGAATATCTGAAGAACGATAAAAACCAAGACCAATATTGCCGTTAAATGGACTGACCGGACCAGTTATTCTCTGGTTCCCTGCCGTAGTCCATTCTCCAGGAAGAGGAGGTTTTGATTCTTTTGAATTTAAAATATCCGAAGCAAACCTTTTTATGGTCTGGCTGTCAAAGCTGTCCTTGACATATTCAGGAATGGAATCATAAACAGAATCTTCAATTTGTCTTAATTTTTTTACAGCCATAGATAAAGCCTTTTAAAATTATTTTAAAATGTTCTAATATTTAATAAAGCATTCGTTTTTATAAACTTTGCCGGGAATATTCCAACTTACATGCACAAATTGTTTTTCTGGGTAAAGAATAAGCTGCCTGACATAATTATAATAAGGCATCAGAGAGCAAAATAATTCTTCTGCACTCATCCCCTTTGTTCTGATGTCTATTGCATTTGCCGTTAAATGATCTGAATTTGCAGAACCGCCCACGGCTTCATTAAGTTCTGGAGATCTTTTGCCTGATAAAATAAAAATAGAATTCTCCTTATGACTTAAACGCCACGGATCAAAAATCATTTCAACGCCAAGCGAAATATTCATTTTATCATAATTCGTTAAAAAAAACTTTTTGCATAGATCAGGATGTTCATCCGATACAATAAATTCATACCATCCAAAATAATTATTCTTTGTAATATATTTTTCTTTCATATCGCTCCATTTTTTTCAAGGAATCCTTTAATCCATGAAACATTCGCTTTTACTTCGCTTATTGATTCACTGAAAAAATCTTTTACTTTGTCCACTCTCTGATGGAGCTTCGAATCCCCTTCTTCCCGTTGTTCATGTATTCTGGCCACAGAAGCATCAAATTTCTTAATATCAACTTTGCTGTCTATTTCTTTTTCAAGAACTGATATTAATTTTTTCATGCTCCTTCTATTTGCGAAAAAATTAAGAGTAATGCCTGCAATAATAAGAACTAAAGTAGGAAGAATTAAATAGACAAATAAAGCCTTCATCAACTGAATAAATAGCGAAGCTATCTCAGGACTTCCGTTTGTCAAAGTAAACACATTAGACTCCTATTCTTCATTGATTTTTTTATAAACGACAAAGACATGTCCAGAATCTCCAAGAGCTACATTTAAATTATCGCCTTTAACTCCCGTTCCTCGTCCATTTCCAAAATCAATAAAAAACAATTGAACAGGTGCTGCAGTAGCAATCATATTTCCGTGAAAAACAATTTGTGATCCAATCGTTACTTCAATGGTGGTATCGTTATCAATTGAAATATCCAACTGATAAAAATTGATATACTCGTCAGAATCAACAGTAATCGTTTTTGTACCGGATCCAGAAAAATCCATATGTTCAACACCACGATCTTCTGCCATAGCGTACTCCTTATTATTTTAAATTTCTCTTCTTACTTTTTTCTTCATATTTGGGATCAATGAAGTTATTTCGCTAACTCTGTTAAAAGACAGCATCGGCATGTCATGAGAAAAATCTCCATAAGGATTAAATTTCATAATCGATGCTACTTGGGGAATATAAACAGAAATCTTTTTATTCATATTTGTTTTATTATTGCTGCCGTTCACCAGTTGTTCGTTAAAGGAGCTATATGTATTCGTTTCTCCAACGGGAGGATGCCCTACTTCCGATGCCGCTAATAATGCCCAGAATTTATCGCCATGATGTTTTTTCTGATTTGCTTCAACATCAAAACGCCAGATCCCTGTAGGCAGCAGTGTTCTTTTAATTGAATGAATCTGAGATGAAACATTCCTGTTGGTAGAAAAGCTAATTCCTTTTTTCTCCATCCTTATTTTAAATCGTCTACATGCTTCTTCTTTCCAGGAATTACTATTAAAGTCAAGGCGTTCCACAACATCATAAGAAACTTCTTTAAGATCTTCATATATATTCATTCCTATTCCGTTTGCGTCAATTCCGAATTTTACAAGTTTATTTCCAAGACGATTTATCTGACTTAACACCTGTCGTCTTTGTTCTGGAAATTTTACATTCTTAAACGTAATGTTACAACGGCATATTTGATGGTGTGTATTTTCGTCTTCTTCGACATAATAAATCTCAGAAGCATCTGTTGTTCTGCCTACGTCAAACCCACCAAGTATTTTACCTTGAATTATTCCGGAATCAATCGCAAACATGAATTCGTCAAAATCAGTATAGTGATCAACACCAACACCTGATTTTGACGAATCGTTTTGGGTTAATTCTTCAGAAGGAGAATCGTATTCAGGAACTTCCTTTGCATCGACATCAAAAATAGGAGTACAGCTATTTATCAAGTCCCAAGGGAAATAAGAATAAGCTTCATCAAGAAATTCAATTTCATACTCCTGTCTGAAATCATCAAGAGTCATTGATTTTCTAATCAGTTTCAAACGGTCATTGGCAAATAGATGAATGCGTTCATCAGTATGCATTCCCCATGCTTGTTTTCTTGCTTGTATAACATTTCTACAAAATTCAGGAATCACCCACCAAGGAATTTTCATCCTTAAGAAAGGAGCATAGTCATTATCCTGATTTACGCCAATCTCATAGAAAAGACCTCCCTTTCCTGCAGGAGTGCTTCCTACCCATATTGTTGAACTTTTTGATCTGATAAGAGCAGGCAAAGCAGAGGTATATATTTTACGAATATGAATACAGTGAGCAGCTTCATCAAGGCGTATATCCAGTTCACCGCCTTTTCCACGAATGATGCGCTGCGGATATGAAAGAATACGAGTCTCAAAAGAATCCATTCCTGATTTTTCAAATACCAGACTCGTTTTATTATCATATTTTAATTTTCTTTGCAACTTCCATTTTCTTGGCATCGATTCATAAAGTTCACGAGCAAAAACAATTTTTTCTTTTGATTCTTCTTCATTGTATGAAACAAATATGGATGTGTGTTTTTTCTTTAACATTGCCTTGGCTAACGACTGAGCAGCAATATTAAAAGAAAATCCAAATTGTCGGCTTTTGTTGGCCCATATAAAAGGATCTTCTGAATCAATTAAATAAGAAGCAATATCGCTGAATCTGGTAGGAGATATATTTCCTTCCAAATCCAACGTTTTGGTTGTTTCCTGAATAAAACCTAAATTTGTTGCAAGGAAATTTTTATAAGCTTCTGTATCTTCAGACGGTTCTTTTGAAACAATTCCAAGAGGTGCCTTATTGGACTCCATCATATCATCAAGACGATTTTTTTCAACAAACTTATTATCATGAAGGACAAAATGTTCCTTTACGAATTTACGTCTGTTGCCCAGACTACGGCTTATAATTTTACCCTGAAGATCTAAATAATCTTCCACAGATAAAGGACATCTTGATCTTTTAACCATCTGTTCCGCTTGGAAAGTTGATAATATTTTTATCTGATTTTAAATCATCTATTGCTTCGGCCTGTTTTGCATGAGAGAATTTCTGTCTACGTTCTTTTCGCTCCTGAAGGTCTTTCAATTCATCATCATCTTCATTGAACCCACCACTGGCAGTATCAAGCCTGATTTCCTTACCGATAATCCGGATAATCTCAAGAAGCTGTTTTATATCATAGTTTTTAATCGGATTTTCAGGATCATGTAGTCTACGGGTAAGTTCAACATAAACAGGAGCAAGAATCATTTTTTGGAGATTTAATCGAAATTGAAGGCCGGTCTTATTGATGATAAAAAGGAATAGATTACGTGCTTCTATATAATTTTTGTTCTGGTGCCAAGCAGTAATTGTTTTTGGTGTAATTCCAATAGCCGCACCGATATTCTGAAAAGTAGCTCCTGTTGATTCAAGACGAGCAGCCTCAATCTGTTGAGCAGTCAGAACATCAAACAGCTTTGTTAAAGTCTCTTCTTCTTTACTTGTAAACTGAAAATCACCAACTTCACAGACTTCTTTTACATCAACAACTTTTTCTGTTTGGCGTTGTCTATACATATAATCTCCTTATAACTAATAATATAAATAAAAATACAAAAAATTTAAAATTTTTTGCAGAAAAATTTAAAATAAATAAAATGATAAAAAAAAGAAGGTGGGCTATTTGTAATAAGATTTTACAATGCGAAAAATCTTCTGCCTATTCTTAACATTTAATTCATCAGCAGTTTTTTGAAAAGATTTCGTCTTTTTATAAATCCCGATAACCTTTTCTACATATTCTTCATCAAGGGTATTTTTCCTTATAATTTCAGGATTAAGATAGTGTCTTACTGACTCATGGCTTATTTTAAGGTGCCTACCAATCCAACGTAAGGACTTCCCTTGAAGATAAATCTGGTTTATTTTTTCTTTAAATTTCAAATCATCTTTATCAGGCATACCTACAATATAAATATATTTGACAGCAATTACAACTTTTTATAATGAGAAAATTTGTAGGCAAACGGGGCAGTATGGTTTGCAGGGTTTGAATCAAAAACATAAATATAAATAACATCTGACCGGTGCTCACTTGGAATACCGATCAGATCATTATATGGCTTATCCATTGATCGAAAATCGCCATCGAGTGGGCCACCGATCAACTTAATTATAACAGAATTCTTTTTCGTTCTTTCCATTTGAGAGGCTATCTATAGATAAAGCAATTATTCCAAGACTCTGTTCATTCGATATATCCAATTCATGCTCTGCCTGCTTTAACCCTTTGCCACTCATAATCATATTACAAAATTTATTTATCTTTTCTTTTGGAAGTCCGGATACACTGCTCTTGCATTGTTCATACCATTCACACATTCACGACTCCTTTTCTTCTGCTTTCAACTTTGCTATTTCAAACCGAATCATCTTATCCAGAATTACCTGTGTTCTATTCCTCCTTCCTTGGCATGATAAACATTTTGACGTAGTGGATAAAGTCACTCTTTCAAGCAGCCATATTTTCTGCTCATTGGATTCATTAAGACTCAGGATTCTTTTTATTTCCTGAATCTCTTTTGTTATTATTGCCATTTGAAAAATCTATAAAAACAGGACTTCCTGATTTACCAAGAAATTCGTTAAGACGTTTAAATTCAAAATGACGGTCAAGGTCCTCTGCTGGAACTTTATCAATTTCAGAAACTCTGGTTTTTACTTTTTGAATGTCGTAGGCAAGGACCGGAAAACTAAAACGGAGGTGGGCAACACCAATCAGACAATCTTCAAAGCCTTCAAGCTTCAAAGCATAAGGATTAAGATCCTTGATTTTCTCTAAAATTTCTGCTGGCGGCATAGTATATCTAATATAGATTTTTACACAAGAAAATCAAGAATTAAATTAGCCGTTTTCAGGCTGTTTTTAATGTTCTGAACGATTTGCTATGGTCAAAGGATTATAGAGGCT
>Ga0272441_10003975_pt1 | contig 27429 bp, 22 predicted proteins | sample SSMProp6N_FD_193582 | JGI IMG/M metagenome (GOLD analysis project Ga0272441, IMG submission 193582) | Marine sediment archaeal communities from Little Sippewissett salt marsh, Falmouth, MA, United States - SSM-Prop-6N | ecosystem: Environmental > Aquatic > Marine > Wetlands > Sediment ... | reverse complement strand
GAGGGTCGTGACTTCATCGTGTTCTACGTGGGCGACTACGACTGTGCGGCGTGGCTCTACCAGCGCATGCCCGACATCTGGGACGACCCCGCGCGCGGGCAGGTGCCGATGATGTGGTGCATCAGCCCCGTCCTGGACCGCCGGGCCCCCATGGCCATGGACTACATGCGCCGCACCGCGACCGCGAACGACTACTTCGCCGCGGCCGATAACGGTGCCGGCTACTGCGAGCCCGGTATGCTCCAGGAGCCGCGCGGCCTCTCGGGCCTGCCCAGCGGACTCGACGCCTGGGCGAAGCACTGCGGCTCGTTCTACCGCCGCTGGGGCCTGAGCATCACCGGTTTTATCATCGACGCCCACGCCCCGGCCCTCAACGAGGCGGGCCTGGACTGCTACGCGTCCTTTAGCCCCAACGGCATTGTGCCGACCAAGGGCCCGGACCACTTGCTCCACAAGAACATGCCGATCTTGAAGTTCGACCACGACGTCAACGAGGGCAACCCCGCCGACGCCGCCAAGCACGTGCTCGAACGCATCGCCCGCCGTCGCCGGGACGGGCATCCGCCGTTCCACTGGTTCCGAAACATCCTCAAGAGACCCACCTGGTACGTGCAGACCTATGATAATATCAAGGAGCAGAATCCCAAGGTCGAGCTGCTCGACGGCCCGACCTTCTTCGAACTCTACCGCATCTACCTCCAAAATCACCCATAATCGCCCAATTTACCCATTGTTTTCCGGCCGCCACCTCCGGCGAATTGGGTTCGTTTTCTCGCCCGATTCCCATTCTTCGCCCCAAAAAGGACGAAATTGGCTTCGTTTGGCGCGCCGCCTGGCCCCAATTGGGTTCGTTTCACATTCCGGGTCCGCTGGCCATTCCGTAGGGCGGGCCGTGCCCGCCACCCGTTCGCTCCGCCCAATTGGGTTCGTTTTACATTCCCGGCTCTCCACCGCCCCAAATCCCCAATCCGCAATCTCCAATCCCCAAGCGCCAAGATTGGGTTCGTTTGGCGCACCTCGGTCTGTTTCGATTGTTCGCATTTCAGATTTGTTTCGTATTTGGAGCTTAGGATTTCGGATTTCCCGGCTCCAGCTATGCACGCCGGCTCGCTTTTGTTCCTCATATATCATATGTGCATCCCGCCGGTCGTCAAGGGAAAAATCCAAATTTTCGCCGGAAGCGTAGGATGGCTTCTCAACCCACGCGTGAAGACTCAATCATTCTCAATCAATTCAAGCGTTCGCTCCGGCAATTCATTTCTCACAGATAGGGGGACCCTCACACCTTGAGTGTTTTACCGCACACGTTTAATCGATCTTAACGTTTTTGTGTGGCAATGCGCCTTTTTCTCGCGCACTTTTCCCTGGGGGTATGCATCTGTATGATGTTGCTGATCGGTAACACGAGTTTCAGGTCAAGTGAACATTGGAACTACAAGCAGAGGAACAAATCGTTCGAGCGGCTCGCGGTGGTGACATGGCGGCTTTTGCGACGCTGTACGAGCGTCACTACGCCACGATGGTCTGGGTGGCCTATTCGATCCTCCTGGATCGCGATCAGGCCGAGGACGTTGCCCAGCAGACGTTCGTGAAGGCGTGCGAGAAGCTCACCGCGTTGAAAAGGGCCGACCGGTTCAGGGCGTGGCTGGCGCGCATCTGTCGCAACGAGGCGCATCAGTTGATCCGACGGCGCCGGCGGTCGGTGCCGGTGCACTCGTCGGAGACGGCCTTCGTCACCGAGCCCGCCGTCGACGGGCCGGACCTCGGACAAGTCCGGGCGGCCATCGACGGCCTGCCGCCGATGTATCGCGAGATCGTCATGCTGTTCTATTACAACCGGATGGATTATCGGCAGATCGCATCAGCGCTGGGGGTGGCCCTGCACACGGTGCGAGGGCGGCTTTTTCGAGCCCGCAGGCAAATCGAACGAACGTTGAGAAAAAATGGTTATCCTGAAGGGTAGCAACTATGGACCGTCCTGACAGGGCCGACTGGCTCGACGAGGTCATTCTGAAAGCGGCCCCGGCGGCGCCGACGCCGGACTTCGAGGCTTGGCGTGCCGCCCACCCTGAGGCCCTGGAAGCACTCAAACAAAGTATACCGCGCAAGGCTCAATGCGGCGGCGGGCCCGCTGTGATTGAGTTGGGGAGATATATCATGCGAAGTCCAATCACGAAGCTGGCCGTCGCGGCCGTTTTGATCGTCGGGATTCTGTTTCTGACACATTACCTCATCGGTCGGGACCGCGTCCCCGGCGAATCGGAGCCGACCATCGTTGACGCCGGTCCGTCGGTCGGGCAAGATGATCCGGATCGGGAGCTTGAATCCATACAGAAAGAGCTCGCCCTGGCCAAGGAGCGGTTCGCCAAACGCGATGTGGCAGGTCTGCTGGCATTGCTGGAGACCGGTCAGGAGCAGACCAAGCTGGCCGTCGCGCAATACCTGGCGAGTATCGCGGACGTCTCGGCGTTGCCGACGCTGGAACGGTTGGCGGGGCAGTGGGAGGGGGCACCAGAGGACAACCCGTTTGCGCAGGCCTGCGAGGCGATTCGAGCGCGGCAGGCCGAGCCGGCGCCGGCGGACGCCAACGCGGTCGAACCGAACGTTCCCTCCGCCCCGATGCCCGCCGAGACTGAGGCTCAGACCGGGATTGCCGGCGTCGTGGTTGACAAGCTCACACAGAAGCCCATCGAGGCCGCGCTGGTTGGGAACAAATCGTCCGATCCCACCGCTGCGGTGCCCACGGACGCCGCCGGGCGATTTGTCCTGACGGGCATGCGCGCTTCGCAGCGTAGCTTCGTGTATGTCACAGCCCAGGGCTACAGCTCCGAGCGCATTATCACGAAGGTAGTGCAGGACCGGATCACAGACGGCCTTCGCATCGAGCTGGGTCCCGGCTCCCGGATCGAAGGGGCAGTCACCGATCCGGACGGTCGCCCCATCGCGGGAGCGGAGGTCGAGACCTTCCACTTCACCAACTATCCGGCGATCACGGGCGCAGACGGGCGCTACGAAATTGACGGGCTCAATCCCGTGGTGGACCGGTACTCCCTGCACGCGACGCACCGGGACTATCCGGCGGTATCGCTCCAGTTCGCTCCGGCGGCGGTCGGCGGCGCGGTCGTTCAGGACATCGTTCTCAAGCCGGGCGCCGATGTCTTTGGTCGGGTCACCAACTCGGCGGGCCAGCCGGTACAGGGCGTTCAGGTTGGCAATACCACCTCCCGGGCGATGTGGAACTGCATCACCGCCAAGACAGATCCTCAGGGCAGGTACCGGCTGGAAAACGTGGATCTGGGCGAGCTCGTTCTGTGGGCCGTACACCCGGCTCGCGGGCTGGTCGTTCATCGGACGACGATTGCCCAGGATGCGGCGGAGATGGAAATCGATCTTCAACTTGTCGAGCCGACCCCGTTGCACGGGCGCGTCGTGGACCAGACCGGCCAGCCGGTCCCGGGTGTCCTGGTGGTCATCGAGGAGTACGAGGGCGTTCGCAATTTGGCGCGAAAGCGATATACGACCGACGACAACGGCGGCTTCACCATCGCCAACGCTCCGACTATCGGCGAACTGAACCTGTGGGTCTTTGGCGGGGGAATCAGCGCCACCAGCCATACCGTCGACTTCGACCAGGAGCAGACGGTGATTGCCGTCACGCGAGCCGGACGCATCTATGGGCAGGTGCTGGACGCCGCCACCGAGGCGCCCATCCCGGAGTTCACCGTCAAGATGACGTTCAGCGAAGTGGGAAAGTCGCCGTCCGGCTATGCGGCCACGTGGAACCGGGAGGGCCACAGCTTCCGCTCGAGCCACGGCCTCTTCGATACGGGGCGCGAAGACCTGCCCGTTGGCGGCCCCTACCGCATGACGGTCTTCGCCGAGGGCTACGACGCCCTGACGCGGGACCCGGTGATCGTGCAGCCGATCTCGGAGGACCCGAATCGGACGGTATTCCGGCTGACCACGGCCACGCTGCTTGCCGGCGTGGCGGTCGACGAGCGGGGTGCCCCGGTCGCGAATGCGGCGGTGGCCCTGTTTGCCCAGTCGGAGCGCCAGGAGCCGCGATACTGGAGGCGCTTCACCTCGGACGCTGACGGTGTCTTCGTCGTCGCCGGCCTGGGCCGGGAGCAGCGGTATATGTACGTTACTGCCCCGGGTTTCGCGCCGTACTACGGCCTCAAGCAGGACCTGGAGACCACCGACGAGGCGCCGGCCAGGGTCGTCCTGACGACGGGCGCGACCCTCTTCGGCACCGTGGTCGATGAACGAGGACGCCCGCTGTCGGCCGTGACGGTTAACGTTCAGAAGAGACAGGACCAGGGAACGCGCCTGGCGGACTATCCGTATCCTGTCATCAACCGGTCCGCGAAGACCGACAGGAACGGATGCTACGAGCTGTCGGGGCTCCCGTCCGGCAAGTGCTACGCGTACATCCAGTCGGACACCGGGGACACGCTCGCCGCCAAACACCCGATTCTGACGGTGGGCGAATCGACGCAGTTGGACTTCGGCAACGAAGAGGGATTCGCGGTCATCGGCGTGCTTCGCCGGGGCGCGATGCGGATCGCCGACGCCGACATTGCGCTTTATTTCGCGGACAACGACTCCAAGCACGCCCTGACCGACGAGCAGGGTCGGTTCCGCCTGGTGGGAATCCCCGTCGGCCGGACCCGGCTGGTCATCAGTTGGGCCGACCAGGAGAGATGGCGATCCAATGGCAGGAGGTCTCAGGAAAGGCGGGAGATCCGCATCGATGGCGATACTGAACTGGACCTGGACCTGGGCGGCGGCGACATCACCGCCGTGATTCCCCGGTCGGTTCGCGGTCGCGACGGCCTGAAAGTCAGCGTGCGACGCCGGCGGGACGTCCCCTCGGTGGAGGGCTGGGGCCAGGAGTGGGAAAACGCGCATGGGGCGAATCGCATCGGCGCGATCGGTGCCGACGGCCGCTACGCGTGCCGCGGCGTGCGGGCCGGAGAATACTACCTCGTGCTCAGCGACGCCGATCACGTTCTGGGCATCACCGACGTCTTCACGCTGGCCGATGGCGAGCATCGGCCGGGCATTGAATTCCGCCTGGGGCAAGGGCGGCTCTCCGTCATGGTGGTGGACGCCCAGACCGGGCAGGGAATCGCCGAGGCTCATCCCCTTGTGGAGAACGACCTGGAGTGGTCCTTCTGGGATCGCCGCCCGCGACCGGGAAGGGACGGACCGGGCTTGGTAACGGACACTGACGGTCGGGCGGTGCACACAGACTTGCCTACCGGCCGCTATCAGGTGTCCTGCCGGGCTGCGGGGTACCTCTGGGCGACGTCGGACTTCGTCGAGGTCCCCGGCGACGGGACCGCCGAGGTGACCGTCCCGCTGCAGCCGGCGGCCATGGCCAGCTTTGAGCTGTCGCCGGGCGTGCGAGACCTTATCGATACCGACAGCGTGCAAATCGAGTGCCGCGTCACCGATCTGGACACAGAGACGCCGGTCCCGATCGTCTACGGCGCCTATACCTCCGAAACACACGATGTGTCCTTCTCGCTGGACGAGCCCGGCGCGGGGGAGTGGGCCAGGCTGCATCTGCCCGAGGGCCGGTACCGGCTGGAGTACGCGGTGCGCCCCTACAACACGACCAAACGCGTCGTCGAGATGTCCGTCCATCAAGGCACCGTCACCGTCGAGTTGAAGACCGGCCAGGTCACACCTGTCTTGCTGAAGAACTGATCGTCCCGCAGGGTGTGCCGTGCCCTCCGATTGGCCCGACCCTTGGCCGGATGGTGTGCACGGCTCATCCTACGGGTTTCAATTGACTATTTACGATTTACGATTGGGTATTTGTTTTCTTCGTGAGCTTCGTTTCCTTCGTGGCTTGAAAGCCGTCGTCCGTGGCCCGTGGCCCGAGAGATTGCCGCGTCGCTTCGCTCCTCGCAATGACAAGGTCGAATGCGCGTGAATCCCGTGTGAACCTGGGTTTATCCGCGTTTATCTGTCGTGTCTCTGCTCGGCGCTCTTGGTGGGTTCTGTGGCGGGAGTTGGGTTTTCTTGGTTGCGGCGGTGGAGGGTGGCTTGTAGGGCGGGGAGGGGGAGGGCGGGGCTGGCGAGGTAGTTGGGGAGGGTTCGGTTTTTTTGGAAGATCCATTCGCAGGCGTTGGCGGTGCGGAAGTCGGTGACGAGGTCGAGGATGGTTTGGTCGGCGAGCTTCGGGTCGACGAGGTCGAGGGTGTAGACGAACCAGCCGGCGGGGGTGGCCCAGTAGGCTCCGTTCTGGTAGGTGTCGCGGGCGGCGCGGCAGGATTCCCAGTAGACGCCGGGTGGCAGATGGCGGATCTGGCCGTGCTGGACGATTCCGTTGTAGTGCTCCTTGAAGTACGTCGCGACGGCCCGGGCCTGCGCCTCGTCGGCGACGCCGAGGTAGACGGCGAAGGCCGAGCCCCAGATGTGATGCTCGCGACAGCGCCCGGTGGCGGCGCGGAACAGGCCCGCATCGGGGTCCCAGAAGACCCGCCGCACGCTGCGGGCGACGGCGTCGGCCTCGGACCTCCAGCGGGCGGCCTCGCCCGGACGCTCGACGGCGTCGAGCAGATCGCCGAGCCGTCGGCTTGCCTCGACGTACAGCAGCGAGCAGAACAGGACGTCGCCGGTCATCTGCACGGTGTCGGTGAAGCCGTAGGGGCAGCGGTCCCAGGGCTCGCCTTGGCGGATGTGGACGAGCTTCGTCTCGGGGTTGCGCGGTACGGCCTGCATGGTCTTGACGAGGGCGTCGATGCTGCGGCGCAGGAAGGCGAGATCCCGCGTCTTGCGGTAGGTGTGCCAGGCGACGGCGACGGTGAACTGCGAGCCGTCGGCGACGGGGTGGGCGCCCATGGTGCCGAAGCCGGGCTTGTAGATGGGTGTGCCGTCGAACTTGACGCAGTCGACGCCCGCGCCGTCGGCCCGCATGCTGCGGATGAACAGGGCGGCCGCATCGAGCAGCTCCTCATCCGAATAGGAATCGACCGAGCCTTCGAGCGTGTAGGCATAGTCGCGGAGCCAGAACGCCTCGTAGCCAAGGCCGACCTGCGGCGGAAAGGCCGCGGTGCCGTCCGCCATCACCCGCCGGCTCGCGCGAATCAGACGATGCGATTCGCCCTGGAGCCACCGAACCGCCTCGGCCACATCGTCAAAGTCGCCGCCCGCCTGCGAGACGTTTCCCGATATCAGGGCCGTGGCGGTGAGCACCACGACGATCCTGTTGAACATCGAACGCGGCTTCGGCCATGTCCCCGTCACGCTATTCATTCGTGCCTCCTTGTCAGTGCCATGCAATCATCGATCTTTGCGCAATCAAGCGGATGCTCTCTTCCGGTTTCTTATCACCTCTGCACAGGCAGGGGGCCAGGAACCATCCGAGAACACCTGGATTCCCGCCCCCGATCGGGTCGAGGGCAGGCCCTGCGCGGGAATGACAGTGACGGCTGCCGAGTTCGATGAGCTATTCAAAGAGCAATCGCTGTCGATCATGATGGTGAGACTACCGGGGCGCGCGGCAACGGTCAAGACACTGCACGGGTGAAACCGGGACGGCAAAACGGCTTGACCGATTCGGTTGCCGGCCGTACTCTCTTGTTATGGCAGATGATGACTGCACTATGTTAAGGAGTGATGGATTATGACAGGCGAAGGGGTAGCTATGAAGCGTTGGAACGAGCGGATGTTGTGGGTGTTGGGCGTTGTTCTGGTGGGCGTGGTTTGTGCGGTCGGTTGTGCGGCGGCACAGGACAAGGACAGCAAGGGCAAGTGGATCAGCTTGTTCAACGGCAAGGACCTGACCGGCTGGACACCGAAGGTTACGGGCTACGACCTGGGCGAGAACCCGGGCCGGACGTTTCGGGTCGAGGACGGTGTGTTGAAAGTTTCCTACGACCGGTACGAGAAGTTCGGCGGGAAATTCGGGCACCTGTTCTATCAAACGCCGTTTTCGCACTACCGCTTGCGCCTGGAGTATCGTTTTGTGGGCGAGCAGGTGGCCGGCGGTCCGGGCTGGGCGTTTCGCAATAACGGGATCATGATCCACTGCCAGGATCCCAAGACCATGGCCAAGGGACAGAACTTCCCCGTCTCGATTGAAGTGCAGCTCCTCGGCGGCGACGGCAAGAACAAACGCTCGACGGGCAACCTGTGCACGCCCGGCACGAACGTGGTGATGGACGATACGCTGGTGACGCGGCACTGCTTCAACTCCAATTCGGAGACCTATCACGGCGACCAATGGGTCAAGGCCGAGGTCGAGGTCCACGGCAGCGGCCTCGTCCGCCACATCATCAACGACAAGATCGTGCTGCAATACACCGAGCCGCAACTCGACGAGCGTGACGGCGACGCGAAAAAGCTGCTCGAAAAGGGCGCCGACAAGATGCTGGGCGAAGGCTACATCTCGCTGCAGGCCGAGAGTCACCCGTGCGAGTTCCGCAAGATCGAGATTCTGCCCCTGGAACGGTAAGGCGGTCGCTTAGCAGAGTCTGGCCAGCAGATCGTCGAGGCTGACGGTGGCGAAGCCGGTGGCGGCGTCGCTGATGCCGTAGGGGATGACGAGCAGGCCGTTGTGGACGAGGGCGCCGCAGGAGTAGACCACGTTGGGGACGTAGCCGCTGCGCTCATCGGCGGTCGGGACGATCAGCGGGTGTTCGAGCCGGCCGATCAGCTTCGTGGGGTCGTCGCGGTCCAGCAGCGTCGCGCCGATGCAGTAGCGGCGCATCGTGCCGACACCGTGGGTCAGCAGCAGCCAGCCGGCATCGGTCTCGATGGGCGAGCCGCAATTGCCGATCTGCACGAACTCCCACGGAAACTTGGGCTCCTGGACCATCTCGGCCTCGTCCCAGATCAGGATGTTGTTCGACCGGAGCAAAAACAGATTTTCGCCGTCGATGCGCCCGCTCATCATGTAGCGCCCGCCGATCTTGCGGGGGAACAGGGCCATCCCTTTGTTCTCGACGGCGCGCCCCTGCAAGGTGCGGACGCGCAACAGACCCGGGTGGGGCATCTCGACGATCTGCGGCAGAATCCGGTGTCCGTTAAAGGCGGTGTAGGTTCCGTAGTAGCGAATTGCGCCGTTGTCGTCGGTGAAGCGTACGATTCGCATGTCCTCCATGCCCTGGGACTCCGCCGCGCACATGGGGAACAGCACGGCCTCGGTGAGGTCGGCGCCGGGGGCAGTCTCGATGTCGTAGTCGCAACCGGCGACCCATTCGAAGGTGCGCGCCTCATCTTCACAGCGGGCGGGGTGCTTGGAACGGCTCTGCACGTGGTAGACGATGTTGCGCAAGTCCTCGAGGGTGAAGGGGTCATTCAAGTGCTCCAGCACCGCATCCAGGACTTCGTCACGCATGCCCATTCTGGTCAGGCGGACGCGGAATTTCACTTTGTTGAACGGGTGGTCCTCGGCCCGGCGCAGGGGCTCGTGGTGGGGCCCCGTCGGTTCCATGGTGATGTTGCCGCCGCTGTCGATGACGCCACGCCGGAACACGATGCTGGAAATATGTCCCTCGCCGACACAGCGCAGACTCATGGTAAAACGCAGAGCGCCGGGCTCGATGCCGTCCTGGTTGACAGCCGGCGTCATGGAGGGGTTGAACAGAGCGGCCGAAGCAAAAGCGTATTCCAGCGTGAAAAAGGCCCCGATCAGCCGCTTTCTCTCCGGCGTCAGGGCCGCGGGCATCTCCACGCGGTGTGCCACCTCGGTCTGGTGGGCCAGGAAGATTTCATCCAGTTCGATGTGCAGATGGGCGAAATCCTGCATGGTCGACGCCAGCAGGTCCGCAACCTGTCGGTCGTCCAATTCGGTGACGCGGTCGATGACCTTGCGGGCCCGCTCGGGCCCGGCCCAGAACAGACGCGTGATGGTCCACGTGGGATCGGCTGTCAGCCGCACGGGCAAGCGCTGCAACGTCAAAGGTTGGCTGCTCATATCGATGCATCTCCTTTTTCGTTGCGCGTACGTCGATTGTAGCCCTTCGGTTCACGCGGATAAATTAACTTGCCTCGGTTGGGGATTCGGTTATTCTCGTGGACAAGAGCGGCTGGAAGAAAATGGGAGAAAACGAACGATGAAACCGAACACACAGCGGACGGTGGCAGGTTGGGCGGTCGGGGCGTCATTGTCGGTCTGTACCTGCGGCTGCCGTACGTCTGGGGCCTGGCTCTGGCCGGCATCGTCATTGTCGCAGCCAGACTATACATCCTGCACAGGCAACAGAAGCAGGGGACGCTCACCAAGTCAATTTTGAATCGACAGGAGGTTAGTGGATGGCAAGTTGTTTGCGAAGCTTCGCGGTGCTGGTTTTGTTGAACGGAATCTCTCTCTCGGCCGGTGCCGCGGGCCGGACGTATACGAATCCGGTGATCGACGAGATCGGTCCGGCCGATCCGACGGTGGTCTTCTTCGAGGGCACGTACTACATGTACTGCACGGGGGACAACGTCAGCTATCACGTCTACACTTCCCGCGACCTGGTGCACTGGACCAAGGGGCGCAAGGTTTTCGAGCCGGGCGAGCGGAACGTCTGGGCGCCGGATGTCTTTCGCGATCCGACCGACGGGAAGTTCTATCTGTACTACACGGTGAACAAGCGCATCGGCGTGGCTGTCGCGGACCGGCCGGACGGAACCTTCGTGGACCAGGCCACCTTCTTCCGCAACGCCATCGACGCCCACATGCTCTGCGACAAGGGCAAGTACTACCTGTACTACGTGCAGCTCCCGGGCTTTCGCATTCACGTTCAGCCCATGAAGACGCCCCTGGAGAAAGAGGGCGAGCCCATCAAGCTGATCTGGCCCACCGAGCCGTGGGAGAAAGTTCGCGGCCACGTCACCGAGGGGCCCTGGATGCTCAAGCACAAGGGCATCTTCTACCTTCTCTACTCGGGGACCGGCGCCAATTCGCTCGACTACGCCATCGGCTACGCCACCGCGAATAAGCCGACCGGCCCCTTCGTCAAGTACGCGGGCAACCCCATCGTCCATCGCACGAAGACGGCCTTCGGCCCCGGACACGGCTGCGTCGTCACCGATGCGGAGGGCAAGCTGTGGTCGGTCTACCACCAGCAAAAGGACGGCACTCGACCCTGGAACCGCTTCATCTGCATCGACCCCCTCTGGTTCGACGACAAAGGCGTCCTCCACGGCAAAGCCACCCGAGGCACCCCCGAACCCGCCCCGGCTTCGGCGGAGAAGTAGCCTGTCGATGAGGTGTTGAGATGACGGCCGCCAGACGAGAACGAGAACCGGCGGGGGAGGGTCGCATGACGGAGGACAAGCCACCGATAGCACTCACTACGGCGCAGTCGCGATTACTAAAAGGCACGCTGGTCGCCAACATTGTGCTCTACGCGGGCTTGGCCGTATTGTTGGTTCATCCCTTCGGCTTCATATTCTTCCATTGTGTCCGCTACCTCTGGCTCTATATCGGTGCTCTCGCGGCCCTCCTTGCCTTCGGGCTGGCGTGGCTGGCGGGACGTCGGCTCTTCGGCAAGTTCAGGCAAAGACTTCGATTCTCCGGCCAATCGGCCGGTATCCTTTTCGCTCTCGTGGGCATCGTCTTGATAGGAAGCGTTTTTTTCACGCGCGGATGCGATCTGGATACGGCAGGATATTGGTTGCACGTGCGGATCTGGTTGGATGCCGAGAAGGTCCGGGATTGGGCGCAGAATCTCGATATGCGCTCCAATGGGACATCTCGGGTGTATCGCCCGCGCTGGCCCCTGACTTTGTGGATGGCCGCGCCACTGAGCGGACGGGTGTGCGTCGATGCGGATACGCGCGATGTGATGTTGGAGCACGGAAGCGCGCTGACCGGGCACTGGGGCGTTTTCATTACGGATAAGGATCGATCGTGGCCTGCCGAGCACGATTTGGATGAGGAGATGCGCTGCTGGAAGCTCGCAAATGGCGCATGGGTGTGGCGTACGCCCGATTAGTCGTGTAGGATGGGCTTTCGCCCATGCGGGTCTTGTGACGCCGGATTTGGCGGCATGGGCTGAAGCCCGTCCTACCGTTCTACATCTTGGGCCCTCTTGTGATCGCGTGAATCGCGGGCCACGGCAGTTGGTCGGCGGAGCCCTCGTTGAGTACGGGTGGGTAGGTTGTTCGCGATGCAGAAGAAGGGAGCCGTGTGATGGTGTGCAGCACTGAGAGGATTCAGAGAATCGGGTTTGCATGGGGTTTGATTTGCGTGTGGCCGTTGATCGTTTGGGGCGGGCCGGGCATGGTCAGTGGGGAGGGCGTTGCCGCTCGGTACGATGGCGACAAGGGAATCGGCGACGATCCGAGCGTTATTGTTTTTACGGATTTTGAATCGGCGGTGTGGCGGAAGGACTGGTCGGGCGGCAGGCGGACGACTGTGAGTGTGGTGGGCAAGGACGCCGAGCGGAGGTTTGAGCCGTGGCGGGGTAAGGCGCTGCGGATTAAGGTGAACAAGGGCGGGCATTACGGCGCGAGTCTCCAGTACGAGTTCAAGAAGAAGACGGGCGGCGAGCCGGAGGAGATTTACTTTCGGTACTATCTGCGTTTCGGCGACGACTGGGACCCGCAGCGCGGGGGCAAGCTTCCCGGGATCGGCGGCACGTATGGCCGCGCGGGCTGGGGCGGTCGGCCCAGCGACGGACGCAACGGATGGTCGGCCCGGGGCCAGTTCAACGGCCGCAGGGATGGCAGGACGCCCATCGGGTTCTACTGCTACCACGCCGATATGAAAGGCAGGTATGGCAGTAGTTGGATCTGGCAAAACGACAAGCTCGGGTATCTCGAAAACAACCGCTGGTATTGCATCGAGCAGTACGCGAAAATGAACACGCCCGGAAAGAACGACGGAGTCCTGCGCGGCTGGGTCGACGGCAAGCTCGCTTTCGAGAAGACCGACGTTCGCATGCGGGACGCGCACCATTTGAAGATCGAGTGCATCTGGGTCAATATCTACCACGGCGGGACCTGGCCGGCCCCCAGCGACGACCATCTGTTCATCGACAACGTCGTCGTCGCCAAACGCTACATCGGCCCCATGACACCGCCGGCGAATTGACTGTGACGCATCAGGACACGGACCGACAGGAGCCGAGGTATGGAGAAGTGCGATCACGTGGCGTTTCAGGTGGGTGACATGGATGCGGCCGTTAGATTCTACGTCGAAAAGTTGGGGTTTGCACTGGTTTCAAGGCAGGCCGACGAGGCCGAGCACGAGGAGTTCGCCTTTCTGACGCTGGGCGAGGTGCGATTGGAGCTGATCCGGGACCTGGCGCAGGCGACGTATCGCCCGCCCGAGATAAAGCCGCCGTATTGTCCGCACCTGGCCATCGAGACGGACGACCTGGAAAGGACTTTGGCTCGCTTGAAGGCCAAGGGCGTCGCGATTCTGCGCGGGCCTCTGGTGATCGCCGGGCAGGTGACATGGGCGTACTTCGCCGATCCGGACAACAATATCCTCGAATACGTGCAATGGTACGAGAAACGATGAGCCAAGAGATCGAACGAAATCTGGGCGAGCAGCCGATCGCGCAGGTCATGACCGCCCATGACCTCAAAGCGCACGATCTGGTGCAGGCCTCGACCGAACAGCTTACGCACAAGATGGTCGCGCGAGCCTGTAAGGGCCGGCGCCTGACGCTCAACGTTCAGACCAAAGTCCTCAACGCGCTGAACGCGGCAACGGGAAGGCACTACGCGCTGACCGATCTGTTCAATTATTAGCCCTTTCTTGCAGATGCTCGGAGGAATTCGATTGTCCAAGGCAACGCCGCCGCTGGCTCCCATTTCGGTACGTCACTATGGGGAGCATGGTTCGTATCTCGTCCTTCTTCACGGCGGTCCGGGTGCGCCGGGCGAGATGGCGCCGGTGGCCCGGTGTCTGTCCGACCGCTTTCGCGTGCTGGAGCCCCTGCAGCGGAGAAGCGGCGTGGTCCCGCTGACCGTGGCGCGTCACGTGGCCGATTTGCATGAGGTGCTTCGAGGGCCTCTGCGAGAAGGGCCGGTGCGTCTGGTGGGTTTTTCCTGGGGGGCCATGCTCGCGCTGACGTACGCCGCCCGCTATCCGGTCGAGGTGGAACGTCTCATTCTCATTGGCTGCGGCACGTTCGACCGCCGCGGCCGCGACGTCTACCAGGCCCGTATCGCCGAGCGCATACGTCCCGACGAGACACAACGAATCAGGGACATCGAAGCGCAGCTTTCGACGGAGACCGACCGCCGGCGTCGCAACGAGTTGTTCGCTGCATTGGGCGTCATCTACGAGCGCATCCAGTCCTGCGAACTGCTTGCGAGCGAATCGGCGGAGGAATTGCCCTGCGACGAGGCCAACTTCCGTCAGACGTGGGCCGATGCGGTTTCTCTGCAGGAGCAGGGCGTTCAGCCGGCCGAATTCGCCCGCATCGAAGGGTCCGTAGCGATGATTCACGGTTGCCAGGACCCTCACCCCGGGCGACTGATCCGTGAGTCTCTGACGCCGTTCATCCGCGGCATCCAGTACCATGAGCTGTTACGATGCGGGCATAAGCCCTGGATCGAACGGGAGGCGAAAGACAAATTTTATGAGCTTCTGTCCCGGTGTCTCGGCTAAAATGGAGCGGGCGTGCCGTTGTGTCTGTGCCGGTTTTAGGGCATCGTTGTTTTGGACTCTGGACAACTACGGGTGGCAGCGTCAAGTCCGAAGGACTTGGCGATGGCGCAACACCCGGGGCTCGCATAGCGCCATGCGCAATAAACAAGTCCCCCATCGCCAAGCTCGCGCTTGACGCTGCCACCCATATGCCAGAACATTTTCACAGACACGTACCGTTTGCCGCTCGGCTATCGAAAGAACTTTCTACGGAACGAACGCCATGAAAACATTGCGTGACATCCTGTTTCTGATAGGTCTGGCTGCGTCTTCGTGTTTTGCTCTCGGTGACGTTCCGGACGCGGGGACCGCGCTGCGCATCGCGAGTCTGATGGTCCAGCCGGTCAAGTGGGACAAGGAGGCCAACAAGCGGGGGTTGGAGAAGGCCGTCCGCGAGGCGAAGCGGCAAGGCGCCGAGATGGTCGTTACGCCGGAAGGTGCGCTGGAAGGCTACGTGGTCAACGAGGTCATTCGTGCCTCGGGCGATACGCGGCGCGAGCTGACTGCGAGGTTCAACGGCCTGGCCGAGCCGGACGACGGGCCGTACGTGCGACATTTTCAGAAGCTGTGCAAAGAGCTGGGCGTCTGGCTCGTCCTGGGGTTCCTGGAGGCCGACGACCCGAACACCTACAACACGACGGTTCTCATTCGTCCCGACGGCGCCCTGGCGGGCAAATATCGCAAGACGCACTTCGCCCAGGGCTACCGCAACGGCGACGAGAAAGGCGACAACCCGCCCGGCTATCGCCGCGGCAGCGCCTATCCCGTCTTTGACGTCGGCGGGCGCAGGATGGGGGTGATGATCTGTTTCGATCGGCGCGTTCCGGAAGTGGCGGCGCGGCTTGTGAAAAACGGCGCCGATTTCATCATCAACCCCGCCTATGGTATGATGGGCGACTGTAACTGCGAGTTTCTCTCGGCTCGCGCCAGAGAGACTCACGCGCCGATTGTCTTCGTTCATCCCGCTCAGACGGTCGTCAGTGACGCGCAGGGGCGGATCGCCACCGACATTCGGCCGAAAAATGACGATGCACGGATTGCGATCGTGCGCCTTTCCGTGCCGAAGCGCAAGTGACAGAAAGACACGGGGTACAATGGATTTTGGAGTGACACCGAAAAAACAGACCGAGCTGGAGGCCCGCATGGCGGCGCTGGGGCTGCGCGAGGAGGACTTGCAGGAAAAATACGTGCGCTCATCGGGACCGGGAGGGCAGAAGGTCAACAAGACAGCCAGTTGCGTGTACCTCAAGCACGTCCCCACGGCAATGGAAGTGAAGATGCAGCGCGAGCGGTCCCAGCTTTTGAACCGCTACTACGCCCGGAAGCGCCTCTGCGAGCTTCTCGAAGCCGAGCAGTTGGGCGGCAAGAGCCCGGCGGCCTTGAAGGCCGAGAAAATTCGCAAGCAAAAGCAGCGCCGCCGGCGCCGCAGCCGCAAGAAAGCCACACCGTGACAACGTTCGTTTTGGGCGGCCCGTGCGAAAATTTACTTTACGCTGGATCGGCCCGAGACTAACATGACTCCCGTTTTGCGTGAAGGCACAGATCGATTGTTGTGAGGCGGCTCATGATAAGCGAAATGACTCTGCTGCAGCGGGCAGATGATGTTACGTACCAGTCCCTGGGGCCGGAGGAAGATACGGTGATCCTCTCGCTTCGCACGGGGCAGCTCCATACGTGCAACGAAACGACGCGTGTGTTCCTCGACGCCCTCGACCGGCCGCGCCGGTTCGATGAGATCGTCGATCAACTGCATGAACAGTACGACGTGACGCGGGAAAAGCTGGCCGAAGACATGAGGTTTCTGGTCGAATCGCTTTTGCGGGAGGGGATCGTTGTCGAAGCCACGTGAGGGCATTTCGAGCGGCACGCGCCGGCTGTTGCGACTGCACGTTGGAGTTGTGTCGGCGGCAATTCCGCTGCTGGACAGGCTGCTGACTCTCGAACGGCTGTTGAGACGGCTGACTCCGCGTCGCGCGTCGGGCTGGTACGCCGGTGTGGATGTCGATTGGATCGCGGCGACGGTTCGCCGGTGTGCGCGGCGGCCCCGGCACATGCGCCGCCGGGCGTGTTTGCGCACGAGCTTGCTCTTGTATCATTTCCTGCGCCTGGCGGGTCACCCGGCGGTGTTCCACGTCGCGGTGTTTCCGCCGTCGATGGACCCGAAGCGGCTGCACGCCCACTGCTGGGTCACCGTGGGCAACAGATGTGTATCCGAGCCGCCCGGCGCCGGGGCAGCGGAGATGCTCGCCTACGGGGCCGACGCGAAGACCGGAACACGCGAAGCTGCACCTTCATGGGAAAATGCAGCGTGTGAGAAAAAGTGCCGCAGTGGTAATCAGGGTTGGACGCCGACGTCGTCTTGCCTATAATCGGGGCACGGCTATAGTGATTTGTATGGAGTCTTGTAAGGAATCAGACGTATGGACAAGAAAGTGGAAAAGCGCAACGAGAACGTTGAGAAGAAAACCTACGTCGAGCCCAAGCTGGAGAAGGCCGAACGGCTCCAGGAAGTCACCGAGGGTGTGGCACCGATTGTGAGCGGCGCAGCCCCGGTCCCAGCATAGAACGGCGAACGCGACGGACAGAATTGACGCAGCGGCATACGCGGAGCCCGGGTGCCTTCGGGGCACGACGGGCCGGGTGGTCTCGGCTGCGTCGTCGAGTCGGCAAATCGAGAGAAGCGTGTCGCACATGGTAGGTCACTACGTTCTCCACGGGGTGTCCCTGAAGATCGCGTCTGAATCTGCGCTGTTGCTGGGGCCGGTTCGGAGCGTTCTTCGCTCCCGTCCGGAATCGCTGCCCGATGGTGCTTTCACTTTGCGTCTGCGGTACGGTCGGTCGGAGCCGAGTCGATTGTTGCGGGCCGCAGAGTTCAAGCTGTTCTGGGAGGGAACGCTACCGGACGGTTCGCTCTGTGCGTACTATTCGACCGGCGGTCAGAGAATCGCGCATCTGTCCGGCCGCGGCTGGGGCCGGTTGAATTTGGATGAGCGTACGATGGACGTCGTCTGTGCTCCAGGCCAGGAGGGGAGTCTGTACGACGGCTGTTTCGTTCCATTGTTGTGCGAGTTGCTGGCCCACCACGGTCAGTTCGTTGTCCACGCCGCTTCCCTGGCGACCGAAGGGCCGGATGGACCACTTGGGGTCCTTCTGGCCGGACCGAGCGGAGCGGGCAAGACGACGACGGCGCTGGCTCTGGCCCGTGCCGGTATGATCTTGCTGACCGATGACGCCAGCTTCGTTGAATCCGCCGGCGCGGTGCATTTGCGCGGGTGGCGCCTGCCCTGCAAGGTGCACGATCGTACGGCCCGGATGTTGCCCTGGTTGCGAAACTGTCCCGGGGGACCGGCCCGAACGGAACGGGAGCGACTCGTCGACGTAACGAACGTCGTTCGCGCGCCCGACGATGTCGTGGCGATCCCGCGCTTGATCCTGTTGCTCGGCCCGCGCATCGGCGGGCCCCACCGATGGGAGGCCGTCGGCAAGGTTGAGGCCCTGGCCCAACTGACGCGAGAGAACGTTCGGGCGTACGAGCATCGCGCCGCCGGCAGGGCGTTTCAGACGCTGGGAGAGCTTGTGAGTCAGTGCGATGTCTACCGTCTGCGTGTAGGAACCCCGCTTGAGAGTCTGGCGGAGCAAATTCTCGGACTTCTTCGGTGACGGACATGAGAGGCCGGAGGTTCTATGCCTGGCTTTTGGCATTGTCCGACCCGTGCGGTGCGCGGGCGCTGCCGCCGCGTGCGCTTCCGATGGGGCGCTGGGCCGATCTGTGTGATCTGGCTGATCGTCACGGTGTGCTGCCGGCCGTGGCGGCCAACGCCAGGCGAGCCCTCGCGGCGCATGGCGCAGCCCGCATCGTTACCGGCATCGATGCCGAGCGCGTGATGAACGGAATCCTCAGCGATGCGAGGCGTCGCCTCGTGGCGCGGACGGCGCAGACCCTGGCGATTCGCGGCCAGAGCAAAGAGATCGCTGTCGCATTCGGCGACGCAGCGGTGCGCGTGGCCGTCCTCAAGGGGGCCGATTTCGCCGACTGTCTGTATCCGGCCCCATCACTGCGTTGCTTCACGGATCTGGATCTGCTGGTGCCCCGGGACGAGGTGGAGCCGGCCGAGAGCGCGTTGAGGAAGTTGGGCTATGTCCCGTGCGATGCCGCGCTGAAACACGAGTCAGCGTACGGTGAGCGAAGCTGGCGCCGGCCCGACCGGCCGGAAGCAACGGTTGAGTTGCATTGGAACCTGGTGAATTCGCCCGCCTTGCGCGGGGGCGTAGGGCTTTCGTGGGAAGATCTGGCGCTGGCGCCCGATCCGGAATCGCAGGGACAGATGTGGCGCCCGACGGCTTCATCGCGACTGCTGATTGCGGCGGTGCATGCGGCCGCCGGTCACGGCTTCGACCGGCTTCAGCCGTTGTACGATGTCTCTCTGGCGGCCTGCGGCGCCGGTGAACCGCTCGACGTCGCGTGGCTCTCGGCGACGGCTCGGCGCACGGGCGCGACGTTGGCTTTGGCGGTTTCGCTGTCCCTGGGAGCGCGGCTGCTGGGTGAGGGAGCCTGCTGCGACCTCGCAGAGCAGGTGCACTTGCCTCGACGGGGATTGTGGACCATACTGTTGAGCCGGGGTGTTGTGCTGCGTGGGCACTGCCGGTGGGATTCGTTCAGGCGACAACTGTTTCGGGAGATGTTGAAGCGACGATGAAAGTTCTGCTTATATGGCCGGTCGCGCCCAGGGAGGCGTGGCCCCGAGGACTCTACCGGGTCCGGACGTTCGAGACGCGCCTGGCTTGTGCGGCGGCGCTGTTGCGCCGGGCCGGACACGAGGTGCGCATCCTGCAGCGCGAGGAACAACTCATCAAGCGGCGCTTCGATTGGGAGGGGGCCGAAGCACAACTGCGCGCCGTGCTCGAAGAATATCACCCGGACGTGGTGGCCCAGTCGGTCGCGACGCCCGCGATGCCGGAGGCAGGTCGGATCGCGGCGTGGGCGAAAGAAATCGTTGGGCCGCAGGTGATCAATATTCTGGCCGGAACGCATCCTTCCGGCGTCCCCGAGCGCACGCTGGCCGAGAGTCCGGAGACCGACGCGGTGGCGCTCGGTGAATACGAGCGGACGCTGTGCGATGTCGCGGACCGTGGCCTGGACGTTGATGTCCCCGGTCTTCTGTTGCGGCGGGAGGCGGAGTTGATTCGCACGCCGTCACGCACCGCTGCCACTGACCCGGACGTTCTCGGGCCACCCGCTTATGATCTGCTGGATATGGATTTTCACGTCGAGCCCAATCCCTGGACGATACGGTATCTGAATCTCTCCTCGATCAACATCCGCACGTCACGCGGTTGCCCCAATCGCTGCACGTTTTGCGCCGAGCACCTGGTCAACGGTGTGGGCGTACGCTTCCATTCGCTGGACTACGTGATGGACCAGGTTCGTTATGCGGCCGATCGCCTGGGCGTGCAGGCTGTTTCCTTCGAGGATGATACGCTGGCAACGGACCGGGAGCGTCTCTTGACGTTGTGCGAATCGCTGCAGCGAGAAGGCTTGCACGAACGGCTCCGGTGGAACTGCCTGATGCGCGTGGACCAGGCGGATGCGGAGGTGCTGGCGGCGATGAAGGCGGCCGGCTGCATCCAGATCGAATACGGTTTCGAGAGCGGCTCGGACGCTTCCTTGCGGGGCCTGGCCAAGAACACGACCGTGGAGCAGAATCGCCGGGCGGTGCGTTTGACGCGGGAAGCGGGGATTCGCATCTTCGCCGATATCATTGTGGGCCTGCCCGGCGAGACACGGGCGGACTTTGCCGGCACCATGAAGTTTCTGCAGTGGGCCCGGCCGGAGATTCTCAGTGCCGGACGCCTGCTGCCCATGCCCGGAACGCACCTGTATCGAAGCCTGGACGAGAGCGTTCGGGCCACGTTCGACTGGGGGGGCTTCAGCTACACGCCCCAGCCCGGTTTTCGCATCAACTTTACCGCCATGGAGGACGACCGTTTCGAGCGGCTCTATGAGGTCTTCTACAAGTACGTTGTCAAGCCTCACAACGCCAGGGCCTTGCTGCGCGACCGGGGCTTGACCGACGAGGCGTTGCGCAACGGATTCCATCGCTATCTGCGTCGTTTTTCCCGTCGGCATCCCCTGCGAGCCGTCCGCCTGCCCATCGCCGGAGTGGTGGAGACCGTCTGACCGCCGTTTTGTTTGGGAGCCGGGGACGCCTCGCCCTGTTGCAATTTCGTCCGGTCCCGGTATCATGCGTTGCGGTTGTCTCGGGCAATTTGGCACTTGAATGGGAAGGCGGATGCCATGAATGTACGACATCTCTCAGTTTTGCTCGTTGCATTTTTGCTGGGTACCGTTGCGATCGCCTCTGAGCCGGGAGTGTATGACGTTCGCAGCTTCGGGGCCCGGGGCGACGGGCGGACGCTGTGCACCGGGGCGCTGCAAAAGGCGGTGGATGGGTGTGCGGCGGCGGGGGGCGGAACGGTCCGTATCGGCGCGGGCACGTGGTTGACCGGCACCGTCTATTTAGCCAATCACGTGACTGTCACGCTCGACAGCGGCTGCACGGTGCTGGGCACGAAGGACAAGAGCTGCTACGGCCCGCCGCGACAGTTGCTGGGACACGCAGGCGAGCAGTACAGCACGTGGGCCATCTTCGCCGGCAAAGGGCTCGAACACATCGCCATCCGCGGACGCGGCGTCATTGACGGGCAGGGCGCCAACTTCAAGTACAAGAACGGCCCCCGGCCCAAGAACCTGTATTTCGAGGACTGTCGCGACGTTCTGATCGAGGGCGTCCGCCTGCGCCACGCCGGCAGTTGGATGCAGCATTACCGCGATTGCGACCGGCTGACGATTCGCGACATCGCCGTCTTCAACCACGTCAGTTACAACAACGACGGGCTCAACATCGATAGCTGCCGGGACGTGACCATCGTCGGTTGCCACGTCGATTCCGACGACGACGCTATCGTACTCAAGAGCCTCTCGACAAAGCCCACGGAGAACGTCACGATCTCGGATTGCGTGATCAGCAGCCACTGCAACGCGATCAAGATGGGCACGGAATCGGGCGGGGGCTTCCGCAACATCGCGGTGACCAATTGTACGATCTGCTCGCCTCGCTATTCGAAGGTGATCTACGGCCGGCAGCGCGGCCTGGCGGGTGTGGCGCTGGAGATCGTGGACGGCGGCACGCTCGAACGCGTGACCGTCTCCAATATTGCGATCAAGGGCGTGACCGTCCCCATCTTCATGCGCCTGGGCAACCGGGCGCGTACGTACGAGCTCAACCAGCCCAAACCCGGGGTCGGGACGTTTCGCAATGTGGCGGTCAGCAACATCGTCGCGACCGATTGCTCGGTGGTGGGCTGCTCCATCACGGGCCTGCCGGGGCACCGGATTGAGAACGTCACGCTGGCCAATATCAACCTGGGCTTCGACGGCGGCGGGACGAAAGAAGACGCCGCGCGCGAGATTCCGGAGAAGCCGGGCAGCTATCCCGAGAGCACCATGTTCGGGACGCTGCCGGCCTACGGCTTTTTCTGCCGGCACGTCGACGGCCTGACGCTCGACAACGTTCGCCTGCAAACCGCCGATCCCGACTGCCGCCACGCCGTGGTGTTCGACGACGTGCGGGAGGCGGCGATCGACGCCCTGGCGGCTCCCTTTGCCGCGAATGCTGAGGCCATGCTGCGACTGACCGACTCGGCCTGCATCTCGATCCGCAATTGCTGCCCGCCGGCCGGAACGAACGTGTTTCTTGCCCTCCAAGGCCCGGAAACGGAAGCCGTCCTTCTCTACAACAACGACCTGACGAACGCAAAGAAAACCTGCGACCGCGCCCCCGACGTGCCCAAATCGGCCCTGGCCTCGTGGTCGAATCACATGTCTCCATGATGTTGCTGCCGGTTGACAAGAAGTCCATCGCAACTGACACGAGGCGTTTGCGCACGCGACCTCCTTGCGCGTAGGCTGAGAATCCACCCTGCCGATGCTACGCGCACGCCAGGATATTTTTGACAGACACGTCTATTCTTGGCCTTTTTTTCGATTTTCGACTCGTGCCGGGCGTCGTATGGGTAAGATGGAGTCGTTCTTTCGACGGTGCTGCGGAGAGATGGGTGTGGAATAGTGCCGTGGAGAAACGCGTTTGGTCCGGCGGTCTGGGTCGGAAAAGGAGAGCGATCATGAAAGAGGCACGGACGAATCTGTTGTGGATCGGTGTGGCGTGGGTGGTTCTGGGCTCGGTATGCTGGGGCAGCGCCGGGAGCGAGGCCGAGGCATCGTCGGTGGTGGCGCATTTTCATTTGAGCGGCATGGTCAGCGAATCGCCGATGGTCGATCCGTTCGGCTTCATGGCCGGGCAGGTTACCTCGCTCAAGAGCCTCGTGCGGCGCATCGACCGGGCCAGCGCGGACGAAGAGGTCAAAGCGGTTGTGCTCACATATGGCGAGATGTACCTCGGGTACGGGCAGTTGGAAGAAATCCGGCGGGCTCTCGGTGGCCTCCAGGAGGCGGGCAAGAAGGTGTACGTGCACGCCGAAGGGATCAGCACCTTTTCCTACGCGTTGCTCTGCGGGGGCGAGCATCTCAGCCTCGCGCCGCAGTCGTCGCTGTGGTTGACAGGCATGTACGGCGAAGCGCTGTACCTCAAGGGTCTGCTGGACAAGATCGGCGTCCAGGCCGATATGATGCAGATGGAAGCGTACAAGTCCGCCGGCGAGATGCTGATGCGCACGGGTCCCAGCGACGAGGCGCGGGAGAACGTCAACTGGCTCTTCGACGGCTATTACGAGTCGCTGGTGGAGATGATCGCCGAATCGCGGGACAAGACGCCGGCGCAGGTGCGCGACCTTATCGACGGCGGGCCCTACCTTGCCGACGAGGCCCTGGAAGAGGGCTTGATCGACGCGGTGGAGACGCGCGACGAGTTTCTCGCGCGGGTCAAGAGCGAGATCGAGGGACCGCTGAAAGTAGACAACCGGTACGGCCGGGAGAAAGCTGCCCAGATCAACCTGGCCAGCCCGCTGGCCTTCTTTTCCCTTCTGGCCGAGATGTTTAAGACGCCCGAGGTCTCGCAGAAGGATGCGGTAGCCATCGTCTACGTCGAGGGCGTCATCCTGCCCGGGCACAGCCAGCCGAGCTTGTTCGGACCGACCGGCGGGGCCTACAGCGGCGACATTCGCAAGGCCCTGGAGAAGGCCGGGAAGGACGAATCCGTCAAGGCGGTGGTGATGCGCGTCGATTCACCCGGCGGCTCGGCCGAGGCCAGCGAGGTGATCCTGAACGCCACCCGGCGCTTGCAGGACAGGAAGCCTTTCGTCGTCTCCATGGGCAACGTCGCCGGCAGCGGCGGCTACTACGTCTCCTGTGCGGCCGATACGATCTTCGCCAACGAGGTGACGGTCACTGCCTCCATCGGCGTCGTGGGCGGCAAGCTCGTCACCAAAGGGCTCTGGGACAAGCTGGGCATCAACTGGGTCGGCTACAAACGCGGCGCTCACGCGGACATGCTCAACAGCGAGCGGCACTTCAACGACGACGAGCGCAGCTTATTCAAAGGGTACATGCGCGACGTGTACGAGGTCTTCAAGGGCCACGTGGCACAGGGGCGAAGCGGCAAGCTCACCAAGCCTCTCGATCAGATCGCCGGCGGTCGCGTCTTTACCGGCAAGCAGGCCCTGGAGCTGGGGCTGGTCGACCGCATCGGCGGGCTCGACCAGGCCGTCAAGTACGCCGCGGCCAAGGTGTCGCTCGACGATTACGAAGTTCGTGTCATCCCCGAACCCAGGGATTTCATCACCGAGATGATGCAGCAATATTCCGGCGAGGGCGAAAGACCGACGGATATTTCCTTGCCCGGCGCGGCGAGCCTGCTGGCGGGCCATCCGACGCTGGTGTCTCTGATCGACTTGCTGCGCCAAGCCGAGCCGCAACGGGCCGCCGCTCTGAGCCGGGTTTTGCAGGGCCTCGAGCTGCTCCGCAAAGAAAGCGTGATTATGATGATGCCGTATGATATGATACTGTACTGAACGAGGCGCCCGGCCGTCGGCGGCCCTCGCTGACCGTCGATTTAGGAGGATGACTCATGAAAGCTATCAGGTTTTCTCTCACATCTCTGATCCTGTTCACTCTGGCGGGATGGCTGGCGGTGGCTCCCTCGGCGTCGGCGGCCGGATCGGCCCGGCAATTCGAGCTCGAAGAGTTCTCCGTGTTTGAGGTGGAGGGGCCGTTGCAGTACATGCTCCGCAGCGGCCAGTATGCCCGTGACTGCGGTGACGAGCCCGACGAGCGCGTCAAGACTTACCCGTCGCTGAAGTCCGCCAAACCCGTCTACGGAAGCGTGTCGTTCGCGATGGACCTGCTCGATTTCAACTCGGGCCAGGCCTACTGTTTCGTCCTGGACGAATCGGGCGGTACCGGAACCGGATACGACAAGCTTTATTTCGACGCCAACCATGATTTCGATCTGACCAACGATAGCGTCTTGAAGCCCGCCGAGGATCTCCCCGAAGGATTCGAGGCGGGTCGGGGCGGACCACAAGAAACGATGTTTGAGTCGACGGACGTTCGCCTGGTCGGTGCGGCCAACGAGACGTTGCCGCCGGTGACGGTTTGGCCGCGGGTGCTTACCGCCGGCTCGCGCAGGATCGTCTTTTTCCTCGTTCCTACCGCCCGTCGGGGCAAGATCACCCTCGGATCCAAGGAAATGGACGTTATTCTGGCCCAGACGTCGGTCGTTACGGGCCGGTATGACCATCCGTCCACGGGCTTGTACCTCGACAACCAGCGGACAGGCATAAATGTTCTGAGCGACTGGCCCGAGGTGGACGGAACGCTCTATCGGATTTTGCCCACGCCCGCTGGTGACAAGGTCACGGTACAGGCCTACGACGGCGCCTTCGGGACGCTGGAGGTCCAATCGAGGGGCGGCGCGCCGGCCGAAGTGGTGCGGGGGTGGTTCCACGGCGAAGGCATCATCATTGACGTCGCCAAGTGCTCCAAAGACGGCTCGAAACTCAGCGTTCCGGTTGGTGACTACCGCCCTTATTACCTGGCCGTTCGAGTGGGAAAGCTCCGGGCCGGCGTCCGCGCCAGGATTCCGGAGCCCCGCGAGAAGGTGCCGCCCGCGCCGTTGGGGCTGCACGTGCGAGAGGATCAGCCTTGCGTGTTCAAACTGGACCAGAAGCCCGACGTGGTTTTCCAGACGCCGGAGTTGTCCGAACGTCTGGAGCCGGGCCAGGAGGTTCAGATCAAGGCCGTGATCGTCGATTCCGCCACGAACCTGATGCTCGGCGGGCTGGAGGACACGACTCGAAAGGTCGGCGAGCCTCTCAAGTTGCCTGACGGGAGCGAGTATCAGCGGTATGAGTCCCTCGACCCGGTCATCAAGGTCACCAATGCGGCCGGGGAAACCGTCGCCGAGGGCAAAATGCCCTTCGGCTGAGGCGGCACCTGTGGGTACTCGTGGCGAGTGCCGCAAAGCACGAAGGAAGAGACGTTCACCGTCACCGTGAAATTTGAGACCGGGGATCTGTACGGCACCATTACCGGTTCAAAGAAGGTCACCGTCGGCCCGAAGTAGGCGTGCCTGCTGCGGCGGTTGCATAGAAAGGACGACCTGCGATGGCAAAATGCCCCTACTGTAAGAAGGAAGTCACGTTGCACTCGACGCAGAGGAGCGAACGGAACGAAGTCGAGAAAGACGTCGAGGGGACGATCAAGAAGGAGGTGATGTACTCCTGCCCTCACTGTGACCGCGTGTTGGGTTTTGCCTTCTTCATCGGCGGCCTGGCCACCGGCAGGCCGTAGGAAGCCCGAGGCAAACGAACGAAAAGGGGGCGCGCATGATACGAATCGCAGTCGCAACGGATGGAAAGGACAAGAGGTGCGTGAATGAGTGAGCGATACGGTTGTGCGGACGCCGACGTGGGGCATTATACGTGCCGGCGGACGGCGGAGAAGATCGTGGTGGACGGGAGGCTTTCCGAGGCCTGTTGGCAGCGGGCGGAGAAGTCGCCCCGATTTGTCGATATGGTCACGGGCGTGCCCGGGTTTCTGGATACGCGGATGGCGGCGCTGTGGGACGATGAGAATCTGTACATCGCCTTCTACGTCGAGGAGCCCAACGTTCAGGCCCATTATACCGAGCGCGATTCGCCCGTGTATTTCGAGAACGATGTCGAGGTCTTCATCGCGGGACCGGATTGCTATTACGAGTTTCAAATCAACGCGCGCGGGACCGTCTACGAGGTTTTCTACATCTGGCAGGACGCCTATAAGAAAGGCGGCGAATTTGACAAGCCCGAATTCGATTTGCTGACGCGCGCGGTGGACGTGCTCGGCGGCTTCCAGGACGAGATGCGCTACAGGAAGCACCCGCGCGGGCGGCGCTGGGCCTTCATGGATTGGGATTTCCCGGGGCTCAAGACGGCCGTCCACGTCGACGGTGTCCTGAATGACCCCTCGCGGGTCGATAAGGGCTGGACGGTCGAGTTGGCCTTCCCGTGGCAGGGGATGCCGCGCTGGCGCAGGGCAGGGCGCTGCCTCCGAAAGACGGGGACGTCTGGCGGATGGATTTTCCCCGCTTTGAGGCGCTGCAGTACAACGGCCGACAAACCGATCCCTCGGTCGGCTGGTCCTTCAACAAGCACGGCGTGTACGATTCGCACATCCCCGAGTGCTTCACCTGCGTCCATTTCTCCGAAGAGACTGTGTAGCATTGCTGTAGAAAATATGGAACGACCGGCTCCTGGAGTTATGGTCGATAGAGACCATGGGCTCAGCGGCGTGTGGCCGCTGGTTATCGCGGGTTACTCTCGGC
>Ga0272441_10003974_pt1 | contig 27429 bp, 19 predicted proteins | sample SSMProp6N_FD_193582 | JGI IMG/M metagenome (GOLD analysis project Ga0272441, IMG submission 193582) | Marine sediment archaeal communities from Little Sippewissett salt marsh, Falmouth, MA, United States - SSM-Prop-6N | ecosystem: Environmental > Aquatic > Marine > Wetlands > Sediment ... | reverse complement strand
ATCTCTTGTGGATGTCCAGCGGCACTACGGCTATACTCCCCATAAGGCTGCCTCCTTTCGGTATATCCCAACCGCCATTATAAGGCGGCCAGGAGGCAGCCTTTCATGTCATTAACCCGCCAGCAACCAGCAGAGCGCTTCCCTAGGCATACTCCTCGCACCGCTGGACGCCCTTGCGTGCGCGGGGATAGGTACAGTCCTTCCGGTTGCTGCAGGTGCAGCAGATCCCCTCGTTCAGATCGGGGGCGACCACTGGGCGCCTCGACGGTCCCCGCACGGACCTTCCCTTGCGCCCGCGCGCAGGCGGCCCCGCGTCGAACTCCTCGCAGCGGACGACCGGGCGCGCAGGATCCCTCGGGAACGTGCAGGTCCCGTCATGGATGCATGTCGAACACAGCCCGCCGTGCTCTGGCTTGCCCGCCATGATGCTCCCCCTTCTTCGTCCCTGCTTCTCAGCCGTCCAGTATCGCGTGGGCCTCTTCCTTGGAGGCGTCCATGACGTAGGTCAGCCCAGACACCTTGGCGGCCTCCTCGGTCAGGGCGACGACATCCTTCCGCTTGACCGTGTCCAGCCGGAAGCTCCTCGCTCCCGCCATGAACTGCGTCAGCCCGGTGCGGAGCTTGTCGACCAGGGTGTAGAAGGCGACAGCCCCGAGCGCCATCTTCTTGACCTTCTCCCCGTAGCGCTCCTTGAGCACCGAGTAGGTGGCGAATATCTCCTCGGGGCTCGAGCCGTACTCCGAAACCGTCTTCGGGAGTTCCTTCCAGTGACCGGCCTGAGAGCCGTTCAGGACGCCGTCGATGTTGTCTCCGACGAATCCCGGTATCATGAGCGCCCGTCCCATGCAGACCGCCTTGAAGTACGGCGCGCCCATCGCGAGCACCTTGAATATGTGGTCCTCGGTGGAGAACCCGCCGGCCATCGCCAGGTCCGGCACCCATATCCCGCGGGTGGCCAGCCTCTGGGCAAACTCCCAGGCCATCGACTGGAGGTAGAACGTGGGAACGCCCCATTCTTCCATCATCCGCCACGGGCTCATGCCGGTGCCGCCGCCTGAGCCGTCGATGGTGACGAGATCAACGCGCGCCTTGGACGACCACTTGATCGCCATGGCGAGCTCCCTCGGGCCGTAAGCTCCGGTCTTGAGCGAGACGCGCTTGGCACCGACAGCACGTCGAAGATACTCGACGGCGCGCAGGAACTCCTCCTCGTGCACGAAGCCGAGACGCGAGTGGCGCTCGAACTCCTTGAGGCCTCCCTGTTTGAATGCCGACTGGACCGCCTTGTCGGCGGGGTTCGGCGTGACTATGTAGCCGCGCCTCTGGAGCTCGATCGCTCTCTCGAGATCACGGATCTTGATCTCGCCCCCGATGCACTTGGCGCCCTGACCCCATTTGAGCTCGATAGTCTCGACGCCGAGCTTCTCGACGACGTACTCGGCGACTCCGAGCCTGGTGTCTTCGACGTTGAGCTGCACGATCACGTCGCCGAAGTCGCCCTGCCATTCCTTGTAGACCTTGATGCGCCTCTCCATCTCGGGAGAACGCTTCACCTTGCCGTTCTTATCGAGTTCCAGGCCCGGATCGATCCCGCAGACATTCTCCCCGACGACCACCGAGACCCCCGAGATGGCTGCGCCCACAGCGAGGGATTCCCAGTGCTTGCGGGCGATGTCGGTCGAGCCCAGCGCGCCGGTGAAAATGGGCATCTTCATCCTGACGGGGTGCATGTGGCCGTAGACGGCCGTCGTGTCGACGACCGGGAAGATCGCCTTGTCCGGGTTGGCCTCGTCTATCGCCTCCGCACCGAGGGCATAACCCATGATATTAAGGTGCGAGTAGTCGACTGGGTATTCTTTGTCGCCGCCGGCGGTTATGGCTCCGAACGGAGCCGGATATATGACTTCGCGCCCTCGGAAGGAAGCCCGGAATACCTCACAGTTGCCCGGGCAGTCCTCGCGGCAAACCGAGCAGATGCCTGAGCTGGGCGCAACGTTGCGCGAACGGTTCCTCGAACTGGTGGCCTCGCTGGAATTCGGCCGCTGATAGGTCATCTCGTTCTGCCCTCCTCGATACAGAATTGACTGCCACGCTCATGTTGCCAGTGCCCAAAGCCTGCCAGCAACTCGACTGACCACAAGCTGTACCACCAAGCAGTGATTGTGTAGATAGGTTGCACGAGCCGTGCCACGGAGATCGCGCGGCCGCATGCTTCGCAGCAATCGCGCCGCAGACGCCAGAAACGTGCGCTATTTGCCGTCTTGGGGAATGCAGACTCGTCAGGCGAGGAGCACCGCCTGGCCCACTTGGTGATCCGGTGAGCATGCCATGGGCCGAAGGGCCATTGCTGCAGCGCCGCTCAGGGGACGTACTCCTGCAGCGAGCAAACCTCGTAATCTCGCCGTATTGCCGCTTCTATGCCCGCCACGGCCGCCTGTGCCCCAGCGAGGGTTGTGACAAGCGGCACGCCGTGCCGTACCGCGGCCGTGCGCATCATCACCTCGTCGCGCCGGGGGATCTTTCCGCTGGGGGTGTTGATGATGAGCTGCACCGCGTGGTTCTTCATGAGATCCAGCACGTTCGGCCGTCCCTCGCTAATCTTGTTGACCCGCTGGACCTCGACGTCATTGCGAGTGAGGGCGTCGGCGGTGCCGTGGGTAGCGACGATTCTGAATCCCAGGTCCTCCAGCCTCTTGGCTATGAGGACGCAGCTGCGCTTGTCCCGGTCTCGCATCGAGAGGAATACCGTGCCCTTCTCGGGGAGCTTCGAGTTCACCGCGTCCTGGGCCTTCGCGAAGGCGGCGCCGAAGCTCCGCGAGATCCCCATCACCTCGCCGGTGGACTTCATCTCCGGGCCGAGGGTAACGTCAACTCCCGGGAAGCGGGCGAATGGCAGGGCCGACTCCTTGACGGCAACGTGGTCAAGCTCCCTCTTCGCGGGGATGTAGAGATCGGAAAGCTTCCTTCCCATCATGATTGCCGTGGCATACTTCACCAGCGGCCTTCCCGTCGCTTTGCTGACAAAAGGCACGGTGCGACTCGCGCGCGGGTTGACCTCAAGAACGTAGACCACCTCGTTCCGGATGGCGTACTGGACGTTGATGAGCCCGCGCACGTCCAGAGCCTTGGCAAGGGCCGCGGTCTGCTCTTCGAGCTCCTCGACGATCGACCGCGAGAGGGTGTGCGGTGGCAATACGCACGCTGAGTCGCCCGAGTGGACACCCGCTTCCTCGATGTGCTCCATGACCCCGCCTATGAAACAACCGGTCCCGTCGGCGACGGCATCGACATCAACCTCGACCGCGTCCTCGAGGAACTTGTCGATGAGGATCGGGTGCTGCTCTTCGGCGAGTGACGCGGAAAGCGCCTCGGGGAAGAAGTCCCTCAGATCCTGCTCGTCATACACAATTCCCATGGCCCGGCCGCCAAGCACGAAACTCGGCCGCACGAGCACCGGATACCCGATTCGCGCGGCGACCTCTACCGCCTCCTCTATACTCATGGCCGTCCCGTTGTCGGGCTGGCGGAGGCCGAGCTCGCGCAGGACCCGTGAGAACTGCTCGCGGTCCTCTGCGGCGGCAATGGACGCCGTCGAGGTGCCCAGTATGGGGACCCCCGCACGCTCCAGCGCAGATGACAGGTTGAGAGGCGTCTGGCCGCCCAACTGGACGATGACGCCTATCGGCTTCTCCCGCCCCACTATGTTGAGGACATCCTCTGGCGTCACCGGCTCGAAGAAGAGCTTGTCGGACGTGTCGTAGTCGGTCGAGACCGTTTCGGGATTCGAGTTCACCATGATGGATTCGTAGCCCAGCTCCCGCAGAGCGATGGCCGCGCGGCAGCAGCAGTAGTCGAACTCGATTCCCTGGCCGATGCGGTTTGGTCCCCCGCCGAGGATGACCACTTTCTCGCGTTCGCTTAGTCGAGTTTCGTCCTCCTCCTCGTAGGTCGAGTAGAAGTACGGCGTGCGAGCCTCGAACTCGGCGGCGCACGTGTCGACCAGCTTGTATACGGGCTCGATGCCGCGCTCCTGCCGCAAGGCACGGATCTCGAACTCACCGGTGGCGAGGAGCCTTCCGAGGGCCCTGTCAGAAACGCCCCACTGTTTCGAGCGTCGCAGGAGCTCCGTGGAGATGCCGCCCTGAGTGGCCGCCGACTCGATCTCGCGCTCGATCTCCACTGTCTGTGCGATCTGGTCGATGAACCACGGGTCTATCCCGGTGCACTCGCGGACACGCTCGAGCGGCCAGCTGCGCGCGAGGGCCTCCCGGACATACAAGATGCGGTCGGGCTGGGGGCTTTGGAGCTTCTGCCCGAGCTCTTCTTCAGTGCAAGGGGCAACGTACGCGGCGACGATCCCGTCGAGGCCAGTCTCCAGGCCGCGAAGCCCCTTGCCAAACGCCTCCTTGAAGGTGCGGCCGATGGCCATCGTCTCGCCGACGGATTTCATCTGGGTGGTGAGGTAAGGGTCGGCGCCCAGGAACTTCTCAAAGGCGAAGCGCGGGATCTTGACAACGCAATAGTCGATGGCTGGCTCGAAACACGCCGGCGTCTCGCGGGTGATGTCGTTGGGGATCTCGTCCAGCGTGTATCCCACGGCGAGCTTCGCGGCGATCTTGGCAATCGGGAAGCCGGTCGCCTTCGAGGCCAATGCCGAGGACCGCGAAACGCGCGGGTTCATCTCGATGACCACCATGCGTCCGTCGACGGGGTCGATCGCGAACTGTATGTTCGAGCCCCCCGTCTCGACGCCTATCTCGCGGATCACGGCAAGCGAGGCGTCACGCATGCGCTGGTACTCGCGATCTGTGAGGGTCTGGGCCGGGGCGACGGTGATGCTGTCGCCCGTGTGAATGCCCATCGGGTCGAGATTCTCAATTGAGCAGACGATCACCACGTTGTCGGCCAGGTCGCGCATGACCTCGAGCTCGAACTCCTTCCATCCGAGGACCGACTCCTCGATGAGGGCCTCGCCCACGAGGCTCGCGTCAAGTCCGCGGCCGGCCATCTCGCGGAGCTCTTCCACATTGTAGGCCACGCCGCCGCCGATGCCGCCCAGGGTGTAGGCCGGCCGGATGATGACGGGGAAGCCGATGGAGCGGGCGATGTTTTCCGCCTCGGGGGCCGAACGCGCGATGCCGCTCTTGGGTACATCGAGGCCGATGCTCTCCATCGCGTCGCGGAAGAGTTCGCGATCCTCGGCCTTGCGGATGGCTTCGAGGCGCGCGCCGATCATCTCGACCCCGTAGGTCTCGAGCGCCCCCGCTTCGGCTAGTTGAACGGCCACATTGAGCCCAGTCTGGCCGCCGAGGGTGGGCAGCAGCGCATCCGGCATCTCCCGGAAGATTATCTTCTCCACCACCTCGGGCGTGATGGGCTCGACGTAGGTGCGCGTGGCGAGTTCAGGATCTGTCATGATGGTTGCCGGATTCGAGTTGACGAGGACGACTTCGTAGTCCTCCTGCATCAGCGCCTTGCACGCCTGGGAGCCTGAGTAGTCGAACTCGCAGGCCTGGCCGATGACTATCGGGCCTGAGCCAATTATCAGGATCTTCTTGATGTCGGCCCGTTTCGGCATGGTTCAAGCCTTTACCGTGCTGACGTGCTCCTTGAGGAAACGCCCGAAGATGTACCGCGAATCGTGCGGCCCCGGCGAGGCCTCGGGGTGATACTGAACCGAGGCGACCGGCAGCCGCCTGTGCTTCATCCCCTCGAGAGTGCCGTCGTTGAGGTTGACGTGCGTGGCCTCGACGGCATCGCCGAGCGACTTCACATCGACGCAGAATCCGTGGTTCTGGCTGGTGATCTCGACCTTGCCCGTGGCGACATCCTTGACCGGGTGATTGGCGCCGTGGTGGCCGAACTTCAGCTTGTACGTCCTCGCACCGAGCGCGAGGCCCAGGAGCTGATGGCCGAAGCATATCCCGAAGACCGGGCGCCACCCGAGGAGCTTACGGATCTCCGGAATCACGTAGGGCACGCCCTCGGGATCTCCTGGCCCGTTAGAGAGGAATACGAGGTCCGGCTCGCGAGCCTTGACCGCCTCGGCCGTTGTCGACGCGGGCACGACCTCCACGCTGCACCCGCACGCCCGCAGCATCCTGAGGATGTTGCGCTTGACGCCAAAGTCGTAGACGACCACTCGAGGCCCAGACTCGATCGACACGCCGGGCTGCTGGAGGAACTTGCCAGCCTCGGTCAGATCGGCTCCCTCGGGAATGGCCTCCGTCCACTCGTACGGCTCGGCGGCCGTGACATCCTTGACTAGGTCCCGGCCCACGAGCCCTGACGAGGATCGCGCCTTCTCGACCAGGCTCTCCGCATCCAGATCCTCAGTTGAGAGCACGCCCTTGAGCGCGCCCTCAGTGCGCAGGAGCTTCGTCAGCTTGCGCGTGTCGATTCCCTCGATGGCCGGTATGCCGTGCTCCCGCAGGTATTCGCCCAGCGGCTGGCTCGCGCGCCAGTTGGAGTGGAGGCGGGCTGCCTCCTTGACGACGAACCCCTCCACGTGCGGTTGCCATGACTCGACGTCCGCGAGGTTGACGCCGTAGTTGCCGATGAGCGGATAGGTCATGGTGACGATCTGGCCCTTGTAGGATGGATCGGTGAGGATCTCCTGGTAGCCGGTCATCGAGGTGTTGAAGACTACCTCACCCGCCCGCTCGCCCGGCGCGCCGAACGAGCGCCCCTCGAAGACCGTGCCGTCCTCAAGCGCCAGGAGAGCCTTCGTCACTGGCCGCCCCCCTTGCTGACAGCCGGCACAGTTGCCACCTTGCGCTCAAGTGCGGCCTTCACGAACTCTCGAAAGAGCGGATGCGCTGCCGTCGGCCGGCTCTTGAACTCCGGGTGTGCCTGCGTGGCGACAAAGAACGGGTGGTCGCGCAGCTCGACTATCTCGACCAGCAGGCCGTCCGGCGACAGACCCGAGAAGACCATCCCGCGCGACTCGAAGAGAGATCGATACCGGTTGTTGAACTCGTAGCGGTGGCGGTGGCGTTCGGAGACCCGACCGGTGCCGTAGGCTGCTTTCGCCCTGGACCCCTGGGCCAAGTCACAGGGGTACGAGCCCAGGCGCATCGTGCCGCCCATGTTCTTGATGTACTGCTGCTCCTCCATAAGGCAGATCACGGGCCCGCCGCAATCGGGCTCGAACTCAGTGCTGTGGGCATCCTCGATGCCGCAGACGTTGCGGGCGAACTCGATCACCGAGCACTGCATCCCCAGGCAAAGCCCCAGGAAGGGAATGGTGTTCTCCCGGGCATACTGGATAGCCAGGACCTTGCCCCCTATTCCCCGGCCGCCAAAGCCGCCGGGGACGAGAAGCCCGTCAACGTCGGCAAGGAACGCCTCGGCTCCCTTCTCCTCGAGTTCTTCGGCCTCGACCCGGACAATCTCGACTGCCGCCCGGCTGGAGATCCCTCCGTGCGTAATGGCCTCGTAGACCGACTTGTAGGAGTCCTGGAGCGAGATGTACTTGCCCACAACGGCAATCTTCACCGTGTGATCGGGGCTGATGATCCGGTCGACGATATTGTGCCAGTCGTCGATATTGCGCGGGCCGAGCTTCAACTTGAGCTTACTGGCGATAACCTCGTCGAGCTTCTGTCCCGAGAGCGTCGTCGGCAGCTCGTAGATACTGTGCTCGACGTCCTTCTCTATGATGACCGCTTCGGGCTCGACGTTGCAGAAGAGCGATATCTTCTCGCGCACCTCGTCCGTGACGTCCTTCTCCGTCCGGCAGATCAGGATGTCGGGCTGGATCCCAATCTCGCGGAGCTTGCCGACAGAGTGCTGGGTCGGCTTGGTTTTGACCTCTCCGGCTGCGCGGATGTAGGGGATGAGCGTCAGGTGTATGAACAGGCTGTTCTCGCGGCCGACCTCGTGGCGTATTTGCCGGATCGCTTCGAGGAAGGGCAGCCCCTCGATGTCACCCACGGTGCCGCCGAGTTCAGCTTGGATCACGTCCACGCCATCGCCAGCCAACTTCCTGATCCTGCGCTTTATCTCATCCGTGATGTGCGGCACCACTTGGACCGTCTTGCCGAGGTAGTCGCCACATCGTTCCCGCTCTATGACCGTCTGATATATCTGCCCGGTGGTGACGTTGCTCTGCTTCGACATCGTTCGCGATGTGAAGCGTTCATAGTGGCCGAGGTCCAGATCCGTCTCCGCGCCGTCCTCGGTGACGTAGACTTCGCCGTGCTGGAAGGGGCTCATCGTCCCCGGGTCCACGTTGATATAGGGGTCGATTTTCTGCAGCCGGATGCCCAGTCCCCGACGCTCGAGCAGCAGGCCTATCGCCGCCGAAGTCAGGCCCTTCCCCAGGCTCGAGATGACCCCGCCCGTCACGAAGATGAACTTACTCATTCGCCCTGACCTTTCTCCCCGCCTTTCACCTTCGCTCCCGCCCCCGCAGGAGCGGGGTTCCTAGTCCCCGGTTCCATGGAGTATTTGTCCATGTCCTCCGCCGGCTGCACCTGGTAAACGCCTGTGAAGCATGCCGTGCAGTAACTCTCCGGGCGCGACACGGCGGAAAGCAGCCCCTCCGGACTCTGATACCCGAGGGAATCAACGCCAAGGAGCTCGCGTATCTCCTCGACCGACCTGCCCGCCGCGACGAGTTCCTCTGATGTCGGGAAGTCGATCCCGAAGTAGCAGGGATGGCGGCAGGGAGGGGCGGCAATCCGCAGGTGGACCTCCTTGGCCCCGGCTTCGCGCAGTAGGTGTATCCGGCCGCGCGAGGTCGTTCCCCTGATGATCGAATCGTCCACGACCACCACCCTCTTGCCGCAGACGACGGACTTGACGACGTTCAGCTTGGTCTCGACGTGGCCGCCGCGCGATTCCTCCGGAGGCATGATAAAAGTCCGGCCTACATAGTGATTCCGGATAAAGCCGCGGTCGAGCGGCATCCCCGACCCGCGCGCGTATCCGAGCGCGTGCGAGTTACCCGAGTCCGGCACGGCGACCACCACGTCCGCATCAGCAGGTTGGTCCTTGGCGAGCCGCTCGCCCATTCGCACGCGCACCTCGTGGACCGACTCGCCGAAAACGCTGGAGTCCGGCCTGGCGAAGTAGACGTGCTCGAAGATGCAGTGGGCCCGCATCACTCCGTGTTCCGGGATGAATCTTCTCGATTCGAGCCCGGCATCGCTGATCCTGACGATCTCGCCCGGCTCGATCTCGCGAACGCACTTCGCGCCGATCAGGTCAAATGCGCAGGTTTCGCTGGCGACCACAGTGGCTCCGTCGAGTTCGCCGAGCACGAGCGGCCTGAAGCCCATCGGGTCGCGCGCCGCGATCAGGGCATCCCGGGTCAGGAATACGAATGAGTAAGCACCCTTCAGGTGGCTCATGCAGTGACCGAGGGGATCCTCCTCGCCCAGGTGCTCGGGCTGAGCCAGAAGGTGCACCACTATCTCGCTGTCGGTGCTTGTCTGGAAAATCGATCCCCGTGCCTCGCAATCCCTGCGGAGTGTCCTGGCGTTCACCAGGTTGCCGTTGTGGGCCACAGCGATCAGGCCCCGCGAGTATTCCATTATCAGCGGCTGGATGTTCTGTATCTTCTTGGCGCCGGTCGTAGAGTAGCGGACATGCCCTATGGCGATGTGACCGGACAGCGCCGCAACGTCCTCGATGGGGATGGCTTCCGAAAGGAGGCCGAGGCCCTTCCGGCTCCGTATCTTCTGGCCGTCGGAGACGACTATGCCGGCCGATTCCTGCCCTCGATGCTGGAGGGCGAAGAGCCCCTGATGAACCTGCAGGGCCGCGGTGGGCGAGCCCCAGATGCCGATAACCCCGCAGTGTTCGCGGGGCCGGTCGGCTGTATCGTTATTGCCTGACACTGTCCCTACTGGGCTCCCCGTTCTATCATCGCGTGGGCTACTTTCTCTATGGCAAGGGCATAGGCGGCGGTTCGCATCGATGTCTCCTTCTCCTTGGCGAACTCCGCCACTTGCCGGTATGCTGACACCATCTTGCCCTTCAGCCTTTCCTCAACCACTTCCTGCGTCCAGCTCTCGCCCTGGGTGTTCTGCACCCACTCATAGTAGGAAACGGTAACGCCTCCCGCGTTGGCGAGAATATCAGGGAGCACAGTGATGCCGCTCTCGTAGAGGTACCTATTGGCTTTGGGCGTTGTCGGCCCATTGGCGACCTCGGCGATGACTTCCGCTTTGATCCGCTGAGCGACCTCCTCCGTGATCGAGTTCTCCAGCGCCGAGGGCACGACGACGGTAACTGGAACATCCCAGAGCTTCTCCGTGCCGATCTCGTCGACCTTGCTGCTGAAGCCGGCAAGCGTTCCCGTCTTGACCTTGTGATCGACGACGGCGGGGATATCGAGGCCGTCCTCGCTGTGAAGGCAGCAGGAGGTGTCGGAGACGGCAACGACCTTGACCCCCATCGCGTGCAGGTCGTTCGCGGCCCACTGGCCGCCGTTGCCGAAGCCCTGGATGCTGGCAGTGGCCTTGGCCGGCTCGATGCCGTTGTCCTTCATGTACGCCTCAGTGACGAAGATGCAACCGCGGCCCGTAGCCTCCTTGCGCCCGAGCGATCCTCCTAGGTCGATGGGCTTCCCCGTGACAACGGGGTAGTCCCAGTGGCCCGAGAGTTTCCTCAGCCGGTCGAGGCCCCAGGCCATCTCGCGAGGGCCGGTATTGACATCCGGCGCGGGTATGTCGACCTTGGGACCTATCAAGCCGTGCAGGCTCTGGAAGTATTGCTTTGTGAGGCGCTCCTTCTCCGGCAGAGACAGGGCCTTGTAGTCGACGCGGATGCCGCCCTTTGCGCCTCCATACGGGATGTTGACGACCGCAGTCTTGAGATACATCCAGAAGGCCAGCGCCTTGACCTCGTCGTATGTCACCTGCGGATGAAACCGTACTCCCCCCTTGTAGGGTCCGCGATCGTCGTTGAACTGCACGCGGAACGCGTCGATGCTCCTGACTGTTCCGTCGTCCATCTGCAGCGAGATCCGGAACGAGACTCCCATGTCGGGCGTTATCATCCGATTGATGAGGTCTTGCCCGGGATGCTCCTTATCCAGGCCTATGATCTCTGCCACGTGCCTGAAGGTCGATACTGCAGTCTCGAAGGGGTTGATCTGCGTCATTGCCGCACCTCCAAGGCCTTGGGGCACACAGGTCGCGCGCGTGGCCGGTACACAAATAAGCCCAGCCCACACCTGCCCACTCAATGATGAGCATATACCATGCCATGGGAATCCAAAATCATCTAACAGAATTGAATGCTCGCTGAGGCCGGTCCCGGCGCATCTCAGAGAGTCTGCCTTGTGATTACGGTCGCCCGATCATGCCCAACGGCGGTGCATTGAGTGGTCAATGGGCTAGAATCTGGCTAGGGGCAGGAACGCACAAGCTGAGCAGCAGAGGGCCCTCAGGTAGCGAAGCCCAACTCCTTCATCTTCTTCCTGAGGGTGGTCCGACTCATCCCGAGGGCCTTTGCCGCCTGACGCTGACTGCCCTTGGCAAGACGCAGAGCGTGACGGATGGCCACCTCGTCGACCATCCGCTGCAGACGCCCGTGGACCAGCGAGACGTCGCTGGACCGGAGGCAGTAGCCCGACAGCAACCTACGCATCTGCGGCTCCGTAGCCTGATCATCCGGAGTCGATCGCGACTCAGCGAAGGTCCTGACCCCTAGGGGCAGCAGATCCTTGGTTATCTCGCCTCTGGTTGCCATTACCACGGCGCGCTCTACTGCGTTCTCGAGTTCACGGACGTTCCCCGGCCACGGGTAGGCCATGATGAGGTCCAGCACCTCCTGCGACAGCTTCGTCACGCTCTTCGAGTTCTCCCTGTTGTACTCCTCGAGGAAGTGCTCCAGCAGAAGAGATATGTCCTCCCTGCGGTCCCTGAGCGGCGGCAGGTAAATGGGCACCACATTGAGGCGATAGTAGAGATCCTCCCGGAAGCGCCCCTCGCGGACCTCCGCCTCGAGATCCCTGTTAGTCGCCGCGACCACCCGGACGTCCACGGTGATGGTCTTGCTCCCCCCGACGGGCTCAAACTCCTTCTCCTGGAGCACGCGGAGGAGCCTCACTTGGAGCCGGGGCGAGATGTCGGCCACTTCGTCGAGGAACATCGTGCCGCCGTTGGCCAGCTCGAACCGGCCCTTGCGCTCTTCGACGGCCCCGGTGAAGGCCCCGCGCACGTGGCCGAAGAGCTCGCTCTCAAGCAGCGAGTCCGGCAGCGCTCCGCAGTTGAGGGCCACGAATGGCTTGTCGGCCCGCTTGGAGTTATGATGGATAGCGCGCGCTATGAGTTCCTTGCCGGTGCCGGTCTCCCCGAAGATAAGGACGGTGGCGTTGGAGGGGGCGACGGTGCCTACCGTGGCCAGCACCTCGCGCATTCTGCCCGAGGCCCCGATGATGTTGGCCGTGCTGTAGCGATCCGCAAGTCCCTTGCGAAGCTCGACGTTCTCAGCGAGAATGTCTTCCTTCTCGCGGCTGACCATCCTGTTGATCTTTATCGCCTGGGCGATGATCGACGCAATGATCATCATCAGGCGCAGGTCCTTCTGGAGTATCTCATCCGAGACGTAGTCCCGGTCACCCGAGAGGGCCCCGACGATCTCGTCCTCGGTCCTGAGGGGCACGCAGATGAAGGAGACTGGTTTCTTCATCTGATCGACGCGGCGGACACGCGTCCGGTCCAGGAAACGCGGATCCTGGCGAATGTCGGCTACCGCCACCGGCTCACCCGTCTTAACGACATGACCGGTGATCCCCTCGCCCACCTTGTAGGTGCCCCGCCGACGCTCAGCCGGCGTCAGGCCGCAGGCGTAGGCGATCTTGAGCCCTTCGCTGACTGGATCGCGTGTGATAAGCGTCCCGCGCATCAGCCCGAGCCTCTCTGCGAGAACGTCCATCACTCGTTCGAACATCTCGTCGAGGACAAGCGAACTGCCGATCGTGGCGGCAATCTCAGAGAGGACGCCGATCTCGCGTTCCTCCCGACCTTCGGGAGGGAAGATCGCCTCGCCCTTCTCGACGCCGAAGGCATGCGGGATACCGATAGATGCCGTGCGTCGCCCTTCGGACTTTCGCGCCACCAGCGTGTTGCGTCCTCCTTCGACCTCGATTTCGAGGACGACCTGGGTGACGTGACGGAGCGTGGCGAGGAAGGCCTCGGTATGCGCCTGCTTCTCCAGTAGCCAGTAGGCGACGGTCTCCAGGTCGTAGAGCCTCGGGCAGTAGTAGGAGAAGAAATCCAGGACCTTGGACTCTTCGTGCCAGAGCTCGAGCATCCCCGTGAGGCTGTCGAAGAGGAAGCGCGCCCCGCTGCCCTCCTTCTCGATGGCGGCGAGCGCCTTCCTCAGTTCGTCCGGAAATAACGGGTCCTTGATGTGCCGCGCGATGGCGGCCTCTGGATCGCGCTCGTAGAAGCTGCTGAAGACCTCGTCGCCCTGGCCCTTCCCAGAAGTGAAGCAGTCGATCAGCCTGAGCTGCGCGCGGGGAAAGAAGTCGGGAACGCCTTTGATGGTCGTCTGGGGAGAATGGTTGAAACCCACCAGCACGACCGGCGCTGACGACTCCTGCGCCATCTTGAAGAACCCGCCCAAGAAGACGTCCACCGGCGCCCCGGAGTCAACCTCGAGGACGACGTTATCGCCGGGCATGAGCCCGCCCAGCAGGGCGTCAAGGCGATCCACCCCGGTCGAAAAGCGTTTGTTGTTCATGCCTGCCATGATAGACGCGAGGCGGTGGAGAAGCAAGTAGATTTGTGCCACGCGGTTCACATACTGGACCGCGGCAACGCCAGTAGGCCGACGGGCCGTCAACGGCCACGAGCCGCTTGAACACAATATGTGTTCTCCACGGGCCAGTGTGGGCGCAGATCATCGGCGCGGTACAGTTACTTTGCCGGACTGGCACGCCTGTTGCGCATGGTCGCGTGTGCCGTCCCAGTGGGCCGGGTTCTACACCGAGTGTCCTGGGGGTGAGAGAGGGGACTGGAAAACATGGGCATGGGCAAGAAGGCCGTCCTGAAGGCGGCGAAGGAAGCCAACGTACAGTTCATCCGGTTTTGGTTCACCGACGTCCTTGGGTTCCTGAAGAGCTTCGCCATCACGATAGACGAGCTCGAAGGAGCACTGGAAGACGGGATGGGGTTCGACGGCTCGTCTATCGAGGGCTTCGCCCGCATCGAGGAGTCGGACGTGGTCGCCATGCCGAACCCTGACACGTGGACGCTCCTGCCATGGCGCGACGACGAGAAGAAGGGGACCGTCGCCAGGATGTTCTGCGATGTCCTCCGTCCCGATGGCGAGCATTACGAGGGCGATCCCCGCTGGGCGCTCAAGCGCGTGCTCAGGAAAACGGCGGATAAGGGCTACACGTTCTACGTGGGCCCGGAGCTCGAGTATTTCTATTTCAAGGATTCCGGGAGCACCGACATTCTGGACAAAGGGGGCTACTTCGACCTGACGCCCCTTGACGTCGCCAGCAACCTCCGCCGCGACACGGTGCTCGCCCTGCACGAGATGGGCATCCCCTGCGAGTACTCGCACCACGAGGTGGCCCCCAGCCAGCACGAGATCGATCTTCGGTACCGCGATGCGCTAACGATGGCCGACAGCGCAATGACCTACCGGCTTACGGTGAAGGAGGTGGCGATGAAGCACGGCGTCTACGCCACCTTCATGCCGAAGCCGATGTTCGGCCAGAACGGCTCGGGGATGCACGTCCATCAGTCGCTCTTCAAGGGCGACAAGAACGCCTTTTTCGACAAGAGCGATGAGTATCATCTCTCGGACGTCGGGAAGTCCTACATAGCGGGGCTGCTAAAGTATGCCCCCGAGATATGCTCGGTCGTGGCGCAGACGGTGAACTCCTACAAGCGCCTGGTCCCGGGCTACGAGGCGCCGGCCTACATCGCCTGGGGGCGGCGCAACCGCTCCAGTCTCGTTCGCGTGCCCATGTATAAGCCGGGCAAGGAGAAGGCGACGCGCTGCGAGTTCCGCTGCCCGGACCCCGCGTGCAATCCGTACCTGGCCTTCGCGGTGATGCTGGCGGCAGGACTGAAAGGCATCGAGGACGGCCTGGACCTCCGCGCCCCGGTTGAGGACGACATCTTCGAAATGGACGACGCCGAGCTCGAAAGGCGCGGCATCGCCCAGCTCCCGGGGTCGCTCGCCGAGGCGATCGCCAAGACCGAGAAGTCGGAGCTGGTCCGCGAGGCCCTGGGCGATCACATCTTCGAGAAGTTCATCGCATCTAAGAAGATCGAGTGGGATGGCTACCGCATTCACGTGAGCCAGTACGAGCTCGACAAGTACCTTCCCGTTCTCTAGGAGGGCAAATGGGCACTGCGATCGCCTCTGACATCGCCGATCAGATTGTGGAGTGGTTGCGCTCGGGCGTCGAGTCGGCCGGACGGCGCGGCGCCGTCCTCGGCCTGAGCGGAGGCATTGACTCAGCCGTGACGGCTGCGCTCTGCAGGCGGGCTCTCGGCGAGAACGTGCTGGGGCTTATCATGCCCTGCGAGTCCGATCCGCAGGATGAGCAACACGCACGGGAGTTCGCTCAGTCGATCGACCTCGTGACCCTCACGGTGAGGCTGGAGGGGGCGTTCCATGAACTCCTCAAGGTGCTCCCCGGAGGGTTGGGCGCCGCCCGGGCAAACCTGAAGCCCCGGCTGAGAATGACGGCGCTCTATCACTTCGCTAACTCGCTCGACTACCTGGTCGTTGGCACTGGTAACCGGTCGGAGCTCATGGTCGGCTACTTCACCAAGTATGGCGACGGCGGGGCAGACATGCTGCCGCTCGGCGGGCTCTACAAGACTCAGGTCAGAAAGCTCGCGGCGGAGCTCGGCCTGCCGGAGTGGGTGATCGAGAAGGCCCCCTCGGCTGGGCTCTGGGAGGGACAGACGGACGAGGAGGAGCTCGGGGTCGAATACGAGAAGCTGGACCTCGCCTTGGCGAGCGTCAAGGGTGAGCTCGACGATGCCCCCGTGGCCGAAGACGTCGTCACCAACGTGGCGGCCATGGTAAGGCGCACGGCCCACAAGCGCAACCCGGCGCCCACTTTCCGCCTGGAGACATGATGTTCCAGCTCCGCGACGAGAAGGACATGGGAGGCTGCGCCATCTCCGGCATCATGTCGGAGGAGGGAACGCGCTTCAGCGGCGCGGATATCATCCGCTCTATAGCCGTAATGCACGAGCGGTCGAACGGGCTCGGCGGCGGCTTTGCCGCCTACGGCGTCTATCCCGAGCACGCCGACCGGTACGCGCTCCACATCATGTGTGACCACGACCGGGGCGTGGAGGCAACGCGGGAGTACCTCGAGGCGACCTTCCGCATCGTGCACGACGAGCCCATCCCCACGCGGCAGATTGAGGAGATACGCTCGCGTCCAATCCTTCACAGATACTTCGCCGAGGTGAGGCCCGAAATCAAGGAGCGCTTCTACGACGAGACCGAGGAGGACATGGTCGTCAGGGTTGTCATGCATGTCAATGCCGATATCGAAGGCGCCTTTGTCATGTCGTCTGGCAAGAACATGGGCGTTTTCAAGGGAGTGGGTTACCCCGAGAATATCGGGACGTTCTTCCGCCTCGACGAGTACGAGGCCCACACCTGGCTGGCGCATGGGCGCTTCCCGACCAACACCACCGGCTGGTGGGGCGGCGCGCACCCGTTCGGCCTGCTGGACTGGGCCGTCGTGCACAACGGTGAGATATCGTCCTACGGGATCAACAGAAGGTACCTGGCCAACTTCGGCTACCACTGCGTCCTTCGGACCGACACCGAGGTGATCGCGTACCTCTTCGATCTGCTGATGCGCAAGCACGGGCTGCCGCTGGAGCTCGCCTGCAAGGTGCTGGCCGCGCGCTTCTGGTCGCAGATCGAGCGAGGCGATCCCGAGTCGAGGGAGCTCGAGCGGACGCTGAGGATCATATACGGCGGCGCACTGCTCAACGGCCCTTTCAGTGTGCTGGTGGGCCACTCGGGAGGGATGATCGGCCTAAACGACAGGACGAAGCTTCGGCCGATGTGTGCGGCGCGCTCGGGGGACATGCTCTACATCGCGAGCGAGGAAGCCGCGATCCGTGAGGTCTGCCCCTCGCCCGACCGGGTCTGGATGGCTGAGGGCGGCGTGCCAATCGTAGGCAAGCTGCGACATGCGGAGGCCACCGCCGATGCGTAAGTGGCTTGTCCAGCCCGATTTCGTGGTCGAGCGCGACCCCGAGCGCTGCATCCAGTGCCAGGTCTGCGTGCGCCAGTGCGCGAACGATGTTCACAGCTACGACCCGGAGGATGAGCTGGTCTCCTCCGACAGCGCGACCTGCGTCGGCTGTCACAGGTGCGCGACGCTCTGTCCGACCGGGGCTATCTCGATCCGCGAAGCGGAGCTGGAGTTCCACCCCAACGCCAACTGGACGGCCTGGACGATCCGCAACATCTACAAGCAGGCCGAGAGCGGCGGCGTGCTGCTCACAGGCATGGGCAATGACCGCCCTTACGTCAACTACTGGGACAGGATGGTCCTCAACGCCTCGCAGGTGACCAACCCCTCGATTGACCCGCTCCGCGAGCCCATGGAGCTTGTCACATATCTCGGCCGCAAGCCCGATCAGATCGAGTTCGACAGGTCCAATGGGGGATACTCGGTCAAAACTGAGCTCGCCACGCAGCTCGAGCTGCAGATCCCTGTGATGTTCTCGGCAATGAGCTACGGCTCGATCAGCCTCAACGCATCGGTCGCCCTGGCGCGCGCCGCGGCGGAGGCCGGCACCTTCGCCAACTCGGGCGAGGGCGGGCTCCACAGGGACATCTACCCCTACTCGAAGAACATGATCGTCCAGGTGGCCTCCGGGCGCTTCGGGGTTGACGTCGAGTATCTGAACCGCGCGGCGGCCGTCGAGATCAAGATCGGCCAGGGCGCCAAGCCGGGCATCGGCGGGCACCTCCCCGCCCAGAAGGTCGACCGGGCCGTCTCCGAGACGCGGATGATCCCCGAGGGCACCGACGCCCTCTCGCCCGCGCCGCACCACGACATCTACTCTATCGAGGACCTGCGCCAGCTCATCTTCGCGATCAAGGAAGTCACGCACTACGAGAAGCCGGTCTCGGTCAAGATTTCTGCCGTCCATAACGTGGCCGCCATCGCCTCGGGCTGCGTCCGCGCCGGGGCGGATATCGTTGCGATGGACGGCCTCCTCGGCGGCACCGGGGCCGCTCCGACTATGATTCGCAACAACGTCGGCATCCCCATAGCGGTGGCCTTGGCCGCGGTGGACTCGCGCCTCCGCGAGGAGGGCATTCGTAACCGCGCCTCGCTCGTCGTGGCGGGAGGCTTCCGCTCCAGCGCCGACATCGTGAAGGCCATCGCGCTGGGGGCCGACGCCGTCTACATCGGCACCGGCGCGCTCGTCGCGATGGGGTGTCACCTGTGCCAGAAGTGCTACACCGGTAAGTGCAACTGGGGGATCGCGACGCAGGACCCGTACCTGACCAAGCGACTCAATCCGGATGTCGCGACGAGGCGATTGGGCAACCTGCTTCGCGGCTGGGCGCTCGAGATCAAGGAGATGCTCGGCGGGATGGGGATCAACGCCATCGAGAGCCTGCGTGGCAACCGCGAGCATCTCCGCGGGGTGGGGTTGAGCGAGAGCGAGCTCGAGGTGCTGGGCATCAAGCCCGCAGGGGTGGGCGCATGAAGAGGATATACGCGAGGGAGGAGTACTGCCTCGGGTGCAGGCTCTGCGAGATCAACTGCCTGGTGAAGCGCTCGAAGTCCAGGAAGATAATCAAGGCCTTCAGGAAGGAGCGCGACTCGATCGTGCCGGGAATTCAGGTCGAGGAGGGCGAACGGGTTTCTTTCGCCCTCCAGTGCCGCCACTGCGTCGATGCTCCGTGCATAGAGGCCTGCATCACGGGTGCCATGCACCGGGACTCGGAGTCGGGCGCGATTGTCTGCGACGAGGAGCGCTGTGTGGGTTGCTGGTCCTGCATCATGGTCTGCCCTGCCGGGGCCGTGCGGCGCGGCAGGGAAAGGAGGGTCGCCTCCAAGTGCGACCTCTGCATGGGCGAGAGCACGCCCGTGTGCGTCGAGGGCTGCCCCAACGAGGCGCTGATCTATGAAGACCGATAGCGCGAAGTACGTCATTATTGGCAACTCAACGGCTGCGATCGGCTGCATCGAGGGCATCAGGAGCGTTGATCCTGACCGCTCCGTCATTCTCGTCGCCAAGGAGCCTTGCCACACCTACTCGCGTCCGCTCATCTCGTACTTCCTCGCTGGCGAGATCGACGCCGAGAGGATGCATTATCGCCCGAGGGACTTCTACGACGCCAACCGTGTCGACGCGCGGCTCGGCCTGGCGGCAACGCGCGTCGATCCCGAGCAGAAGATCGTCGAGACGACCAACGGCTCCCTCCATTTCGAGAAGCTGCTCATCGCCAGCGGCGGCAGGCCGTTCGTTCCCGACATCCCGGGCATCGAGGCAAGCGGCGTCTTCACCTTCACGTCGTGGAACGACGCTACGGTCATCGGGGAGTACATCGAGGGGAACCGCGCGAAGCGAGCCGTGGTGGTCGGCGGAGGGCTCATTGGCATCAAGGCAGCAGAGGCCCTCCGAGCCAGAGGGCTGGATGTGCTGGTGGTGGAGCTGGCCGGTCGCCTTCTGCCGCTTGCGCTTGATGCAGAGGGCTCGCGGATGGCCGAGGAATCTCTCCGCGCGGCAGGCGTCGAACTGGAATGCAGCACCACGGTCAATCGGGTCCTCACCGAGGACGGTTGCGTTTCGGGGGTGCTGCAGGGGAATGACCGCACGGCGTCCTGCAATCTGGTGATAGTGGCCGCGGGGGTCGTGCCCGCCACCGGGCTCGTGGCCGGGTCGGGCATCGGCGTCGACAAAGGCATCCTGATAGACGAGGGGTGCCGCACATCCGTGGAGGGGATCTTCGCCGCGGGGGACGTCGCGCAAGGCTGCGATGCGCTCTCGGGCGAGTCCCGGCCGATTCCGATCTTCCCTAATGCGTACCATCAGGGCCGTGTCGCCGGTGTGAACATGGCGGGAGGCGACGCGAGCACGAACGGCACCTTCTCAATGAACTCCGTCGAGGTCTTCGGCCTCCCGACGGTCTCTGTCGGCCTGGCGACCGCTTCCGGCGACGGGTACGAGGAACTGGTCCACGATGACGAGGCCTCCGGGACCTACAGGCGCGTGGTCCTCAGGGGCGACAGGATAGTCGGCGCGCTCTTCGTCGGCGATATCGACCGTGCTGGCATTTTCACCGGCCTCATGCGGCAGGGGATCGACATCTCGAGTTTCAAGGACTTGCTCCTGACCGAGGAGTTCGGCCTGATATCACTCCCGGAGGAGTACCGCAAGCACGTGGTCATGGGCGAGGCGATAGAGGTATGAGCATCAGGGAAGCCGTGCACATAGATGCGGGAGGAGTCCCGTACCGGGAGCTCAACGAACGGGTGCGCAGGGCTTTGCAGGGCGGCGCGCGGGACATCTCTCTCGTCAATGTCCAAGGCCAGCGCTACATCGGGGCCGGCCTATCGGGCGCGGCCACGATCGCAGTCAATGGTGTCCCCGGGAACAACCTCGCCTGCTTCATGTCCGGGCCGCGCATCACTGTAAACGGCAACGCTCAGGATGGCGTGGCCAACACGATGAGCGCGGGGACGGTTGTCATCCACGGCGGCGCGGGGGACGTCCTTGCATACTCCATGCGGGGCGGCAAGGTCTTCGTGAGGGGGGACGCCGGCTACCGGGTCGGCATCCACATGAAGGCCTTCCGCGACCGCTCGCCCGTCGTGGTGATAGGCGGTTCGGTGAAGGACTACCTGGGTGAGTACATGGCTGGAGGCACGCTCGCAGTACTGGGTCTGGATCTCCCCGACGGACAGCCGTTGGCGGGCGAGTTCGTCGGCACTGGGATGCACGGCGGCGACATGTTCCTGCGTGGGCGTGTCGACGGGTGGCAACTCGGTGAGGAGGTGGGCGTGGTCGAGATCGACGACAGGAGCTGGTCCGCCCTCAGCGGTCACCTGTGCGGATATTCGCGTGAGTTCGGACTCGATCCCGCGTGGCTCCGCCGGGATGAGTTCACCCGACTGCGCCCTGTTTCGCACAGGCCGTACGGCAAGATATACGTCTACTAGCGGAGGGACGGGGCTTCTCTCCGGCATCCCGGCGTCCCGATATGCGGTGGGGACGGGCACTATACTGGTCACCTCCCAGCTCGGCAGAGGCTTCCCAGAAGCCGAACGGAAGGGCGCGGATGTGCTGATTGCCTTACCCTTGTCAGGGACTGTGCGTGAGGATGTCCGACAGGCCGTGTATGGGAGACTGCTGGAAACTCCGAACGGCAGCTAGCCGCAACCTGAAATCATGAGGCCCTTCGGTGGTAGTGCCTCAGCACCCCGCCCAGCCGGCTTTCACACGCCACCTCGCCGCCCTTTGGCATTCGAGGCAGGCGTCTGAGCGGGGCGTTGCCCTTGCCTTGGTGAGCTCGATAGTGGTTGTAGAAGCGGCGGTATTCCTGGAGGATGTGATCCAGGTGCCCTTCACCGAAACACACGAAGTGGTCAAGACACTCCCTCTTCACTGACGCCACCCAGCTCTCGCAGTACGCGTTGCAGTTCGGGGACTTGCGAGGAATCTGGACGTAGCGCGCACCGCTGGTTTCCAGGATGCCGTTGAACTTCCTCCCGAACCTCGCATCCCGGTCATGGACCAGGTACTTGGCCTTGATACCCATATCCTCCATAGCCATGGTGAAGTTGCGGGCCTGCTGGGCCGTCCACGCCTGATCCGACCTCGTCGTGGGCGGAGCCACCCACACGCGTCGTGTGCCGAGATGGATGAAGAACAGAACCTAGCAGGTCACCTTGCCGAAGAGCGTCCACACATCCTTGGTGAAGAAATCACAGGCCACGATGCTCTCGGCGTGCCGCTTGACAAACTCATTCCACGTCCCGCCAGGCGATTTCCTGCGGTGCGGCCTGGGCCCCAGACCAGCCTTGATCAGGATCCTCTTCACGGTGTTGCCCGAGTAGCGGATGTCCAGCTTCTTGAGCTCGCCGGAGATGCGCTGGTAGCCCCAAAGCGGATTCTCGTTGGCCATGCGAACGACGAGCGCCTGGATGCTCGGCGACTTGCACTTGCGGCCGACCTTCCTGCCGATGGTCGATGGATCGCGATCCTTCGCCCACCTCAGCCACTTGGCGAAGGTGATGGGGTGAACCACGCTGATGATCTTCTTGATTGCAGGACCGAGCTCTCTACCGAAGCGGACAAGCTCTGCGCGTTCCTCGGGCGTGGGGATCACTTTGTCCTTGACTCTTCGACGGAGGATCTCATTCTCGACGCGGAGGAATTCGTTCTCGCGCACGAGCTGGGCATGGACCATCTTGCCAACGAGGAGGAGCAGAGGATGTAGGACTCGGCTCATGATGCAGATGCCCTTTCAAGAAAGACTGCCTTACGCCCCAAAGACGGGGCGTGCTTCATTTTGGCAGGGCCCTAGAGGGGCAGTATCCTACGTCTTCGCCAGGGCCGCCGCAAGCAGATCCTCACTCGGACAATCGTTCCCTTTGCCGAGAATTCTGCTTGACGCCTTGACTTTTCACCTGTTTTGTGTCAGCATTTGTGTCAGAGAGAGTGCGCGCTTAACCCCGGCCGCCATTGTACGGCGACCCAATCCCAACCGAGTCGCTCTAGATGTCCAGTAGAGCATACTTGACATTCTGCACGTTCGGTCACATACTCCTGTTGGCCAAGCGGTCGGCTTTCTTCCCCGCGGATGCGCACCATGATGCTTGGCCCTTTTCTTTCGCGGAAGCCCCGGCGAGACGCTAGCGGAAGGTGAGGCGGCAGCTCATTGGGGAGCTTGCTCGAACTGGCGGCGGTTGCTGAGAAGGTGTCCGTAGAGATGAGAGAGGCAACGGAATGAAACGAAAGACAGAGGCGGATCTCCATGAAGAGATTGAGCAGCTCCAGAGCCGCGTAGCCGAGTTCGATAGGGCCAAGGAGCAGCTGCGGCGCCTTGCGACCGTCGTGCTGGACTCGAATGATGCGGTGACGATACAGGATTTCGATGGAAACATCACGGCATGGAACCGCGGAGCGGAGCGGATGTACGGGTGGAGCGAGGAAGAGGCGCTCGCCATGAACATTCAGGACACCGTGCCTGAGGAGCAGCGCGAGCAGGCGCTCGCCTTTGTCGAAGCCATCAGGAGTGGCGAGCTGGTGGAATCGCTGGAGACTAAGCGCTTCACGAAGCACGGGCGTGTGCTGGATGTGTGGCTGGTGGTGACGAAGCTGCTGGACAACGCAGGGACCCCGGTGAGCATCGCCACTACCGAAAGGGACATCACCGACCGCAAGCGGGCAGAGGAGGATCTCCAGGAATCAGAGCATCAGAAGGCCTTGGTCCTGGATAACACCAGTGAGATGATTGCTTATCATGGTGTAGATCACCGCCTCAAATGGGCCAACAATGCATACCTGAAGGCTGTCGGCGTGTCGCTGGGAGAGGTCAAAGGCAAGAAATGCTACGAGGCGTGGGGACTGGACAGGCTCTGCCATGAATGCCCCGTCATGAAGGCGATGGAGACCGGGAAACCGTGTGAAGGCGAACTGACGCCGGAGAACCAGGAACACTGGCGTTCCGATCAGGGCTCCTGGCTGGTGAGGGCGGCCCCGGTCAGGGATTCTGTTGGTGCCATCATCGGCGGCATTGAAGTTGCGCACGACGTCACCGAGAGGAAGCTGGCGGAGAAGGCGGCTCACGAATCCGAGGCCCGGTTCAGAACCCTCTTCGACGGCGTGAGGGACGGGATATTGATGGCCGACGTCCAGACGGGAAGGTTTGCCGCGGCCAACAAGGCCATATGTCGGATGCTCGGGTACAGCCACGAGGAGATGCTTGGGCTTGGCATAAAAGACATCCACCCGGCGGAGGACCTTCCTCAAATCAAGGATGTGTTCGACAAGCAGGTCAGAGGTGAGATATCAATCGCCCCTGATCTTGCAGTAGTGAGAAAAGACGGCACCGTGTTCTACGCAGATGTCAACTCCGCCACCGTCACTGTGGACGATGAAACCTATTTGCTTGGTGTCTTCCGCGACATCACCGAGCGCAAGCAGGCCGAGGCGAAGCTGAAGAACACCGAGGAGCAACTCCGCCAGTCGCAGAAGCTCGAGGCCATCGGCCAGCTCGCCGGCGGAGTTGCACACGACTTCAACAACATGCTTGCCGCCATCATCGGGTACAGCGACCTGCTGCTCATGAACCTCAAGGAAGGCGACCCGATGCGCGCGGATGTGACCAGCATCAGGCAGTGCGCCGACCGGTCCGCGGGACTGACCCGTCAGCTCCTGGCCTTCAGCCGGAAGCAGAGCTTCCAGCCCAAGGTGCTGGATCTCAACGAGGTCGCCGCCAATCTGGAGAAGATGCTCCGCCGGCTCATCGGCGAGGATATAGACCTGGTTCTGAAGCAGGGCGCGGACCTGGGGCGGGCGAAGGCGGACCCGGGGCAGATTGAGCAGGTCATAATGAACCTGGCCGTCAACGCGCGCGACGCGATGCCGAATGGGGGCAGACTGACGATCGAAACGGCCAACGTGGAGCTCGACGAGGAGTACGCCCGTACCCACGTGAGCGCCCAGCCGGGCCCACATGTCATGCTCGCTGTGGCCGACATCGGCTGCGGAATGGACAAGGAGACCCTGAGCCACATGTTCGAGCCGTTCTTCACGACGAAGGAGCAGGGGAAGGGCACCGGCCTGGGCCTCCCCACGGTCTACGGTATCGTGAAGCAGTCCGGCGGGAACATCTGGGTCTACAGCGAGCCCGGGAAGGGGACCACGTTCAAGGTCTACCTGCCGCGCGTAGAGGCCGTTCCCGAGAAGATCGTGCGTGAGAAGGCTATCGCCCCGAAGCGGGGCACCGAGACGGTGCTTGTCGTCGAGGATGAGGACACCGTGAGAGAACTGGTTGCCAGGATTCTCACCATGCAAGGCTACAAGGTTCTCGAGGCGCAGAACGGGGGGGAGGCCCTCCTCCTCTGCGAGAAGCACAGCCCGGGCCTTCTCATCACTGACGTTGTGATGCCCAACATGGGTGGCCGCGAACTGGTCGAGCGGGTGGAGAAGATTCGTCCAGGCCTGAAGGTGCTCTATACCTCGGGCTACACTGACGACGCCATCGTGCGCCAGGGCGTCCTGGACGCCGGTGTCCCATTCATCCAGAAGCCTTACACGGTGAGTTTGCTCCTTGCCAAGGTGCGGGAGGTGCTGGAGGCGCCTGACAGATAGGCGCTGCTTGGACTCATGCGGCTTGCCAGTGGCAGTCGATCCTGGCGCGGCATGCACTGCCCTCGACCATGAGGAGTTGGTTCTCTAGATCGAGTGCGAGTGAACAGCTCTGGTTGCCAACAGGGGGATCAGTTGTAGGACTCGGGTTATGGAGAGCTTCGCCTTTCTGGAAAGGAGCCCCGCCGCCCCGGACATAGGGTGCGCTTCATTTTGGCAGGGCCCTAGACGGGCAGCATCGTACGTCTTCGCCAACGGCGCGCCAAGCGGATCCTTGCTCGGACAGTCGTTTCCTTTGCCGAGAATTCTGCTTGGCCCCTTGACTTCGCCGCCATTCTGTGTCAGCATTTGTGTCAGAGAGAGTGCGGAACATGCCCAGCATGCCGAGGTGAACTGACCAGCATGCCGAGCATGCCGAACCGCGCTGGATCCTCGGTTCAGGGGGATTCGGGCTCGAATCAGCCGATTCGATTCGGTCTTGAGCGTTTGCGGGGAATCACACCCGAATCTCGCTCATATCCATGAAAGGCTGCCGGGGGTCAAGCGGCAATTGTGGCGGGTCCCTGCCCGGCGCTGTTCGTGCGATGGTCATCGTTTTCCTCGATCACCTCGTGCTGGGCGGATATATCCATTCTCTCTCGAAGGCAGCATAGTGACGTCCTCCTCGGGCGGCCGGAATTAACCCCCTGCCTGGCCCCTTTCGGGGCGGGCGCATATGAGCACCTGGCTGGCCCGATTCGGACGAGCAGTCTCTATCATCTCTTCGCCGCCTTTCGCCTGTCGCTGCCGGGACGCGCCGGCGGCGTCTCGGTGTAGGGCACCTTTCTCGTCAGAATCAGATGCGCAAGCTCGAGGAGTTCTCTCGCGACGGCGACGCGAGCCTTGCCGGGCCTCTTCGCGTTTCTTGATCTGACCCGCGAGTGAAGCGAGTTCATCCTGGGGCTCGACCGCACCGCCCCGCTCACCGCTTCGATCGCCGCCCACCTCAGGAACCGGTTGCAGTGCCAGCCGGTCCGCTTCCCGTAATCCTTGTCCGCCGACATGTTCTCCAGCGGAAGGACCCCCGCGTAGGCCGCAAGCGCCCTGCCGTTTGGGAAACGCGCCACCTCGCCGATCTCGACCAGCATCGCGTACGCCGTCAGCTCCCCAACCCCCGGCAGCGTCATCAGAAGACGGGCGCGTCCGTCGGCCTTCAGGTCACGCCGGATCACCGACCCGATGCTCCCGATGCGCTTCCCCAGGTCGTCGAGCACCTCGAGCTTCCTCTCCAACTGTGACCGCTCGAAGCCGCTGACCTCGAGGCCGTCGAGAATGCCCCTGCCCCGGACCGAGAAGAGATCGCTGCACTCGTCGATGAGGATCCCCATCCTGTGAAGCTGGCCGTGGATGGTGTTCTTCATCGCCGTCCGCATCCCCACCAGCACGAGCCTAAGCCGGAAGAGACCACGCATTCGCCTCACCTCCGGCGGCGCAAGGTACGCCTCCGGGAACATGCCCGCAAGCCACAGCTTCCCCTCCGCCACCGCGTCCTTGCGGTCGGACTTCGCCAGCCCCTTCGAGTACTCACTGATCCTGAACGGGTCCCCAAGGTGTGGTGACAGCCCGGCCCTTTCGGCGAGATCTGCGATCCATGGCCAGTTGAAGGTCGCCTCCATCAACACGTGGGTGCCGGCCTCGAAGCTTCGGAAGAACGCCTCCATTTCCGACGGGTCGGAGTGGGATATCTTCTCGTCCGAGAGTATCTCCCTGTCCGCTCCCATCGTCACCGCGCGGCTGAATCTCTTGTGGATGTCCAGCGGCACTACGGCTATACTCCCCATAAGGCTGCCTCCTTTCGGTATATCCCAACCGCCATTATAAGGCGGCCAGGAGGCAGCCTTTCATGTCATTAACCCGCACGTACCTCCGTCTCAGAGCCCCAGGCTTTTTTTGTGCTTCTGCACGTCGAGCACCAGCTCCGCCACCGCCCGTTTCAGGGCGGCATTCTCCTCCCGGAGGCCCTTCACCTCCGAGCTCGTGGCATCGCGCTTGGAATCCTTGGTGAGACCGTTTTTGCCGGCGTCGAGGAATGCCTTCGACCACCGATAATAGACGGTCGGGGCGATGCCCTCCCTGCGGCAGAGCT
>Ga0272441_10003973_pt1 | contig 27444 bp, 27 predicted proteins | sample SSMProp6N_FD_193582 | JGI IMG/M metagenome (GOLD analysis project Ga0272441, IMG submission 193582) | Marine sediment archaeal communities from Little Sippewissett salt marsh, Falmouth, MA, United States - SSM-Prop-6N | ecosystem: Environmental > Aquatic > Marine > Wetlands > Sediment ... | reverse complement strand
CCCCCTCCCCCTTATTCTCTGATACCTAGTTTACGCATTATAATAAGGGCGACAGCCTTGCTACATTCAATGATCTCGTCAATAGAGGCATTCTCATCCTGCTTATGCCCACGACTATATGTTCCACCGACACCAAAGTTGACGCACTTCATACCCCCATCAACCACCTGATAATTCATATCCGTACTAGCAAGGGTCCCCGTAAACGGCAACAACTTACCAGTAGCCTCAGCAATGATGCTCTGACAGCTCAATGCATATGGATCATCAGCCTGCACCACATAGCCTTCCCTGTAGTTGATGACATCTAGGCTGTATTCTAGGCTTGGATCACCTGCCTTCACATTATCCAAGACCCCCTTAAACTCTGCAAAAGTCTCATCAAAGGTCTCACCGGGCACCATCCCCCTCAACACCTCCTCAGAGCAATAATCCGGAACAGTAGCCCCCTGCACCCCACCCCGAATCGTACCAATATTCAGCATAGCAGTAAGCTCCTCGATACCTTTCTCTCTGAGTGCCTCACCCAGATCAATCCCCGGCACAGGTACTTTTCGCTTAAGCAAGGTATTCCTCCAGTATTCATCCAAGGCAACATTCAGCTTACTCATCTTCTCAATAGCATTAACCCCCAAAATAGGCACCTGCCCATGAAAACTCACACCATGAGTACTCAACTGAAACCGCGTCCTACCCATAGCAGCCAAACCAATCCCCTGCAACCCACCATCAACCTGAAGCCCAAAATCCGCCTCCACAATACCCTCCCGAATCAAGTAACCCAACCCAGCCACGCCCCCAATCTCCTCATCACAATTACCAGTAACAATCAAGTCACCACCCAGCTTGACACCAAGCTCATGAAGCGCTTCCGCTGCAAGCGTCAACGCAGCCAGCTCACCCTTATCATCCGCCACACCCCTACCCCAAATATAACCACCACCCCGATCATGCATCGACCTCAAATACGGCGTATCAGGTGTCACCTCTCCCCCCAATGGCTTCTTGGTCCAGCCCTCCTTCTGAATAGCCGCAGTATCAATATGCGCGCTAATATGCATCCTTTGACCATCACCCCCATCTAGCCTAGCCACCATGTTGCATCTAGGACCCTCCAGCCCCATATGAGACGCACCAGACAACTCTAGATACTTCTCAGATGCGGTATGAACACTGGTCTCGTACCCCAATCCATGATACTTCTCAACAAGCACATCACACAGCTTATCATAATTTAGCCCCGGCGGAGTCTGAGTATCAATACCCACCAACTCCTGGAGAAAACCAATCATAGGCTCCCTGTTCTCCTCGATATACTCGAAGACCCGCCTCTCCAGATCACTCAACATGAATACCATTAGCCCTCAGTAATATTAGAAACCAGCATCCAGTAATTACCAGAATTACCGCGGATTCTTGTGGGAATAATAAATACTAGTTTTGATTATCAAATAATAATATGAGTTCTGGAAAAGTAATCGCCTTCCACAGCTACAAGGGAGGAACAGGAAAAACCACATGCATAGTAAACCTAGCAGCCCTCTACGCCAGCATGGGCAAAAAAGTATGCCTAATAGACTTCGACATCTACGCACCAAGCCTCACATCATACTTCAACGCCGACCCCGAGTACCACATACACGACCTACTTTCAGGCGACGCAGGCATAAACCAAGTACTGGTAGACTACACAAAACAACTCAACCTACCCGGAGAACTCCACATCGCATTCTCAAGCCCAGCTAAAGACGACATCCACAGCATCGAGATCAAATACGACGACAACTTCCAACTCAAAGCCCTCAGACAATTCCTCTCCATAAAACGCCAACTACTGGAAAAAGAAAACTACGATTATATTCTGCTGGACACCAGCCCCGGCATCAGGTACTGGTCCATCAACGCCCTAGCAAGCGCAGACATCCTATTCCTCATGCTCAAAATAAACAACATGGACATCAACGGCACCAAAAAAATGATAAGCGAGATATACGACTCCCTCACCAGATTCGGACTCAAAACCAACCTAGTACTAAACAAAGTCCCCGGAGCCTCCCCAATAACCTTCTACGAACCCCAACTATTCGAAGAAGTAAAAACCGAGATAGAGGAACTCCTCAACCTCCCAGTATTCCTATCCATCCCCTGCTTCTGCGACATCCAGTTCAACCGAAACGAGTTCCTCTGGGCACTCTACAAACCCGAACACCCCTTCTCCCAGAAACTAAGAGAGATACCAACCCTACTAGAGACCCTTTGAGTACACATAACTCACTCTATTCCTATATCGCTCCAAGTCAAAAGCCGACTCAGACAAGTACTCAAGCTTGAATAAACCATCCTCTTTTTCCTCTTTAGGCTCTACTCTTATCCAGTATTTTGGAAGCCGATCTAGGTGATTCCCATACCCGATCACATTGCTTGTCTTCTGCGCCTCAAATAGTGAGAAAAGGAAGAAAAATATTGGGAGCGCAGCGATGATTAACTCCAATCCAAGCCCTCCTGTATCCCAGCGGCTTCACCGGGACCAGCCACCGTCAACACCCAGTAGAGCCGGAACGCCCACAACTCACCAAGCAACCCAGCGTCCACATACGCGTTCTCACCAGTCTCCCTGCCCACAGGCTCACTCCAGTCCTCTGGCCAAGGATCATGCACAAAGAAACCCGTCGCGTTGTAGCCCGTCACCACCACATAGTGACCCGAGTTCTTGGTCTCATCGAACCGTATGTTGATTATAGAGTAGTGCCCCCGGTCTACGCTATCCCGCAGATGCGCCAAGTTGCTCAATAAGCCTATCCTGACTACCTCGATGCCACGGCTCTGGAATGGCTTTACCATGTGTATGTTCCTGGTTCCAGCGCCTGGGATGAAGCTCATCTCACGCTCAAGCCTGAACTGGCTCACAAATCGCCCCTCTATCATCTGTATCGCCATCTGGGCTGAGGCTTGACCACAGAAGTAAGGGTCCTTCTGCTCCTGATAATTCACCTCTATCGAGTTTGCCCTCTCTATGGCTGCCACCGCGGAGCCCCCCAAGGCACCGTATACCAAGCTGTATGCTAGTATGGCTGCTGTCAACCCGAGGAATCCTAACTTTTTGTTTCGGCTCATTCTTTCTCGGGTCTTTCAACCCGAAAAAACGAGTATCAGCACTCGCTGGAACCAATATTAGCGAATTATCATCAATGCTAGGGACTTATGATCAATCTTAACTAAAGGCAAGCCAATTTATTCTTGAAAATGTCTTCTGAAGATACTGTTGACAGGTTCTACGATATGTTATTCGAGATGTCCAACGACATCCGACACAACATACTACTACTATTACTGCAGAAACCCGAGCGGATGACCCAGATCGCCAAGGTCTTAGAGTTAACCTCCCCTGAGGTGAGTCGCCACCTTGCACGCTTATCAGAAAACATGCTCATCGAGAAAGACGCAGACAACTATTATCATGTAACCAACTTCGGGGAATACCTACTGAATTCACTGGTTGACTTGGAGTTCATGACCAAGCACCGAGAATACTTCCTGAAACACAGCGCCGTCAACATCCCGGTAAAGTTCCAGAAACGCATGTCAGAGATATCCACATACCGCCTCGAAAAAAACTTCATGAACTTCCTCAGCTTCATAACCCAGAAAATAAGTGAATCACAGGAATACGTCTGGCTCTACATAGACCAATACCCCATACCAGCACAAGACACCATGAAAAAAAGCGTCGAACAAGGCGTCAAATACAGAATAATAGAGATGAACGAAACCTCAGAAGCAGACAAAATATTCGATATGAAACACCTCATAACCACAGAAGGAAAACCCCCCAGCGTCGAGGTCAAGACCCACCCCAGAAAAGACATCTACCTATTCATCTCAGACAAGGGAAGCGCCATCTCATTCCCATCCAAAGAAGGCTTCGACTACACCGGGTTTGTTAACGGAGACGGCTCCGATTCCAGCTGGATAACAGATCTGTTCGACCATTACTGGTCCCCAGCCGACACCGCACTGGCAAAATGCTCACTATGCGAGTCACCAATTCGATCAAACCCAATAATCGAGGTCATCAACGGCAAAGAATACGTCTTCGATACACAGGAATGCGTCCTCCAGTTCAAACGACTCAAACAGATATACGGAGAAAGATTCGAGTAAAATTCATCACATATTGGAGTAATATGAAGTAAAATTCAAAGATTTAATATAGTATATATTATAATTATTTATCTGGATTTTCCTCTAAAGGTGATTTAAAGTGTCAACTAGAAAAGATCAAGCTTATACCAAAACGATGGTTATTAAAAACTTGCTAGAGTTACCGACTACTTATGCCGAATTAGAAGCTATTTTAATGAAAGCAGACCCGGTAGATGATGATAAAAAAGAAGCCATTAAGATTATGAAGGGTTTTGGTTGGAAGCAGAAAGAGGCTGAATTTATACTCTGGCACCTCTTCCCCACCTGTCCTTTGTTCCCTGGTGCCGGTAAAAGGACTTGGTGATCTCCTTTTCTTTTTTTAATTGTTCTATGTCTGTTTGTTGTATTATTAATTTCAGTAAATAAATTAACATATTTTTTGCCTCTGAATCCGAGAAATAATCCATTTTTTTTTGAATTTTTAAAGAGGTATCGTTAATATTTTTTTTTATATATTCTAACGCCAAGCTATCACGACAAATGTTGAGCAATTTTTTTATATCCTTTGATTTTATTTCTTCTTTTTCAATAATGTCTTTAATTTCCTTGTAATGGATGTCTGATTTTGTGGAAGCATATATCAATCCCAAAGGTATACTTTCATTTTTTACTCGATTTTCAAAATTTCCCTCTATATCAATAATATCTCTTAATTCATCCCTCAATCTTATCAAATAACCAATCGATCTTCCATAAATTGACAAAACTTGAACCTGGTCTTCGCTTGCATCTGCTGATATGGCGCCCATTTTTGCACACACTTCAATATCCGCACCAAGCTTCCATAACATATCATGATATGTTTTCAATTCTATGTCAATTTTTTTATTTGCATTGATCTCCCAAATTTCCGCAACAGCAATCTCGGTGAAATACTTTCTTAAAACGGTTATTAGAGAATGGTATGTATCTATATTAAATACTTGTACCAGCATTTCAGCAGATAATAGACCTTTTACTATCAATAGATCAGCTGCTATCAGGGCCGTTTTCTGGTCGAACCTTCCAGGGACAGTGAATTGATAGTTTTTTACGTAGGTTTTATCAATTATATCATCATGAATTCCGATTCCTGAACTAGTTAATGACATAATTAGACTGGGGATTATGGTTTTTTCTGGATCTCCTCCTGATATCTTATTACAAAACCAAATTAGGGTTGAACGATAATTATCGAACCAATATTCTTCTAACTGATTAAATATTGATATTAGATAGTCATCCTCTAAATTTTCATATATGGTTTCTTGAAATTTTTTATGAATTCTTGTACCAATTCTATTTATCCTCGATGTATAAAGAGGGTTCAGTGCAGGCATATCAACCCCGTTTGAAATATCTTTTCATACTTATTAATTAAAGGAAGTATTTCTAAAAAAGTAATTTATATTAATTGACTGAATCAGATTGTAAAAATATTTCAAGTTTTTTAAGTATCATTTGCGTTATAATCCCATTTTTATTGTATCTACCCATTCCTGTTTTAGAATAGCCCAAAAGTTAATGGCTAGACCTGTTTTAACATACGTATAAGGTAGATAACCATATCCCTCCTTCCCCCATGATTCTCCCCATGAATTTCGTATAATTATTGCACCTTCATCTTCTATACCATCTGTCCGCTGAATTTTTACTCTGTTATCGTAGCCTGCTGCAACTACAGAGTGTCCGGCATTAAGAGAATACATATAGGTTGGAAATGGAATTTTTCCATTGTCTGTTGGCTTATTTGGACCAACAACATTGTCATCTATTGGAAAACCGAACATACAAGGAATTTTAGCGTCTAATAGGCATTTTATTCTATTCATTAAAAGTTCTCCTTTATCTCCGTCTCCACGAATCTCAGATTGTAACGCCGGAGGATCAAGTTTGAAGTATCTTAGTGTTTGAAATTCTTTTGCATATGAATAACAAAACGCTGATGGTTCATCGTCTACTTTTTCTTCGATATAATCCCAATGTCTTTCAGGTGGAACTCCAAATATTCTCATTGCAGCAATTGTATTTCTCAAACTAACTCCGTAATCTCCATAACTTCCTTGCAATGTTCTAGCTGTTTTATATAAGAACAATCGAGAAGCATCAATGTGATAACCAAAAGCCTGTTTCTGCATATATTCTATGAGCGCAACTCCAGCGTGAGCAGAACACGAATTTATTTCTCCTTGATGTTCTATAGGTGGAAATAAATTTCTTAAATCCTTTCTTGTACGTGGTCCACGGCTAAATATTTCATCTAATTTTAACTTGTAAAGCATATCTGATAATTCCATAAATCTTTTCTCTAGATCCTCGAATGGAGAAAGTGGTTTTCTTGAATACAACTCCTCGATCGGATCATCAATCTCATTTATATGAGTTGATAATAATTCATCTAAAAAGAAATCTCGATAATCCGGATAATCTGGTATCCATCCCATACTGCTTACACTCATAAAACTACACCTACAATTCCTTACTTATCCTTATTAAAAGATAAATATATTTTTTACATATTTATTCTAAAATATTCAATATCCATATCCTTTTTTATGTTTCATTATTTTCTTCAAGTGTTTTTAGTACTCTTTCGAAATAATTGCTTATCCTTCTGTCGGAAATCTTGTTTTTTGGTAATGTCTCAGGTATATAGAGCAATGGGATTACAGCCAAAAACATGACCATACTTAGAATTGATGATACTATCCCAATTTGAATAGTTAATATCATTACACTAGAGATGAAAGTAAAGCCAGTTTCTATTATCATCCAAAAAAGTCCACTAATAGCATAATAAGCTTCTCGCCCTCCCTCAGGGCTAAGGTCACCTGATATAGTAAAAAGGAATGGAACCATAATACAGCTCCAAGCTATACCTGAGAAAATACTTACGGTATAATCAATAATTGGTGTTTCAACTGAAGGAACTAAGAAATATGAAAAACCTAGCATTACAAATCCGATTAGTATTGTTGGTTTTCTCCCATAATAATCGGAAAATATTCCTGCTAAAATAAAGAATATTATCGATGCGATATACTGTACTATCATTGCACCTGCTCTTACCTCATAAGTTTCAAGCATTGCCCATAAAAAATTTACAGCTCCATTTACAAAGCTAAACATTGCCCAAGGAACCATATATAAAATAAACGTTCGATTTTTCAAGACCCTACTCATCGACAAAGTAATTCTAGTTGGTTTTTCCCACGATTTATTAAATAGTAAAATACCTCCACTAACTGATTGTAATATAAGATTAATAACCATATTTTGTGTAATGGAGGACTCCATACTAGAAGTAACAATCATTAAGGCCATCACTATGATAAAAGTTAAACATAACACGATACCTGAAATTTTTCCACGCTCCTCTACCTCGGTATTATCCGATAAAAACGACAGATCTGAAGGGAAACCCAGACCAAATGATGAGCCAAGAAGTATGCAGGATATCAACACATTGAACCCATTTTGAAATAATACAATGGAAAAAATGGCAACGATTCGATAAACCAATGTAATAGTGAAAAACTTTCTTCTCTCTATTTTCTGAAGAGTGAAACTCCCAAATAAAGCTGAAATGCTTAATGCAGCTAAATAGATTCCTTTAGCAGAAAAAATCCAATCCTGATCAATCAACGCGTTTTCTAAGATCTGATCTAGAAGAAAAGATCTTAACATAAAGAATACTGAGATTGGAGGAACTAGTAAAATTAATATTGACAATAATTTAGCTCTTGAACCCTTAATTTGCAAATAATTTTTCATATAATGGTAATTACAATAAATATATTATAACTCTTGTTAATCCCCATGAGGAAAAAGAAGAAAAAGCGCTTTATTTTCCCTATACTCTCCCGAAACAAAATCAGAGTAACCGTTAATTAATGAAAAAAAGAACAACTATTTGTATGTCAGACTCAGACTCCAAGGAGATGTTAATGTATGTTCTCCGTCAGCTCTTCGAGAACATAGACGTACCATATGTATACCTGCCTCTAGGCATCGGAGTATTCCTGTTCCTAACCTACCCAATAACCCAGCAGGTGAACATGCTCTACTTAGGACTAGCTTTCCTGATACTTGCATTCTCTGCAGACTGGTACGGCAGATACCAGAACAGCAAACCACCACAAGAGAAACCCGAGCCATCCTCCCCAGCATACCGAGAAGACCTCAAATCCTACCACTCTGCGATGAAGGAGAAAGCATTCCAGTTACTGCGCGAGGGAAAACGAGGCTCAGCCATCAAACTAACAGACCAACTACTCCAAGTACTAGACAATGCTATTGAAGAAAACCCGGAAGATCCAAAACTCTACGCCATGAAAGGTTTCTCGCTCAAGGACATAGCCCAGTTCTCTAAGAACAGCCTACCACGAAAAGACCGAATAGCCTACCTCAACCGCGCAGAGGAATCCTTCCTGACTTCACTGGACCTAGACCCCAATAGCGCTGACGCCCATAACAGAATGGGCAACGTATACCTGTTCAGGGGAGACCTCGATAAGGCACTTGAGGCGATGAACAGGGCAATTGATCTGGTTGACGGAGGATACCCAGCTGCAGAGTATGATAAAACCATAGTAGAAGGGATGATAGCTGGGGAAATAGACCCAAAACAGCTAGTAATCTAAGCCCCACCCTATTCTTTCCCCTTGTTAAGACTAATCATAACAAGTTAGCATCGATTTTAGTTATTTTGAGTGCTTCTAGCGACCGCCTATAGCAGATTTTGTATGACGTAATCTTGAGCAAAATGCTGTTGAGAAAGAAAATCCCGGAAACCGTGGCAACCACGGAAAAGGTCCAGATGCTTGCCAAGAGTATCTCAGAGGTCTCCAAATACGAGCTACTCACAACCAATCAATACTTACAGCAGATGAAAATCGTCCTCGAGATATTCAACGACATAGCAAAGGAGGTCTAAGATGTCCTCTCCAGAGGTAGAACAGAGCTTCCGAAACCTGGTGATGTTCTACCACCGAGAGCTCATCTACATAGATAAAGGACGCAAGGCCTCCGAGTTTTTCTCTGACCCCCAGAGGAAAAAAATGATCAAGCAAGGTGTCTTGGAGCGTTTCTATGTGCACAGAGGGTGTCGCCTAAGGTTGACCAGCAAGACAAAAAATGTGCTAAACGCATACATGAATCAGGTCATATAGCCTGTCCCCACTCTTTCTTTAGATTGTCCTTTTCACCATAACCAATATTCCAGTAGCTAGGAAAGGGATCAAAGATAATATGAGATAACTAGGAGTATCAGTGATTATCCCCGATAGGAAACTCGCAGATCCAATAATCGATGAGTAAATCTGTATCCTGTTTATCGTCTTTACCAAGCTGCTGATTATATCCCGGGTTTGAGTAATCTTGTCTCTCCATTTCTTCATCAACAGTCTTATTGTGGCTTGATGTATCTTGGAGTTGAACCCATGATCACTGGAAGATAAGTTACCTGTCGAATGAAATCTAATATCCCCAGTTAGATCACAAATAGTGAGAGATATCACCGTATCATTAACCCGGGTTATTACCTCAACCTCACTTGGAAACACCGGTGAATACTTCCTATTCTCAAGAACATAATTCAACCTCTCAGACAATGACATACTCCTAGGAGAACTCTCTTCTTGAAGAAGCTCTTCAATCTTAGCAATTATCCTGTCACACATACTATTTGATAAACGAATATCCGGTAGGTCAAGTATCGCTTGGTTTCCCTGAAACGTTAATCGAAAAATATGACTACCCTCTACCCCCAACTGGATTATATCAGTGGTTTCTCCGGTAATTGATGTCATTAAGATTAAATGAGAAAGTCCTGTAGGTCCTTGACAACGGATACCAGAGTCGTTATAATGGTCTTCCAGTTCTCCATCGCCATCTGGACATTCTCCTCATGAAGCTGCAGCATCCGCTCATCGATCTCGATGGGCTCTCCCTCGCTATTCTTCACTGGAATCTTGACTATGATGTCTCCATCGATCTGGATCACTGTTTTTGCGCTTATTCCCGTCTCTTGGACATCGAAGACTTGCTTCTTTGTGCCGTCCTTCTTGTCATCTATCTCGATGGTTGTTACCGATCCTGTTGTGGTGACAACAGATAGTTCGTAGAGATCTGTTGCCATATCATCGAGAACCTTACCTACTTTCTTCACTACACCCGTTAAAGCACTCATAAGATTACCCTAAATTTATGATAAACCCAAAGGCTAAAAAACTTATGTGAAAAATATTCAAAAAAAGAATGTTACAATAGAAAAAAAAGGAAATATGGAATTAATCCTCGATCTTGGTTACCACACCGGCGCCAATCGTCGTACCCATATCACGCAAAGCGAACCTACCAAGCTGTGGGAAGTCCTTGAAGACCTCCATCGCAGTAGGCATCAAAGGCACGAAACGAACCATCGCCGCCTCACCTGTCCTCAAATAAGCTGGGTTCTCCTCGACTGTCTGACCGGTCCTTGGGTCCAGCTTGGCTAGTAGCTTATCGAACCGTACAGCAACCTGCGCTGTGTGCAGGTGCAGAACAGGCGTATATCCCTCACCCACCGCCGTGGGGTGGTTTATGATGAATATCCTGCCCTCGAATGCTTTTGCTACCCTGCATAGATTATTGGGGTGGCTGGCCACCTCTCCACGCCTAAGCTTGTCCTTAGGGATGCCCTTGACGTTGAACCCGATGTTGTCGCCTGGTCCTGCTGTCTCGATCTTTGTGTAGTGGGTCTCGATGCTGTTTACCTTTCCCTTCTCGCCGCTTGGCATGAAGACGATATCATCGCCTGGATTAAGCTCACCTGTCTCGACCTTGCCCACTGGTGTGGTTCCTACGCCCCTAATGGTATAGACTTCCTGTACAGGAATCCTCAGAGGTTTGTCAGTTGGCTTGGGAGGCAATACAAACTCGTCCAGTGCCGCCAGTAGGGTTGGACCCTTGTACCAGGGCATCTTCTCGCTCTTGTTCACCAAGTTGTCCCCTGTCCAACCGCTTGTTGGTACGAAATGGATCTTGGATGGGTCATAGCCAACCATCTTAAGTAATCTAGTTACGCCATCCTTGACTTCCTCATACCTGTTTTCTTCCCAGTTAACACTGGCGTCATCCATCTTGTTGACAGCGACTACCATCTGGTTAACCCCAAGAGTCTTGGCTAGGAAAGCGTGCTCACGAGTTTGACCGCCTGGGTTTGTACCCGCCTCATATTCTCCTCTCTTGGCTGAGATCATGAGGATGGCTCCGTCTGCCTGGCTTGCACCAGTGACCATGTTCTTGACGAAGTCCCTGTGGCCAGGGCTGTCAATGATGGTGAAGACGTTCTTGCGTGTCTCCAACTCGTAGAAAGCAAGGTCGATTGTAACGCCTCTTTCACGCTCTTCTTTGAGCCTGTCTAAGACCCATGCGTACTTGAAGGACTCTTTACCGAGTGCTTTTGCTTCTGCCTCGAAGTCCCTGAGCTGTTTCTCTGGAATGGCCCCTGCGTCGTAGAAAAGGTGTCCAACGCTTGTGGACTTTCCGTGGTCTACGTGGCCGATAATTATCAGGTTAATGTGAGGTTTATCCCTCTTGCTCATTTCTGAATTCTCCTACACCATCAACCTAGATGCAACATAAAAATGTTAAGGTCCCAGTAAATACTAGGCAGATCACGATATTAACATCATTATTATCACATTTTACCCGGTAATTAACCCCGGCAAATCAGTAACATTTAATATAGTTGCATGTATCCGATGGTTGGAGAATCACATGGCGAACGGATTATACGCTGCCCGTAGGAACCGCAACGTAAGGAAAAAGATGCGGTACAAGAGCAAAGACTACGTCCTACGGTTGAAGAGGAGGACAGAGAAGAAAGACCTCCTTGAGGGCGCACCAATGGGCAGGGGTATCGTACTACAGAAAGTCGGTATCGAGAGCAAGCAGCCCAACAGCGCTATCAGAAAATGTGTCAGAGTACAGCTAATAAAGAACGGTAAACTAGCAACAGCCTTCCTACCCGGAGACGGCGCACTAAACCACGTCGATGAGCACGACGAGGTAACCATCGAGGGTATCCACGGACCAAGAAGCAGGTCAATGGGTGACATCCCCGGTGTAAGATACAAGGTGAACGCGGTAAACGGTACACCACTAAAGCTTCTAGTTCTGGGTAAAGTCCAGAAAGCGATGCGATAAACATCAATATATTTTAATGGGCGATTACTTCGCCATCAATTCTTTTGGTTTCCCGTAGCTTGAATACTAAGGGAATGGTTAGTATCATTAGTGCAGATGCAAGGTAGAACGTGGATTTCACGTTATATTGGGTCATCACTGCGGTCATGATTATCGGTCCAACGAACGAACCAAGGTCAAAAAAAGTTCTATATGCACCTATCGCCGCGCCCCTCTTCACAGGCTCCACGGCTTCCGCTGATATTACTGGTCCAACAATCCAGATAGCACCCGATGTGAAGCCTATTACTGCAATTATTGCTGCAATAGAGCTGTAACTAGTGAAGAAACTCATTACTATAATCAGGATCGATGTAGCCCCTAATCCGAAGAGCAGGACAGGTTTCCTTCCTAGCTTATCCGATATCGTCCCCATCGTAAACATGGCGATAACGAAGCCAATTGATCTAGCGCCCATCAGATACCCCACATCTCCTAGACTGAATCCAAGGGTCTCTTTGGTATATAGAGGCACTATGGTCATGATTAAACCAGTAGTCATGATGAACTCTGCAAGAGTAGCTACTGCTATTATCCCAATGGTCTGATTTTTTAGCACCCCTAGAACTTCTGATATTTTCAATGGTTCTTTTGTTGGTCCTTTAACTGACTCTTTCCTGATATATGGTGGAACAACTAACAATATTAGAGCTGCAACTGATAACGCGAGAGCGACAACAAAGCCTCCTTGCCATCCTAAATTCTCTACCAAGGCTCCGCTGAACCCGGCTCCAACTATCTGACCAATGAACTCGATGCCTTGGAAGATACCCATGGCTTTTCCTCTCTTCTCCGTGTCGAATAGATTTATTATGAAAGTCATTGAGACCGCGAAGAAGAATGGCGCACCAAATCCTTTGATGGCTCTTATTATTACAAGGTGCACTGGATTGTTCACGAATACTAGCAGCACATTACCTAGAACTGTTAGGATCAACCCGAAGACCATTGGTTTATAATACCCAAATTTGCTGCTGATATATCCGCTTGGAATCTCTAGTACAACCCTGCTTATCCAGTAGCCTGATACTGCGTATCCAATCCAGACCCCCGATGCACCGATCTCTTTAGCAAAAATAGACAATATTGGGTTGGTGACCATTATGCTGAGCATCGATAGGAAAGCCACTATACATAGAAGATAGTAGCTTGTGCCATATTCTTTGATGGACATAATACCTGTACCGTGCTGTTTATGTGCTTTAAAGTAATCGAAAAAAGCGGTAAGCCTTTTATCTTGGTACCCCTTTCAAAGTCACTGCACACTTAAGACGTGGTCAAATGAGCGAAGACGAAGTACAAACAATAGACGAAGGAATCAAGCTCTTCGGAGAATGGAGCTTTGAGGGAATCGAGGTAAGAGACATCGGCCTCAAACGCTACATCAACCTTGACCCAGTCTACCTCCCACACAGCGGAGGAAGACATGAAGCACGAAAATTCAGGAAAAGCAACCTGAACATCGTGGAGCGCCTCATCAACAACCTGATGAAGCCGGGATCAAGCGGCGGAGAGAAGAGCCGAATCACTAGCGCAGTAAAGACATCATTCAGCATAATCCAACTAAAGACAGGCAGAAACCCCGTAGAGGTACTTGTAAGGGCGATCGAGAACAGCGCCCCCAACGAGGATACCACCAGAATAGGATACGGTGGCGTGGTCTACCGTCTAGCAGTTGACTGCAGTCCTCAACGCAGGATCGATTTATCCCTCAGATACTTAGTAAGAGGTATAAAGGAGCAGACATTCAGCAACAGGAAGACCCTTGAAGAGATCATTGCTGATCAGCTAATAGGCGCTGCAAACAATGATAGCAACAACTTTGCTGTACGCCGTAAGCAGGAAGTTGAGCGAATAGCTCTATCCTCACGATAGTCTGTTTTTACATTAGGCTTCCAGCTGCGAAGCCAATTAACCCAATTATCATCAGGTATAGTATTCTGTTTTTGATTTTTCGACTAGTTTCTCTGCTTGGATCAGATATAATCTGGTAGCTACTCGCTATCAGCCCAATATCTGTTGATAAAACAAAAGGTATGTACCAAAAAGAAACCAAGTCCAAATAAACCGGTATCACCGAAGACGCTACTGCAGCTATGAAAAACAAGGTAGCAAAATCAGCCGCCCTAGTTGCTCCATGAGTAACAGCGATGGTTCTTATTCCCGCGGCTTTGTCTCCCTCAATATCTACGATGCCCTTGGTTATCTCACGTCCAGTATTAGATAGAAAGGCTAGGAGACTGAAACTCAGTGATGCCCATATCTTCCCTGATAGTAACCCACCGTAGATGAATGGCAAGGCTATACATGAGCTCACCATCAGGTTACCTAGAAAACCAGTTTTCTTCCCCCACATACTGTACACCATCATTACTGCCCAAGCGAATAATGCAACAATGAATGCTCCCATCGAAATCTGCCAAGATGAAACCAATCCTATAATGCTTAGAACTATGGTGAAGATTACTGCGCTTTCGGGGGGTACTCTGCCGCTTGGTATGGGTCTATTGGGCTCGTTAATCGCATCAATCCCTCTATCATAGTAATCGTTTATTGCCATTGAAGCCCCTGTGAGAGAAAATCCAGTAAGGAATGAATAGAGTAAGATAGAAAGATTGTCAAGAATATTGATGCCGCCGGTGATTACTGCTCCTACTATGATAGCTACCCCTACCATGACCGAGTTTACAGGTCTCATTATTTCTAAGTAGTCGCTTGGACCTCCCATAGCCTATGCATTGGTTTCTTGATTAAAACTGTTTACTAATGGTTACTGTAATAGATATCTGAGGATAACTATCTGTGGGATCTGTTTTGAGGATCGACGCGTTCAAACTAACCCAAAGCGGTAATCGTGGAGTTGCAGATATTTATATAACCGTACTTAGAGCCGGAGACTTGGTACATAACTGCAAGATCGATAGAAGAACCCCATCAAACACCGAAGGATATCAAAGGCTCCCCAACGAGAGACGCCTCAGTATGATCAGAGGCTCTGCAGTAAGATATCTAGTACGCGAGCTTGGATATTTCCCCACCTCAATATTGCTAAACGTACGGGGTGACTTGGAGTTCATTGAGGATAAGCCACTCGGCTGTTTTAGTCTCGGGTTGTTAGACACCCATAGTGACGAGTTCTGGATAATAGACGGACAACACCGGATTGAGGCTCTAAAACGGGCGATTGCCCGCAACCGAGATTTCGAGGATTACCCTGTCATTGCCAGCATACTACGTCTACCAGATAGGTTCGACGAGATGCTCCTTTTTTATATCGTGAATAGGCGTCAAAAAGGCGTGAAAACAGACCTTGTCTATAGACATCTTCAACGAATGTTGTTGAAAAAAGGTGAGGATTGGCTACTCGATCTTGAGGGTGCACGTGGTCTCACTCAGGGATATGCGATCGAGATAGTAGATATATTGAACAAGGAACCTGTGAGCCCATAGTATGGCAGGATACGGGAGGTAGGGGAGGCCAAGCACATGGATCATGTGATAAACGATGGCGATATGATATCAACGATAACCGAGATTCTTGGCCAACCATATTTCAAGAATATGCCCATTAAAGACATCGCTTTCTACTTAATAGATTACTGGAACGCCTTATACAATATCTACCCCGAGTGCTTCACAGACCCAAAAGAATACTCTCTTCTTCAAAAACCGGGGATGCCAGCCATGAATAAACTCTTCATAGATATCTATGGGATAGCATTGCAGGACGGAGAGGTGTCCGAGTCCACAATGTACAATATTTTAACTAGGCTTCTCACAGAGACCAAAGAGCACCCCGTACCAGAGTTCAGATATTCTATTAATCCAGAGTTTTGGAGCTATGAATCAGGACCTGTCTACGGGGTCTCCACTACTCGCCGGAATATACAGGACTTGTATGATAATCTTCAAGAAAAGATATGGCTAGCGGGGCGCTAAGCTAGCTTGATTTTTACCTCTTCCCCGTTTCGTACCTTCTTGAAGACTCTTGGATCTCCTTTGATTCTACCGAATACATTCACTTCGCTTGCTGGACGTATCTCCTCTCCACTACTCATGGGCGTGGATCCAAAGAATATGCAAAACGCATTCCCCGGAGGCCAATAAGCTATATCCCCTAACTCTACTACTGATTTTCCATTCTCAGGTGGCGCTTCTACTGGTATGATGAAATATATCTCGTCACCCCAAAGATTAGCCTTACCCGTGATTGGTAGTGCCTCGATGAATGCTCTGACCGTCTCTGGGTTCTCATCTGATAAGGTAGCTTCAACTGTCCCTGTTGAAGATGTGGTTATTTTTATGCTCATTTAGTAGATTTGAAATCTTCATTCACTTAAGGTTTTTACCTAAGTCCTCATTATCTATGCGATTGCAAGATGCTGAGAAGGCGGGTAGAATACAGAGTTTTCCTTATCGCTCTGGTCTTATTATTTACATTTCAAACTGTAATCATAGCATCTGCAGATATCAGCGGCTCAGTCAGAAATCAAGATGGAGCCTCTATTGTAGCCAACATACAAGTCTATGAAGAGAAAATCGAGACAGCATCCTTCCAGACTGGCCCAAACGGTGATTTCAGTATCGAGACCCCGCCTGGAAATTACACCTTGATTGTTTACGCTGATGAACCTGAGACCCCTGGTTTTGATTATTTACCCGCAGCAGTGAATGTACCTGGTGATTTTGATGGCGAGATCGTGCTCGGTTATGGATCTACTCTTAGTTTTGTCGGCGATATCCAGTTCGTAGATACAGAGAATATACCATTAAAAACAACATATTCAGTTCTGGATGACTCTGGAAACCTAATAATAATCAGAGGTTTCCCGCTTCAATTCAGCGATAAACGGGGCATAGAATACGTTATCCCCATACTATCTCCCAAGGATATCATTTTACCAGCAGATAGTATTGTTGATATCAATGTTAGCAGCAGTATATTGGTTGAAACTCAGGTAGCTGAGCGTAGTTTTCTCATCCATGATTTCACTTCTCCAAGTCAAGGCGAGATCAGCTATATCGATGTTCGTCTATACACGATCCCAATCAGCCAATCAATAACTAGCGATACACTAGAAAAACTGAATACACAGCTCAACACGATGAATAAATTCGGATTCTATCTCGCAAAACAAGAAACCGCCCTTAGCAACGGAATAAAAAATGTTGAATCCTCAGAAACATATTACGCTAATGAAGATTTTGATACAAGCTTCGGCTCATTAAAGCGTGGATATATTCTCTTCACTCACACAAACACCGAGTTATTGAATATGTTCCGTGACGCCAAGTTCAGCGTCTATCTCTTGATAGCTTTCCTCACAGTAGCATCTCTGATCACAGGATACCTGTTAATTGATGATTTCTTTAAACAAGTAATAGTAGATACCCTGATTCTCGGAGGTAGCCTCATCTTCTTCTATTACACCTATCCTGGAAGCCGAACCATCCCCTTGGCTCGTTTCATACTCTCATCAACAGTATTCTTGGTTGCGTTTCTAGCAGCTGGATCAATATTTCCTCTTTTTTTCACTGGAGGAGGCAGCGATGGTAGGGTTCACACCCGTAACCTCATCTCACCTATTTTCAATATGGCAAAAAGGAGTCTAAGAAGGCGTAGGGTCCGTTTCTTGCTTACCTTCATATCCATTTCTCTTCTGGTGATGAGCTTTGTCACGTTGACCAGCTTCTCCGAGGGATATGGTTTGATCAAAGGTGAGTCGTCCCCTAAAGTGGGATGGAGTGGAGCATATATCCGGGAGGGAACATGGAGCTCAGCGGAACCCACGTTTATACTCGTTGACAATGTTGAACTCAATTGGCTTATTGGTCAACCTGAGACCGATCTTATCTCCCAAAAGGCAGAAAGCACACCATTAAGGTCTCCAATGTTCCTTTTAGAAGGACAGCCAATATTCGGTGTAATCGGTGTATCAAATAATGAACTTGCCTTCCTAGACCTTGACGATACACTGATAACTGGTAATTTGCCCAGTGAAAATGGGGTCTTGATTAGTGAGTCCTTCTCAGAGACAACTCAGTTAGAGATAGGAGATATTATTGTACAAGGATCAAAAGAGTACATAATAGATGGAATATTCGACGATGAATCATTTAGGCGTCTAAAAGATCTAGATGGCACTCCATATGTTTCAAATAAATGGATAAACGTCAGTCCAGAAGGTGAGACACCTAATTGGGTTCTTGAAGAATCCGAGCCCGACGAGATTCTTGTCATGAACACTCAACAGGCAGTGAGATTTCCAACAGTAGGAATTCAGCGAATAGCAGTAAAAATAAACCCTGAGTTTAATGCTACTGGTTTCGCTGAGAGATTAGCGCTGGAGAGAGGTTATCTGTCTTGGGCAAATACCGTTGAATCCTACACCAGTTACAGGCTTGGGAATTATTTCCAAGGAAAAGGAGCCACATTGATTATCCCATGGGCCATCGTGGTGCTCAATGTCGTTGTAACTATGCTAAACAGTCTATTTGAGAGGAGAAACGAGATAGAGATTCTCTCATCAGTAGGGTTGAACCCTGCACAAGTATCCAGTATATTTGTAGCGGAGGCAGCGATTACCGGCTTTATTGCCGGTGGACTGGGTTACTTAGTTGGATTAGGATTCTATAAGGCGTTGGCAATATTGAATATTGGTTTACAGGTTCATCAAAAGGTCTCGGCAATTTGGAGCTTTGCAGCTATTGGTCTAGCGATATCTGCAGTAATAACAGGTGCTTTTGCGGCGCTCCAAAACAGTGTAGTAATAACCCCCAGCCTAATGAGGAGATGGCGATTAGATCGTTCAACTGGTGGTTTTCAGGAGCCTTGGAGGATTGATATACCAATCAAATTGGAGCCAGCCGAATTGACAAACTATCTTGATTTCGTAGAATCAAAGTTACATACTTTGGAGAATCATCCAACTCATGTAACCTCAAGTATCAAACAGGGCGAGAATATGCTGGAATTCGTTTACAAGTCATATCAAACGACTACTGGAAACTTCTATACAAAAAATACGTTAAAGCTGTTCCCCCTAGAAAAAGAAGATTATGGCGCAGTTCTTGAAAGTCTCGGAGAGACCGAGTGGGTTCACGTGGTCGGATCACTTGTCCGTCAGATAACCATGGATTACAGTACTGATAAGCGGGGTTAACCTCTTTCGATCTTCTCGATTTTACCGTCTCTCATCCAGACGTTTCTGTCGCTGGCTTTGATCATCTTGAGATCGTGTGTGGCTGCAACTAATGTGAGTCCTTGGGTCTTGTTCAAACCATGGAGAAGATCAATAATCTCCTGTCCAGTCTGCAGGTCCAAGTTTCCCGTGGGCTCATCTGCCAAAATAATCGCCGGGTCATTGGCTAATGCCCTCGCTATGGCTACTCTTTGTTGCTGTCCAGCAGAAAGTTCCCCGGGTCTGTGATGAATCCTTCCTTTGAGCCCTACTGACTCCAATAGTTTTTCTGCTTTCTTGAGTCCCACATCGTGAGGCGTACCAGCGAAAACAGTGGGCAATGCTACGTTTTCCAAGGCAGTTAAGACCTGTATTAGGTTGAAGCTCTGGAATATGTACCCTATTTTACGGCATCTGAGCCAAGCAAGCTCATAGGCATCCAGTTGACTGATGTCTACTCCGTCGATGAATACGTTTCCCTCTGTTGGTTTATCTAGTCCTCCTATGAGGTTAAACAACGTGGTTTTACCACTACCACTAGGACCAACTATGGACACGTATTCTCCTCGACCGATATCAAGATCAACACCATCAAGTGCTTTGACTGTCTCATCTCCCATCGTATAGTGTCTTAGCAGGTTTCTTAACTCGATTACAGTATCATAACTCATAGCTTAGCGCCTCCACAGGCGGTAGTTTGCTCGCCCTCCACGCCGGGTACATGGAGGCGATAATACTCAATAAAACGCTGAGTAGGGTTGTGCCCAATAAATAGGTGAGTAGGGATGATGCTGGTATCTTGAATATTATATCAAAACCAGTCGTGAAACCAGATGATAATACAGCCGCTACTACCCCAAGGGCGAAGCCGATAACTCCTCCGGCTGCGCCTTGAATGATGGATTCTATTAAGAAAAGCATCAGTATATGCTGATCCAGTGCCCCTATGCATTTCATTGTGCCTATCTCTCGGTATCTTTCATAGACTGATATCAGCATAGCGTTTGTAATACCCACTACTGATACAATTAACGCCACTGCGACCAGCCAATACTGATAAGCATCGACCCCTATGCTTCCACCTTGAAACTCGTTATATTTAGCGTATAACAGGTCTGTCAAGATTAGGCTTGTGAGGAAGCTGTTTGCGAGGGCGATAGAGGCTACGTTGATGGAGGTTCTTTGGAGTCTTCTACGGATGTAGCCTATGCCTAGACGATAAGCGTCTCTGATGGTGAAGTATACCATCCGCTTTTCCTCACTCATATCACATCAAGACCCCTTACGCTGTTTAAAGAAGTTACCATTAATGATTGCCCTCCTCGCGCTGTAGACTCCAGTCGAGACCTACCTGACGCATGAATGAACCCGCCTGTTTGACGCTATCCGAGTTACCGATAGTGAATAAAGTGGTAACGTATGTCTTTCCCTCGTTTTTCTCAACATCTAGTCTGTTCCTGCTGTATAGTGCTGATATCTGTGCGTTGGCTGAAGCATAGATATACCAGTATTCCCAGTGTTTCTCACCCATCTGAGTAAACTTGGGCATCTTAACAATCATTTGCCTGCCCTTCTTTGCTTCTTCGAGTTTCTCTTTTATGAACTCGATATACTCATCGATCTCCTCCTCATAAACCTGTACAGGTATCACGATTTTCGTTTCAATTTTGGAATCTTGTTTTTTATCTATGGTCCAGCGTCTCCGTAGGCTAGGAGTGATTGAAGTACTACTTCTGAGAGCTGACAATCCGCCCACAAGTACAGCCATCAAACTGATACCAATGGCTGCGATGCTCCAGAAGGCAGAGACCTTTTGTTTCACCTGTAGCGCCGGTGTGAGGACGTAGATTAGTTTGTATGCTCCGAGTCCGAGGAGGTATCCTAGGCAGCCTCCTATTATGCCTATTACTGTTGCCTCTGCTAGGAATATGCTTGAGACGTGTCTTGGGTTCATGCCGATGCTACTGTATATCATGACCTCGTGTCGGCGTTCATAGTATGCGTTCATCATTGTCACTACCACATTCAATACCACTATAACCCATGGAATCACTATTGGCAGCCCTTTTCCCTCAAAGTACCCAGTTAACTCCGCAAGATAGACTCCAGTGAGGGTTGATGCCCACGCCCTATATCCTCTGTTGAGGGCAGTTGAGCGTGCAAACTCCATAATATCCACCTCATCCTGCAGTAGGAGATTAATCCGTAGCAGCCAGATAGCGGAAATATTTTCACCTGTCTCCAAGTTGACCCAGATAACTTCATCTGGGCTGCATGGTGCGAGGGCTTCCACGACAAAGTCTGGGCCATCTAGTTCGAATCTTTCCCACTCTATAATCTTGGATGGAAGGATTGATTCTCCATCCACATCAGTTAAATCAGTAAGAATATCCTCATCGAGGAGTCCTACGATGGTTAGCTCATGGTTCTTTTCTTGAGCCGTCATCGTGAATGTATCGCCTATTGATGCTCCGATTTTCTCTGCTAGACCCGTTGATATCAGTGCCTCATTTGAATCCTCACCAAGATACAGTCCTTCTATCACCGCAGAGTCAAGGTGATTTACTGCTGCTTCTAGCTCTGGGTCGATGCCTACTATTCCGAATATAGATGTACGTCCTATGCGAGCAATGGGTGAATAGGACTCTCGGTATTGACGCTGGGCGTAATTTTCATATCGTGGGACCACTTGAGAGACTCCTTCCTGTTGATTATACCACTGGATTAGTGACTCATCAAGTGGGAGTGGTCCAGCTGCTCCTGTTCCACCGCTGAAGGGGGCAGCAGCCTTAGCTGGAGGTGGATCGGGGGTCCTGATCATTATGCCTTCTTTCATAACAGTGCCCTTTGTTTTTGTGAAGCTGAGCCCGTATCCCGATGTGAAGCTGGTGAGGCTTATGAAGCTGGCAACTAGGAGTAGGACACTGATGAGGGTTAGTGCGAATCTCAGTTTTCTACGCCTGAGACTTCTTTTCGCTATACTGAATATGGGCACTGTCATGTTGAGCAATGATATGTCTCTGCCTGATGATGACCTGTTTAAGAATCTTGGTAAACTCAGTGCAATAATGTTCACTGTGATTAGTGATATGGCTGAGATTTTCAATAGCTCAACTGTGCTGGCTACTTGAGAGCCTGGATGTAGATTATACAATGAAAAAAAGAGGATTATGAATAACCCTAGTGAGATGACTACTTTTTGACTATTTTTCTCAAAAAGCAAGTTCGCTATGATACCAGACGATAAGGCTATGAAGCCAATTAAAATATACACGGACCTTGAGGCATCCAATAACATGTTTCTAAGCCCATTATCGAGGTCTGAGATCAATACATAGGTCTCACGCGACTTTGTGAATGCTTCTGCGTAACGCTCTTGTTCTAATAATGAGATTGCCGCGTTTGTGGTCTGTTTGATCTTGCTGAGTTGTTGTCTTTCAACCGAGAAGAAGAAGCCTTCCGATTCCTTTTCCATGATGAGTTGTTCAACTGTTTCGGTCTCGTTCTGTAGCTTTGTTATCCCTTGGGGTAGTACATAGCTTCGTAGATCAATTTCGATGATTTCCCCGGGTACTAGTCTTGTTTCTTTATAGTCATCAATGGTGAGTGTCTCGTGTATGTTTTCACCGCTACGTGAGATGAATGATTGGGTTTCTATTTGGAAGCTTCTATCAGAGGGGACATAGACCTTGTTGGTGGGTAGGTTTAGGTGGCTTGATATGCTTCCTGTCCCCGGTCCGTATATGAGGTTGAGTGATCCGTATTGGATTATTTCTGTAGAGTCTGGGTCGAGTATTCTGAACGTGGTTTCTGGGATTGCTGTAGTTTCTATGAAGTACGCTAAGCCTTCGAAGCGGATTATTGATGCTTGCCAGAGCTTGATGTTTTTTTCTTCTTGTTCAGTGGTGGGGTTATGGTATATTCCTTGGGGTACGTAGTCGTGTTCACTGTCTTGGCTGAGATGTGATACGAGTATGAGGAAATTTGCCTCGGTGTCTAGTCTTAGACTGTATCTTCCTAGGTTATCGGTGGTAGTTGAGCCATAGCTTGACCATCTTCGATACCAGTATCTACCTGATCGTCTGGAGAGAATAGTTAATTTAACATCTGAGATAGGTTCTCCCGTAGTCTCATCTAGTACTACACCAGAGAGGTCACTGCTGGCTGCTGATGCCCCTAGGGTAAATAATTGAGTTATAATAATTATGAGAAGCAGGGCAAGAGAGACCCTTTGTATATGGGTGGCTTTTTGCCCGGTTCTTTTCATGTCCTATTGGATTGTACTAACTTACAGATAAATCAGATGGTATCCTAATTAAGGTTGTCCTCTGCCCAATCTTCTTCAATGTCGTCTGTCCATCCAAGGCAGTCATAGCATAGTTGTTGTTTATTGTCTCCGCATTCCTCGCAGTATTTGGCTTGGCATTCTTTGCATTCTTGGACTTCGGTTACTTCCATTCCACAGATCTCACAGATGGGCATCTTGTTCAGCGAATAGGGGAAGCTAGGCTGAATATATACCTATTGTGTAGTAGCCACCCTGTGGATTTCTTGTAGCTTGTTTCTCGTTACCATGACGTTTTTTGTCATGATAACCCGGTTACCATGTACGTTTTTGCATATTTTAGGATCGAAACTAAGCTGTTTTAAGGCTGGTTTCGTGAAAAGAGTTGGTGTTGGGGCTGGGATGTGTTGACCCCCCCCTCCCCCCCTCAAAATGGTGGTTGAAAACCCGGTTAAATCACTAGTTTGAGGGTTTCCATGCCTAGGTTACCGCCGCTGATGACGACGCCGATCTTTTTTCCTTTCCAGCTCAATGGGTCTCGGAGTAGACCCGCGACGCCCACTGCGCCTGCTCCCTCTACTAGCATGTGGCTCTGGTGGAGCATGTATTTGATGGCTGCTAGGATTTCCGTCTCTTGGAGGATGATCCACTGGTCTATGTTGTCTCTACAGATTGGGAAGCTGACGCTGCCCTCTTCAAGCCCGCCATGGAGCCCCTCAGCGTAGGTGTCCTCCAAAGGTATATCGTGGATGTAGCCTTTCTTGACGCACTCGTACATTACAGGGCTTGTGATGCTCTGGACACCGATCACTGTAGCATCGGTTGCCTTCTTATAGACGCTTGATACACCGGATGCGAGTCCTCCTCCTCCAACTGGTATCAGAATGGTGTCTAGGGTTGGCTGGTCCTCGATCATTTCCAGTGCTAAGGTGCCTTGTCCCTTGATAAGGTCGATGTCATTGTAGGCTGAGATGAATGTCATACCCTCCTCAGCCTCGATGCGTCGTGCTAGTCGCTCAGAGACCATATACTCGTCTCCCTCGACGATTAGTTCAACACCATACTTCCTGATGGCATCGATCTTGACCTGTGGAGTCATCTCAGAAACCACGATCTTAGCCTTGACCCCCAATTGTTTGGCTGCGTATCCTAGTCCTTGTGCATGGTTTCCGCTGCTTGCTGTAACCACGCCCCTTGCACGTTCCTCATCAGTGAGCAATAGTATCTTGTTGGTGGCTCCTCTGATCTTGAAGCTGCCTGTTGTTTGCTGGTTTTCTAGTTTAAGATAGACCTCTGCGTCTGTTAGTTTGCTGAGGTCTGGTGAGTATTCGAGTGGTGTGTGTCGAGCCCATTTCTGGACTCTTTTTCTTGCCTCGTAGAAATCAGTGAGCTGTATCATACCATTAGAGATGATATTTTCCCTTATCATAGTATGGATTCAGGTCAAAGGGAAAGGTCATGAATAGCATAGGAGAGGTTTAGCCTCTCAAGGGTCTCCCGTGTCGGGTGCCCTGTCTCTCGATTCCATCCACGTGCCTTGTAGTACTCATCGAGCATTAGGTCTAAATCGAGTACTGTACCTGAGCTTGCTCCTTCTGTGAGAGGTGTATCAATGAATCTTTTGGGCAATGTGTCGTCTTCACGTGTTATCCCTTCTCTGATCCCGAACATTCGCTCAATGTTGATGATCCTCTCCCCTGCTGCCTGGATCTCCTCTGGCGTTATCTTGATTCCAGTCGTGACGCCATACGCCTCTGCTGCTCGTGGGAACTCTAGAAGCATCATATTCTGCATGATGTTCTTGCATGGCTCAAGGGCATCAATCACGGCACACCAGTCCTCAAAGTAGTTGATCAGCTTCCCCTTACCCTTATCAGACATCCGCATAGTTGCCCCCGGCTCACCAAACATTGCCTCACCGATGCTGGGGTCATCGCTGAGCTCGATGAAAGGCTCACTCCTAAGATGATCACCACCTCTAGTTGCCACTGCGTATCCAAGCCCGAAGCCTTTGAGACCACGGGGGTCCGCCATTATCAGATCCATTCCCTTGACCTGAACAGTATACTCTATTCCTTTACCGAGTTTCTCTGCAGCCTGAACTGATCCATCTGCTAGGATGTCTCCGAATCCTTCCCTGTTGGCTATCTGGTGTATCAGGGTTAGCACCGCTTCTGGGTTTCCCCAGTTGAGCTCTAGTCCACCGGTCTCCTCTTTGCTCAGTAAATCGTTCTCGTATATCTCCATAGCCCAACCGATGCAGCCTACGGTGCTGAGGATATCGATTCCCAGCTGGTTACAGAGATCATTGGCTTTTAGAGCTAGCTCGATATCCGGGTTTCCGATGCGTGATGTGAGGCTGCCGAGGCTCTCGTATTCTGGTCCTTCCCCGTGAAGCCCCTTGTATTTTCCGTCTTTGACTGTGTATATTCTGCTGCATGGGATGGTGCATGCGAAGCATCCCCTTGTCTTTACATTGTATTCGGCTGCTAATCGTTCACCGCTTACTTTCTCGGCGTTCTCATATGTGCCTTGAGTGTAGTTTCTGGTGGGCAAGAAACCGGCTTTGTTTGCCATCATCAGTATACGAGTTGTTCCCATCAGTCTGCGTCCCGCGTACTGTTCATGTTCCCTGATCTCCTTCTCAAGTCTTAGAACCAGTTTCTCGAACCGCTCAGGCTCAGCGACCTTGATAGAACCTGTTCCCCTAACTGCCACAGCCTTGATGTTTTTACTTGCCATCACGGTGCCCATACCTGTTCGGCTGGCTGCTCGTACCTGATTCGCGAATAGTCCAGCATATTTTACGCCTTTCTCGGCAGCTGGTCCACAGATAAGGGTCTGTACATGCCTCCCATGTTTTTTCTTTATCAGGCTGTCTGCTTGGAATACTGTTTTTCCCCAGATATCCTCGGCTGAGAGTATCTCTACCACATCATCTCTGATGTTGATATAACTGGGGCTAGCTGCTTTTTCCTCGATTATGATCTGGTCATAACCAGCAAACTTTATCTCTGGAGCCAAATGCCCACCAGAGTTCGTATCACCGAATATTCCTGTCAATGGGCTCTTAGCTGAGACATTGAACCTGCTGGCTGTGGGAAACATGGTTCCCACGAGAGGACCTGTGGCTATCATGAGCTTGTTCTCTGGTCCCAGTGGGTCAACGCCTACTCCTACTTCTTTGTAGAGCTTGTGGGCGTTGAAGCCTCGTCCACCTAGGAATTGTCTCGCTTCTTCTACTTCTAGTGGTTCCTTGGATACGGTTTCATCTGATAGATTGATTCTTAGTATCTTGCCTGCGTATCCGTATGGTTTATTCAATGTTCCACTGCTCCCTTAGTCGATTAAACACTGATTCAGGGGTCTCTGTAGACTCTGGTGCCTCAACATATTCCAGTGCTCCTGTTGGGCACCGTTTAACACACTCTGGATCCCCATTGCATAGATCGCAGATTATCGCCTTTTCCCTGAGTTTTATTGCACCATACTTGCAGGCATCAAGGCATGCTCCACATCCAATGCAGTCCGCTGAGTTGACTACTGTCCATCCTTTGCTTGATTTAG
>Ga0272441_10003972_pt1 | contig 27447 bp, 11 predicted proteins | sample SSMProp6N_FD_193582 | JGI IMG/M metagenome (GOLD analysis project Ga0272441, IMG submission 193582) | Marine sediment archaeal communities from Little Sippewissett salt marsh, Falmouth, MA, United States - SSM-Prop-6N | ecosystem: Environmental > Aquatic > Marine > Wetlands > Sediment ... | reverse complement strand
CCGTGTTTGCCCATCCTGTGAGGAAGCGCGGTGTCCGTTATGCGGTTGTTGGCGACCACGGAATTGGATGCGGCGAGATGGATGCCGTGATAGACAGCGCCTTCTATGGTATTGCCGATGATTTGGCTGGCCGTGCCCTGGGGCGACCATCCCCTCTTGAAGCCGATACCGACCGCGGCCGGGTAAAACACGCGGTTGTTCCTGATGGTGAGGTGTGAGGAGTTCGAGATGAGGATCCCGTTTCGGGAATGATGACGAATGTCAAAGCCTTCTATCGTGACATGCGCTCTGTCAGCCAGCCGGAAGCCCGTGGCGTAGACAGAGCCTTCCATCCGCGCCTTCGCAGGGGAGTCCTCCGCAGGTGTCCATACGTATACTTTCTTTGTGTCGGCATCGTAATACCATTCTCCGGGCGCGTCCAATGCGGCCAGCGTATTGTTGAGGAAATACCCCCACTTGGCCTTCAGCCGATAGTGGGGCTTCCTATGGAGTCTGACCGTATGGGTTTCCTTGTCAAACGCCTGCACGGTTCTGGCTTCCAGGCTCCAGCTCTTCGTTCTGCCAACGATCGTGGCCCCGGTCCAATCGATTTCTGTCGACAACTCGTTGTCGACGAACGTCGAGCTGTCCACGTATTGATCGACGATGTGATAGCCGGTGTCGGGATCCCGGGCCAGCGTGAGCGGCTTGCCGTTCATGAAGAGCTGGTTCAGAGGCTGGTCGGTGTCCGCGACGTAGATGTTCCCGCGGTGTTTTGCCCAGCCGCTAATCGGTTCCGCGCCGCTGATCACAACGGCTTCCTCGGGCGCCGCGCGGAAGGTGACGTGGTCACACTTCAGGGTTACCGATTCTCTGTAGATTCCCGCTCGGACAATGCAGACGTCGCCGGTCGCCATCAGGTCCGCCGCCCGCTGGACGGTGCGTAGCGGCTGGGCCGCCGAGCCGGGCTGCGCGTCATGACCCCGTGCGGCGCTGACGTAGTACGTCTTGGCGTAGGCCCGCATCGGGGAGGGTAGCAGCGCTGCCGGTACGAGAAGCAGGGCTGCCATGCTACGGATGATGCCACATGCGCGCGTTCGGATTCGCATTGTCTCTTCCTTCGCCCGTGAAACGCCACGAAATGGGCGCAAATACCCCGAATCGGGGCCAAAATAGAGGAAAAACAACCAAGACCGCAACCTGATTCATCGCCCGAGCCCCACCCCCCTTGTCACCCGCTCGGACATTACATTATGTTACAGCATGACGTGGGGGGCGTCAAGGGGGGAAAGGAAGATGGTTATGTCGTTGTTCTGCGAGGAAGACGGTCCATTTTCAGTACCTATGTACTGACTGGACCGACTGAATATCCAACAGCCAACAAGGAATATCCAATTTCCAGGGAGGGAGAAGGCGGCGGACATCTCATTTCGGTTGGACATTGGAGATTCCTTGTTGGATATTGGGTGTTCGTGACAAGGAGGCCATGCATGAAGAAACACGTCAGAGCGATTGTATTCACGGGCGCGAACGAGGTGGAATTGCGGGAAATCGCGTTGCCTGCGTGCGGGCCGAAGCATGTGGTGTGCGAGACGATCTACTCGTTCGTATCGCCGGGCACGGAGCTGCGCGTACTGAGCGGCGCTCAGGAGTCGAAGAGCAAGTTCCCTCTGATCCCCGGCTACTCGTGGGTCGGCCGGGTGATCGAGATCGGGTCCGAGCTGACGGGCTGGAAAGAGGGCGACCTGGTGACGGGTCGCGGCGGCCACCCGATCGAGGGTTTGACCAACATGTGGGGCGGCCAGGCGAGCCACCACCGGGCGGATGTGACCAACACCGTGCTCAAGCTTCCGGACGACGCCGATCCCTGGTCGTACACGCCGCTGGAAGTTTCGGCCATCGCATGGCGCGGCGTGAGCATGGCCTTTCCTGCGCCGGGCGAGACGGCGGTGGTGATTGGCCAGGGCCTGATCGGCGCGTTCAATGCGTTGTGGCTCGTGCATCACGGGGCGCGTGTGATCGCGGTCGACCTGGTCGAGTCTCGCCTGGCCCGCGCCAGGAAGTGGGGCGCGGCGGCAACCGTGAACCCGAAAGACACGGACGCGCGGGAAGCGATCCTGCGGCTGGTCCCCGGCGGCGCGGACATCGTGGTCGAGTCCTCGAGCAGCAAGCCTGGCGTCGAACTCGCGAATGCGGTCGTGCGTCAACCTGCTTCCAACGCTGTGAGAACGAATTACCCGGTGGCCGAGCTGCACGGCAATCCCCACTTCTGGCCACGGCTGGTCTATCAAGCCACCTACACGCACCGTCACGAGGTGGATCCCGGCGGGCTGAGCGGGGGCGAAGGCACACTCGTCCTGAAACCGGGCGACCGTACCGTGGGCGACCGACTGCAGGCCATGGAGCTCATCCGGCAGGGCAAGATTTGCATGGCCGACATCGCCGCGTCCCCCACCCCGGTCGAGGAGGCGACGGACGCGTACTTCCGGCTGCGCGACGAGCCGGGGAAGTACAACACGGTGGTGTACGAGTGGTAGGCCGGCGGTTTCAGTGTTCAGGTTTCAGGTGTCAGGCAGATCCGTCCGCCCCCTGAACGCCACGGCCTGTCGCGCGCGGGTCATTCTCGCACACCCCGGCCCAGCCGCCGCGCGAGCTGGTCTTCGTAGAGGGACTTGACCGACAGTCGCGAACCGGTGCCGATATGCTCTGTGAAGTCGTAGGGCGCGGTGCCTTCGTCTTCCTTGCCCGTGCGGCCGCACGGGCCCGCCTGCTCCTCGGTTGTACGAACGTCGAGCCCGTCGGTCCCGATCACGTAGCCCCAGCCGTACTGATAGGACTTTAGCCTGCCTTTGCCGCGATTGTTCCAGAACACGCATTGCGTGGAGGTGTGGCCGCTGTTTGCCGACATGTGTCGTCTGTTCCGCGCCAGCCATCCGTCGTCGATGACAGAGTTGTCGACCAGACACGCGATGGCCAGGTGCATATGATAGTCGCTCGTCATGAGGGTGGATGGCCACGCTTTGCGCGTGCCCGCCAGCTCGTCCTGGCGGTGCTGCCAGTTGCGGTACCCGATGCCGTCCACCGAATGGACCCGGAGGAAGACGTTCCCGCTGCTGCCGAACGGCCAGCTTGCGCTGAACCCGTGTCGGCAGTATCTGCAGACGACGTCTCGCACGAGGATCTCGTTGCCGCCGGTGACGCAGACGCCATACCCGTCGCTGCCGCTCCGGTTCTGTGGCCGGGCAAACGCGCAATCGGCGACGGTTACCTGCTTCGAGAACCTGACCGACACGCCAAGCGACCGCAGATGGAACGGCGCGCTGTACGGTGATTCGAAGCTGCGCACATCGCGAACCCAGCAATCCGACACATACTGCATGCTGACCGCAGCCCAACTTGACCTGGCCGCCCACGCGTCTTCCTCTTTCCTTGTCGCGTTCGAGATGGCGAGATGCTCGACCCCGCATTCTTCGGTAAGGTCGGTGACCTTGGTGATGCGCGCTTCGTCGCGGAGTTGCATGGGGTAACGGATCGGCGTTTTGAAAAACACGCGCCGGGTGGTCGGGTCGATCCGGGTGATCCGGCGTCGGAAGAAATGCCGGATCCGGCCCTGTTGCCGTTCGGTCCAGAACTCCGTCATGCGATGTTCCCTGATGAACGGTTCCGTGATCTTGCAGCCGATCAGGATATGGTCGCCGACCTGAAAGCCTGTGACATCCTTGAGAACCACATGGTGGTCAAAGATGCGGGCATCCCGGGCGAGCAACTGGGCCGTGCCTTGTTTCTCCCTGGTGCCGACCAGGATGCTGTGCCGTTGGCGACCGCCGTCGACGAAGAGCAGCTTCGTGGCGTTCGGTCCGCGTGAGCCGGCCCCGCGCAAGACGATACGGGATTGCGCAATGCGCAGCCCGTTCGAGAGCGCGTAGGTACCCGCGGGCAGGTACACGATGCCGCCGGCGGCCGCTTCGGCGTCGCCGATTGCCTTTTGGATCGCGGCGTTCGAATCGCGTCTGCCGGTCTTGTCGGCGCCGTATGCCTGCGCGGTCACGTCGAAGATCTTGCCGTGCTTGCCGGCCGGCAACGGCTTCTCGCCGTTGTGGTAGCCGGCATACGAGTAGTCCTGCAGGAACCGCCCTTTGGCGTCGCGATAGCCCGGCCGCCAGTTGTCGGGGTAGAGCGCACTGCGCAGCCCGCCACGGACGACGCGAGGTGGCGTGGGGCCGTTGGCGGCCACCACGAGAGCCAGTACCAGCGAAGCCGCACACATCAGCAGGGCCTGTCGGACAGCTCGGAGTGGTCGGACCGATCCGTCCGATCCGTCTGATCCGTCCGATCGCGATTCGGCCCGGATACGGTCGCTCATGGTAACTCCTGTGCGCATTAGCGTCTTCCCGCGGCAAGCCGACGCGCGAGCTGGTCTTCATAGAGCGACTTGACCGAGAGCTGCGCGCCGGTCCCGATATGCTCGGTAAAGTCGTACGGCTCGGTCCCGTCGTCGCCGCGGCAGCCGCTGCTGCCACGCGCCTGTTTGGCCGTCGTGCGGACGGCCAGGCCCTCGGTCCCGATCACGTAGCCCCAGCTGTACTGAAACGACCGGATTTCGCCCTTGCCGCGGTTGTTCCAGAACACGCATTGTGTGGCGGTATGGCCCGAGAAGGAAGACATTTTCCCGCGATTGCGGCAACGCCAGCCGTCGTCGATCACGCAGTTGTCGACCAGGTTCGCGAGCGCGAGCGCCATATGGTAATCGCTGGCCATGTGGGATGGGCCCCACGGCTCGCGTTCACCGCGCATGGCGGCCGCGCGGTGCTTCCAGTTGTGGAAGCCCGTTCCGTCCGATGTCTCAACGCGCAGGTAAACATTCCCGCTGTTGCCGAACGCCCAGCACGTGTTGAAATTGTGCCGGCCATGCCGGCCGGTGCAGTCTTTGAATAGGATCTCGTTGCTCGCGGCAAGGTTGAACAGATAGCCGTTCCCGCCGCCGCCCCGATTCTGCGGGCGCGCCAGGTGGCAGTCGCTGACGGTAACCTGTTTTGAGTGTTTGATGTTGATCCCGAACGAGCGCAGGTGGAACGGGGGACAGTCGGGCGATTCGAAGCTGTGCACATCACGCGCCCAGCAGTCGATGACGTTGTCGAAGCGGATGGCCGGCCAGCCGGGCCGCGTGTCCCAAGCGGACTTCTCCACTTTCGTGGCGTTACAGACCGCGAGGTGTTCGATGCCGCATTCTTCGATCAGGTTGCCGGTCTCCATAACGAAGGCGCCGTCGCGGGTGAGCAATGGGTAGCGGATCGGCACCTTGAAGAAAATCCGCTTGGCGGCCGGATCGATGCGGGTGATCTGACGGCGGAAGAAGCGGCGATCCTTGTTCTTCTGGTTCTCGCCCCAGAACTCCGTCATGTGATGTTCCTTCAGGAACGCGTCGGTGATCCGGCAACCGATAAGGATGTGATCGCCTTGCGCCAACTCGCCCACATCTTTGAGCGTGACATGCTGCTCGAAGATATTGGCGTCCTTGGCCAGGGCGTGGCTTGCACCCCACTCCGTTTTTGTGCCGAACAGGATGTTCGGCTTGCGTCGGCCGCCGTCCACGAAATGCAGGCGGGTCGCGTCCGGCCCATGCGAGCCGGCGCCGCGCAGCACGATGCGCGACTGCTTCACGCGCAGGCCGTTGGTCACGCTGTAAAGCCCCGCCGGCAGATACACGATGCCCGCGCCCGCCGACTGGGCATCGTCGATCGCTTTCTGAATAGCGGCGCCTGAATGCTGTTTGCCGGTCTTGTCGGCGCCGTAGGGCGGTGCGGTCACGTCGAAGAGCCGGCTGTGGTTGCCGGTCGGCAGCGGCTTCTCGCCGTTGTGGTAGCCGGCATAGGAATAGTCCTGCAGGAACCGGCCCGCGGCGTCGCGATAGCCGGGGCGCCAGTTGTCGGGGTAGAGGGAGCTCCGGAGGGTGGTGCGGGTGATGGGGGGTGGCGCGGGGTCGTTGGGTGAAGGAGGATCATTCGCCCGAATGCGTGGGGCGCACGTGATCGTGGCGATGAGAATCGCCGCGACCCGAATCCCGAAGGGATTCCGGCACATAGCCCAGGGTTGCGGCCGCAGGCCGCTACCCTGGGATTTCGGGGCCCCGCACATATTCAACCCCAACGGGGTTGCGGCGGGGGGATGTTGGAGGGGGTGGATTGACGCAACCCCGTTGGGGTTGTTGGCGGGGTGCGGACCGTGCTCCCAGGGTAGGCCTTCGGCCAACCCTGGGCTAGGGTGACGCAACCCCGTTGGAGTTGTTGGCGGGGTGCGTGATTCGGTGTTTCTCATGGCATACGCCCGTTCAATCGCCGTGCGAGCTGGTCTTCGTAGAGTGATGCAGGGGTGAGTGGTGCGCCGGCGTTGATGTGTTCGGTGAAATCGTAGGGTTCGGTCCCGTCGTCGCCCCGGCAGCCGCTGCTGTCGCGGGCCTGTTTCGCGGTCGTGCGCACGTCCAGGCCTTCGGTCCCGATCACATAGCCCCAACCGTATTGGTAGGACCGGAGGTACCCCTTTCCGCGATTGTTCCAGAACACGCATTGCGTGGCCGTATGGCCGGAGTGGGCGGACATGTTCCCGCGGTTACGGCAGCTCCACGCGTCGTCGATGATGGAGTTGTCAACCAGGTTCGCGATGGCGAGCGCCATGTGGTAGTCGCTCGCCCATGGCTTGCCGCGTTTGCGTTCGCCGCGCATGACGGCCATGCGGCGTGAATACCTCATGAAGCCCATCGCGTCCGAGGTCTGGATGCGCAGGAACACGTTGCCGCTGTTGCCGAACGCCCAGCATGTGTTGAAGTTATGCCGGCCGTGCCGGCCGGTACAATCCTTGAAAAGGATCTCGTTGCTCGCTGCAAGGTTGAAGAGGTAGCCGTTCCCGCCGCCCGCCCGGTTCTGGGCGCGGGCAAGGTGGCAGTCTGTGATCGTGACCTGTTTGGAGTGCCTGATGTTGACCCCGAACGAGCGCAGATGGAACGGGGGGCAGTCCGGCGACTCGAAGCTGCGTACGTCCCGTATCCAGCAGTCTGCGGCGTTGACGAACTGGATGGCTTGCCAGCCGGGCCGCGTATCCCAGGCCTTCTTCTCATCTTTCGTTGCATTGCAGACGGCGAGGTGTTCAATGCCGCACTCCGTGACTGCGAGGTCCGTCTTCATCACGAAGGCATCGTCGCGGGTGAGCAAGGGGTAGCGGATCGGCACCTTGAAGAACACGCGTCCGGCGGCAGGCTCGATCCGGGTGATGCGGCGCCGGAAGAATCGGCGGTCCTTGTTCTTCTGGTTGACCCCCCAGAACTCGCTCATGTGGTGGTCGGCCAGGAACGCGTCCGTGATGCGGCACCCGATGAAGATGTAGTCGCCCGGCGCCAGCCCGCCGACATCCGTGAGTGTGACGTGATGGTCGAAGATCCGGGCATCCTGTGACAGCGCTTGTCTGGCGCCGTACTCGCAGTTTGCGCCGAACAGGATGTTCGGCTTGTGCCGGCCGCCGTCCACGAAATGCAGGCGGGTCGCGTCCGGCCCATGCGAGCCGGCGCCGCGCAGCACGATGCGCGACTGCTTCACGCGCAGGCCGTTGGTCACGCTGTAAAGCCCCGCCGGCAGATACACGATGCCCGCGCCCGCCGCCTGGGCATCGTCGATCGCTTTCTGAATAGCGGCGCCTGAATGCTGTTTGCCGGTCTTGTCGGCGCCGTAGGGCGGTGCGGTCACGTCGAAGAGCCGGCTGTGGTTGCCGGTCGGCAGCGGCTTCTCGCCGTTGTGGTAGCCGGCATAGGAATAGTCCTGCAGGAACCGGCCCTGCGCGTCGCGATAGCCCGGGCGCCAGTTGTCGGGGTAGAGCGCGCTGCGCACGCCGCCGCGGACGGCTCGGGGCGGGGCGGCGTGAGTTATCGGCCGTGTCGATATCACGAAGTTGTCGAAGTAGACGTGCTGATCGCCGGCAGGAGCGAAACTCTTGTCGGCCCCACCGAACGAGGTGTAGAACAGGTACTGACCGACATGCAGATGCTCGCCGCCCGGCATGCGCCACAACAGATCCGTGCGGTCGAGCCGCTTCTCGCCGTCGAACCAACCTTGCATTGCTCCATCCAGTTTGCCGGGCGTGTTGACCTTGGCCCTGACTTCGACCGTATGCCACCGCCCGGGCGTGAAGTAGGTCTTCTTCTTGTCCGTGCCATCGTCCCAGGAGAAGCCGTGTCCATATCGGTTAGGTTGATTGACATGGTACGCGTACCCTATCAACTCGCCGTGGAACCCCCAGGCTATTCCCGCGGTCCAGAAGTCCGTGCCGTCAGGCTTATGCCCTACCTTCACCTTGCTGATCCAGTCTGTGCTGCGCGGGCTGGGAAGCTTCCCTCCCTTCCTGAAATCGAAGCCGGGCTCGAAATACACATCAAACGCGCAATACAGGTCGTCATGATCACCGAGGTCCATCGGCCACTGCGAGCCACTCCTGTCATACCCATACCTGCCGCCGGCGAAGAAGACCTGCATGACCTTGCCGTGCGAGCCGCCGGCGTGCGGATCGTTGACGATCTTTACCGGGCCACGCACCAGGCCGCCTGCGTTCTTCGTGTGCCAGATACGCTCAAGGTCCACCGGGGTGTACGTGTGGAGCGCCTGGTCATTGAAGTCATGGTAGAAAACAACTCCGCCGCCGGCCTGGGACGTGCGGGGTGCGCCGTCACTGGCATGGATAGGTGACGCGCAGGCAGCAAGTGCGAAGGCAACCCATACCAGCGCCCGATTCATGTTACGCCCGTACTCCATGTTCTTCCGTTGTCCCTTGTCTCATGGCTTCAACCCGCTTCCGAGTCCGGCCTCGCTTGCCGGCGGCGGCTGCATGGTGTCGAGGTCCCGGATGTTGCCGATCTGCGCCTTGCCCGTATTCTCGAAGTAGTTGCTGGTGAAGACAATGTTCGAGTTGCTGCCGCCCAGCTCGTCGCCGGGCATGCTGCGTGGCCACTTGCAGGTCTGGGGTGGCTGGTCCGTGGTGTCGAAATGGCCCAGGATGCCCTGGCTGCTCTTGACGATGTTGTTCCTGATCACGCAGTCGTAGATGGGGCGGACGGCGCCGAAATCCGGGTCGCCGATCCGCAGTCCATGCACAGTCCATTTCCTGCGTGCGGTGTTCAGCACGGTGTTGTGCTCGATCACGTTGTGGTGCGTGGGCGGTAGGGTGTTGTTGTCCGGCGGCTTTCTTCGGCCCCACCGGCACATCTCGATTCCGCGTTGAGTCGGGGTGCCGCGTCCGTTGAGGTAGTTGTGTGCGATCCGGTGATGCGCGCCGCTCAGCTTGATGCCGACACCCACGCAATAGTTTGACACCACGGTTGAATAGTGACTGAAGCGAAGTGCGATCAGCCCGCCGCCGGGTCGTCGGCCGCCGGTCCCGTCGAAGATGTTGTTCCGCACGATCATGCCGTTCGTCTTGATCTCGAGCGTTTCGGGATCGACCTTGGAGGAGAGCGGCATCTCGATCACGTTGTATTCGAACGTAACGGTCAAATGGTCGGACGTCTCTTTCACATGCCCGCCGACCGTCTGGAACGCGCCGATCTCGTAGTGGACGCCGTCCCGAAAGCCATCCGTCGCCGCCGGCCCGAAATAGTTGTGATCGACCCGCCCGTCCTTCGTCGCGCTGACCAGCGAACCCGTCCCGTGCCGGTACCGGACATGGTTGTAGTTGTGGATGAACACGTTGTGGTCGATTCTGACGCGGTGGCAACGTTCGCCGACGCGGACGACTCCGTTGCGGGAGCCTTTTGCCTGGCCCACGTTCTCGAACCAGCTGTCGGTGATCCTGATGTCGGTGGCGCCCGTGCCGTAGGTGTCGCCGGCAACGGGGCCGCTCGGCAGATCGACTGAGCCATAGGATTGGTTCAGGAACCGGAGTCCCCCGATGATGAGGTGCTTGGCTGTCCGGTCGATCAGGATGGCTCTGTGCCCACCGTCGATGACGACTTCGCCGGGCACGCCGCGTGCCTTGGCCTCGGATGTCAGAATGATCGGTTTCGCGGCTGTGCCGCTTCTGGTGACGCGCATGTTCGGAGCGGACCATGTACCGGATTTCAACAGGATCATGTCGCCCGGCTTCGCGGATTTGAGCGCCTTCTTGAGAGCATCCGCATCGGAAACCACAATCCGTTGGGAAGCCGGCGTGCGCGCGTAGAGTGCAGGCCAATTGACGGGAAGGTCGGTGCCGGTTGTGTAGTTGAGTTTCGCGCGCGCGTACCAGTCCTTGGCCATGCGGCCGGGCGGCACGGGGACGGAATCGAACTGGGTGGCGGCTTTGTGCGTGATCGGTTTCTTGGACACAACGAAGTTATCGAAGTAGAAATGCTGGTCCTTCGTCGGTGCCCACCGGTGATCGCCGCCGCCGTACATGCTGATCATGATCAGGGACCCGATCTTCAGGTGCTCGCCGCCGGGCATGCGCCACATGATCCTGTTCGTATCGACGGCCAGCTCGCCGTTGAACCAGCCCCTCAGACGCCCGTCCAGAACACCGGGTGTATTCATCTTGTAGTGGATCTCGAGCCGGTTCCACGCGCCTCGCCGGAAATGGCGGCGGCCCTCCGGGCCCAAGTCCCACTTGATGGCATCGCCGTAGCGGCGCGGCTGGTTAGCGTGATAGACGTAGCTCTGGACCGCGCCGCCTTTCTGCCAGGACATCGACCCGGTCCAGCGGTCCGTGCCGTCGGGTTTGCGGCCCGCCCTGGAGAAGTAGTCCGGGATCCCGAGCCCGGGCAACTTGCCGCCCAGCGTGAACTCGACATCCTCTTCGAAATAGACGTCGTAGGCGAGATACAGCTCGTCGTGCAATCCCAGCGGCGTGCCCCAGAAGCACCCGCTCTTGTTGCGGGTGTGGATGGTGTCGGCCGCAAAGAACACGCGCATGACATGCCCGTGCGTGCCGCTCGGGTGCGGGTCCCGCACGATCGCGACGGACCCGTGAATGGCGAGCTTGCCCGGTTGAACCTTCCAGGTGGTGTGGAGGTCCTTTTTCGTGTACTCGTGCAGCGGCTCGTTCTCGAAATCGTGCTGGAAGACGATGGCCGGGTTGGCAGGCGTGGCGAGGGCCGTTACAGAAAAGATCAGCACGGTGATGAGGACGTGCGAGACAGATCGAATAGCCAATATCCAACAAGGAATATCCAGTTTCCAACGAGAAATGCGGTGAGGGCAGCTCTCACGTGGACATTGGATATTCCTTGCCGTGCCTCGCCGTAACCGCGAAGGGCGAAGGCGGGTTGGCTGTTGGATATTCACTCTACCCCCTACTCCAGCGCGATCATCCCGCCTTGTCCACGTGCCATGACGGGCCGACTAAACAACACTCCGGCCGCGTGTGAATACGAAACGGTTGTGTGGCGGGTTCCCGACTTCTGACTGATCGCTCGGCACCGCGTCCGGCACCGGATGTTACATTATATTACAATATGAGAGGCGGGTTGTCAAGAGGGGCCGATTGTACCTATCGCAATTCTCGATGATTGTCGTAGCCATGGCGGAGGGGGGCGGATCACCAGGTGAGCCAGGTGCGTGCCCGAAAGAGCCGTTCTTGCGCGCCGGCCGCGGGCGTGTGTGTTTCGGTTTGCCCGGCCCCGACCACGTCCTCACAGCCGACAACCGTGTGCCACGGCACGTCGTCGGCCATCGCATCGCGCTGCTCGAGGATGTAGTGGCGCGTGAGGCCCGGCTCGGACGCGGTTCGGGTATCGAACAGGACTTCCAGTTGACCGGCATTGAGTTGCGCGCGCACGGCTGGATACTCGTTTGCGTCGTCCGGGTCGGTGCCCGCGATGTACTCGGCAAGATTGCTCACCCCGTCGTTGTCCTTGTCGCCCTCGGCCGTCTCCGCCGGGCCGCCGAGCCAGGTCAGTTCCCACGTATCCGGCATGCCGTCGGCATCACTATCGTCGGCAACGGCCAGCGCGTGGAATGTTGCCGTGAGTGCCATGTCGAACACGAGATCGCTGCTGGTCAGTCCCGCGTTGAACACCTGCACTGCGATCACGTTTGTTCGTTGCAGTACCGGCAGTTGTCCGCCCTCGAGCGCAAGCGACCATTCCGTGGGTTCAATGGTCGCCAAGCAGGGGGCGGGCGCGTCGCAGGCCACGAAGCTGCCCGGCGTCCCGCTCATGTTGGGCCGCGCCACCTCCTGGGCGTTGATCCAGAGGATGAACCCGTCATCGTACGTCGCGTCCAGCGCCAGCTTCCCGATCCGCAGCGGCTGCTCGAGCACGAACTCGCCGAGCAGGAACACACTGCTGTATAGGTAGCGCATCGTGTCCAGCGGTGTCCCGAACGGGCCTTCGTCAGGGTTCGTGCTGTAGCCGAACGGCGCCGGTCCGCTTTCCCAGCCGCTCGAATCGAAATCAGGCTCGCGCCAGGCAACAGCCGGCGTCGAGGCCTCGACGCTGCCTCTGCGGAACCGCCACGTCGCCCCTCTCTGCAGCACCGTACGGTCGATCGGGCCTTCCGTTGCGCGCAAGACGAGTTCGGTATCGATGACGAGATCCGACGAGTTCGGCGCGCGCTGGTGAACCTCGACAGCCAGCACGTTTTGGCCGGCGACCAGCTTGCCGAGATGTGCCGTGAGATCGATCGTTTCGTAGGCATCGGCAGTGTGGTTCTCGGCCGCGGTGTCGTACAGGATCGTGCCCGGCGGCATGGACTGGCGTGTGATCTCCTGGCCGTTCAGGTAGGCGACGAACCCGTCATCGTAGCGCGCATGCAGGAGCATGCGCATGTTCGGGGCCGGCGTATCCGCGAGGAAGAAGTGCCTGCGCAGATAGGTGGTCATGTGCTTGTCGTTCGGGTCGGGCCCGTAGGGCAGCCAGGTCGTCAATCCGGGGGCTTGGTAGCCGAACGGCCCGTGTGCTTCGGGCCAGTCGGCATCCGCGTACGCGGTATCGCGCCAGGCTGTGCCCAGATCGGTGCCGGACGCTTCGTATTTCCAGGTTGTGCGCCTTGCGACAAGGCGCTGGGATCCGCTCGGTTCCGCAGCGCAGAGTTTCAGCGCGTTGATATAGAACTTGGGCGCGTCGCTCGAATCGTCGTCCCAGACCGTGACCGTGAACGTACCGTTCGTGCCGGGCTTGATCCCGGAGAACCGGGCCACATGCCCGTTCACCGTATTCGCGCCGTTGATGACGACGGCCGACGGGTCGGACGCGCCCGAGAAGAAGCTGCCGGTTGAGCTCGTGTTTCTGAACGCGTCGACATCGCTGATCGTGCAGCGGGTGAGCCGGTTGGTGTAGTCGGTGTTGTCGCGGTTTCCGAACAGCGCGACCTCGTATTCGAACTCCTGCTCCAAGCCGCTGAACGTGACTGTCAGGTCGTTTGTGCTGTACCCGATCATGCCGGCACAGTCGACGATCCCGCCGAAAACATCGCGGGCGTCCGTGCCCGGCTGTGCATCAGCGCCGCCGCCCAACGGGCCGGTACCGCCGTGGTTGACGCTCAAGGTCACCAGGCACGACGCGCCGCTGGCATAGTCGCGCAGCGCGCCGCTTTGGTCGCGGGTCAAGATCGTGATGTTCTTCGTGGTCTGGCCGGCAAGCCAAGCCAAGTCGTTATAGGCCTCGAACGCGTCGAGCCTGTAGGAGACCGTGAGCGTGGGCGCCAGGTCGGGGTCGCCGTTGCAGGAGACGGCCGTCCGCTTGCCGGACCCGGACAGCAACAGGACTACGGCGTTGTTCTTCTGCCAACCGGGCCGGTCAATGATTTCCTGGATGACCGCGGACAGGTCGGGCGATTGGTGGGCCTGGCCCACCGCATTCCAGGCGGCGGGTGCCCAGTCGGCGAAGGCGATGGTCTGGGGACGGCCGCTGAGATTCCCGGCGCTCGCCAGGAACGGCCCGGCATCGTCGGCCGCCTCGGCATGCACGCGCAGGGCGGTGGGTTCGGAATCCGTCTCGTCGCAGACAAAGGTCAGGTATGCGGCGGTCATGAGCGCACCGGCCGGCACGTCCACGTCCGGGAAGCGCAGGCCCACCAACTGGTTCGTCGCATCCCTGACCAGCTCGAGATCCGTACTGTTCATGTTGACCACGCCGGTATCGAGCCGCTCCTCGGCATCGTCCTCCGGCCCACCCAGCCGAATGGCGCCGGCACCCGGTTTGCCACGCCATTTGCCGGTCGGGCCGACATACGGCGCACGATCTTGCGGCGTGAATCTCGACACCTTCACGGTGTATGTCCTGTCGGAGCCCGGCAGATTCGCGCCGCCATTTCTCAGGCGCACCAATCCCCAAGCCCCGCCGGAACTGTACACGTACCATGCAGGGACAGCGTATCCGTTCGCCGCATCTTCCCACTGTGGCACGTCGAAGTCGACAGCGGCTCCGGCTCCTTCACCGTGTGCTGCGAGCGTCAGCGTTTTCGTTGCGGCAACGTAATGGACCTTGGCATCGCCAAGCGGGAAGTCATGCGCGAAGTAGAGCCATTCGATCCCTGTGTCAAACGCTTCCTGATTCAAGGCAAGCCGCATCTTGCGGAATCGCCGGTCGCCGACATCAGGGTCATCCCATTCGGGAATGGTCATGTTCGACGAGTCGCCGGTCACAGTCGACGAATCAGGATACCAACGGTCGCTGCGTTGTATGGCCTCGTCGCGTGTCCGCCACCAACGGATCTGATTGAGCCCGACGTAATTTGATCCAGCTGTCCCTATCGTGAGCCCTACTGCATTTCGGGACCCAGCCAGATCTTCGTAATATGTACCATCCGGCACACCGTTATAGAGCCAGTTTCCATAGATGTTGGCATGTGAGGCCCTGTAGCCACTGATGCCGCCATTTGAAATGCAGCTTATTGTATTCAGCGTTACTTTGTAGTGCTTGCCGTTGTATGACGAGTGATCGGACAGCAGAACGCCGAATCCAGAGAGTCCAGGACCGTTTGCGCCTACGAATATGTTTGCGGTAACGCGCAACGGATCTGCTGCTGAATACCCGTCTACACGGTATGTATTGACAACATCCTCTCTGCTCCCGTACGTGACGCCATCGTTCCGATGCGTCTGCAGGAAGATGTTGCCCTCAACATACGTGTGAGGGTATGAGCCGCCCCCCTGCAGCGCTGCGAGCTGTGAATTCGCCGCGGAGTTGGTCCGCGGCGCAACGTCCTTGTAGAAGTTGTACATGACCTCAACGACACTGTTGCTGTCCGATGGATACAACCCGGGCGTAATGAACGCGCCCGAGCACAGCTCGACGAAGTTATTGAGGAATTGACAAGACGACACCTTGTGTTCTGATGAACTGCACCATACCCAAAGCGCGGAACCGCGATTCCCCCAGCTGCCCCCGGACCGATTGGAAAACCGTATCCGATTGTTACGGACCTTGATGATGCCGCAGTTGATGAGTTCGATCATCGACCAGTCCGCATTGTACATATCGCAGTTCTCGATGAGGACGGAAGACAAGCCCATCGCATTCAGCGCGCTATTGAACCCGGTCGCATCGATGCGCTTGCCTGAGATGACGGCGTTCATGCTGGTAAGTTGTTGCGCCGTCATCGTGGGCATCACGGCCGGCGGATTGTATACGTCAAGCTCCGGCAGTCCCGTATCGGCAGACGTGTAAGGGAGCCAGCCGTGGCTTCCCCTTATGGTGACACGGGTCGTCATGATCGAGCCTGTCTCGGCTCCAGACACGACCGCCAGATCGACGTACATATCGACATCGACATCACCGAGATCCGTCTGCAACAGCGTCAGAGGGATCTTCACGGTCGCATCGCCCGGCGCGAACGTGAACTGCTTTGCCGCGAATGCTTTGTAGTTGGTCTCTGAAATGCCGGGCACGCCGTAGCCGGGTAGTCCGTCGCCGTCCCTTGTCGATGCGGAGATAACGGTCACGCCGCTCACGTTGCCCGAGCGATTCACCGCAAAATCGATGGTAGGCGCGCCTATCTCCGTGCTTTCCCGCGTGGCTTGCGCGAACGTGACAACGGCATCGCCAGCCGACGCACACGCCGTAAGCCCGATAGATAGACCCCACCCCAGACGCAGGAGCTGCCCCGATCCGAGCAGACCGCGGCGCCGCTTCTTCATCGCCCCTTCTCCTTTCCCCGCACCCCGCTTAATGTAACATTACATTATGTATCATATGGGAAAGTTGCCGTCAAGGGGGGTGACGGTATTTTTTGGTGAACGATGTAGCGGCACACCATATATCGTACGAGAAAGTCTGTGTCATAGGGAGATGCGCACGTTTCTTGGGGAAGATCGCGGCTTTCCATGCGGGCGTGTGCGGCCTGGCAGCACAACGCGGTCTGGCCGCAGCCAAAGGGATTAGATTGACCACGGAGGCACGAAGGCACAGGCGGGGTAAAATGGCCGCCTTTTTTTCTCGAGAAATGCGTGGTGCCACCTTGGGCGGTGTTGGCTGCGGCTCCGCCGCGTTGCGCCTCTTTGCGGCTATCCTTGGCCTCAGAAAGCGAACCCGATGCGGCTGATCAGCCGGCTCCACTGGCTGATCCAGATTTGGTTGTAGCCTCTGAGCGTGTCCGCGTTGTGCTCGGGTGCGGGGTTGCTGGTGAGCGGCAACTTGACGTTTGATCCGTCGGCCCGATGGAATGTAGTGCCGCCGTCGTCCGAATAGGCGAACAGGTCCGCCTCGCACACGAGCCTGTTCGCATCATAGCCGTAGATCGGGATCTGGATGTACATGCGGTTTTCGGGATCGAACTGGACCCCGCGTGTTGAGCGGATGTAGTTGTAGAAGTGCGGGTGCCAGGCCCAGGCCAGCGACGGGTATTCGCCGGGGCGGCCGCTGGGCAGCAAGCCCCGGTAACCATAGTGCGCCACCTGCCTGACGCTCTTTACCCAGTCGGGATCCGCCTTACGGGCGGAAACATGAACGTCTCTGCGCACGCCACCGAGATCGTGCCATTTGCGCGCGTCGGCATCATAGCGGAACAAGGCCCAGTTCTGGATTCCTTTGTCGTTTCGGCCGTAGAGGTACAGCTCCCCGTTCCGATCCTGCACGAAGTTCATGTAGTTGATGGTGCGCGTGGGCAGGTTGCGAGGGTGTCCTTTGCGGCCGACGAACTCGAACTCCGTGATGTCTTCGGGCCGTTTCGAGACCCAATACAGGGTCGTGGGATGATTCGTGGCCTCGCGGCGCCAGGACAGGCCAAGCGACTCCCATGCGCCGGGCATGAACTCCGAATAGTGCGGCCGGTTGTGCTGCCCGCCCATGGCATGAATGTAGCCGTTCCTGTCCACCGCGACCGACCAGCCCCTGGTCTTTGCGTCGCGGCCGGAGAAGATGAAATTCTCGCCGCCCATATACACGGTCTGCACGGTGCCGTCGGGCGCGGTCTTCTTGAGATCGGCGCGGAACAACGTGGCGACATCGCGCTCGCGCCATCGCGCCGCTTTGGGGTAGTTGTTTGAGTAGATGCGGACGGCCCGCTCGAGGTCGGCGCGGGTGATGGGGGTCGCGCCTTGGTAGGCTTCTCCTTTTCCGACGGTGTAGGTGTAGCCGTTGTACGCGTCCACCGCGGTGTAGGCGCGCGGGTTGCCGGCCTCAGGCCGCCGATCTCTGGACGGATCGTTCTGTGACAGGAAGAACAGTCTATGTTTCTTAATGATCGGCTTGCAGGCGTCCAGCGCATCCATGAACCGCCGTTGTGCCACGAGCTCCCTGACCTCCGTCATGTAGGGCTGCGCCATATCCATGCCGGCCAGGATGGGTTTGGCATAGACCTCGCCGAGCACCTGGCGGACATCGGGATTCGTCTTGTCAATGGCAAGCAACGCTGTGACGAGGGCGTTGCGGAAGACATCCTCGACGCGGGGCACGTGTGTGCCGCCGGCTTTGACATCCTCGCGCAGGAACGCCATGAGCGTGCCGAGCGTGTCCTGAGCCGCGGCCCCCAACCCGGCCAGCGCCAGTGCAGCCGTAGCGCGATCCGCAGGGGAGGCCGTCTTGTTCCTGATAGTGGCAAGGAGGTACGGCTTCGCTTCTGCAATGGGTTGGAGCCGGTTCATCTTCTTCAGCACCCTTGAGGCATCGTAGCGGGTGAGCGGGTGGCGGAGTGCCTGCGTGAGGTACGGTGCCAGAACGTCGGCGTTGGCCTCGAGACTGCCGGGCCAACCGTAGCGGGGGATATGCATGGACCGAATGGCCAGGCGCTGGTCTGCCGGGCTGAGTTTGTTGAGGTCTTTGAGCTTGACGAAACGTCCGTGCACCCGCAACTCGTCAGCGGCGAGCAGGTGGGGCAACCCGAGCGGCTTGCCCGCCTTCCCCAGGGCTGCGGCCTCGGTTTCGGTGAGGGCCCGGTCAAACAAGACCATACCCCGCAACGCCCCGTCGAACGCGCCCGGCACGGGCGGATAGATGTACCACCACTTGGAATCCGAGCCGGCGATGTACGCGCCTTTCTGCGGGGTGTAGGCGATGCCTTTCTTCGAGCACACCGGCTTGCCGTCCAGGAACAGTCTCCCCTCACCGGCTCGGTAGGTGTAGAGCAGGTGTTGCCAGGTTTCCGGCGAGATGCGGATTCCTGCCACGACCGAGCCCAGGACGTCCTCTTTCTTGTTGCTGACCACCTCGACCGTCAGCTTCTCTTTGCCGGTCAGCCGCAGGGAAATGGGGCCCGGCCGCAGGCGCCAGTCCCGTGACCAGTTTCCGAAGACGTGCACACCTCGAGAGCGGTGGCTCTTCCGCCCGGTCCGGTTCCGTCTGACGAACACCCAGGCGCCCAGGCTGAACTCCTTGCTCATGTAGGCCGGGTTGTCCGGGATCTCGACGAACTCGAACCCGCCCGAGAAGTCAAGTGTGTTGCCCGCCCATCGCGTGTTGAACACGTTGGCGTGGTTGCCCGGCTTGGCGAGGTCACGGAGTTGAGTACCCCTGCCCTCGTCGGCCGGCCAGAAACCTACGGGTCTCAGTGCGAGCACATCCCGGTACTGCGCCTCGCTCTGTGCCACGGCGCTTGCCACGGCCATGAGTACAGCGAGAATCGCCACGTTGCGTCTGTTGCTCATGGGTTCTGTGCCTCCCTTACTGAACAAGCTCAATCATGCCGGCCCGCTCCACATTCCACGACGGGCTGGCGCCGCACCACATGACAAACTGCTTCGTGGCGGTCTTGCGCGCGGTCACGTTGAAGGCGAATCTGCGGTGTTTGGCGGGGTCAACGCCCAGCGCGTCCCACGGGATCCGCCATTCGGTGTTCCAGTGCGTATCGTCCGCGACATGTGCCGCGTACTGCACGTTCCTGGCTACGCGCTGCATGGCTTCATTCAGTGGGTTGGCTTCGTCGCTGGTCTCGAAGTGGCCGGACGGGTAGCCGCGCAGGAGCAGGATGGGCGCGTTCTTGCCCGCGGCCGTGCTCCGGATCGCGATCTCGACTGCGTCGTTGGCGGCCCACTTGTTGCCCGTCCGGAGCGGGCTCTTGGACGAGACCTCGTTTTCGAACGCGACGTAGAGTGCCTGGTCGTCGTAGCGCAGCCAGGCCTGGCTTGCCGGCTTGCTGCCGACCCCGTGCAGGTCCACCTGCAACGGCATGAACTTGCCTTCGAACGCCTCGTCCCATTCCTGGCTCGTTACCTGGCCGTCTATCTTGATATGGCGCTGTCTGCGCAGCACCTTGTAGGCGGGCACGTCGCGTTTGCGGGTCTCGCTCGGGAGTGGCCGGATCTCGTGCGTGACCGGCCAGGAGGCGCGCAGGGGGTGTTTGACCAGCCCGATCTTCTTGAACGGGATCGGCTTGAACCCGATCCGCCAGGCGGGCGAGTTGCGTTTGAGCCGGAAATCCATGTTTTCGGCATCTACGAGCAGGGGATCCTGGTCCAGCATGTTGTTTTCGACGCGCAGGTAAGGGCGCGCGTTCTTGTGGATGTTGTCCCATTTTCCGCCCCAGCAGACGTTTTGTGTGATCAGGTTGTTCTCCGGCGCGTTGGGCTCCTGGTCAAGGATGGTAACCAGCGCCGGGTAACGCGTGCTCCAGGGCGGCTCCTTGTAGGGCATGGCGAGGAGCCGCTCCATGAGCGTGCTCGGCTTATCTTGGTCTTTTTTCTTTCGCTTCCTCAAACCGCGCGCGTCGACGTGCATTGCCGGGCTGCAATCGACGAACAGGTTGTTTCGGACGATGCAGTCGCGGCCGCCCCCGATATAGGCGGCCTTGGTCACCTTGTAGAACACGTTTCCGAGAATCGTGAACCCGCTGACCTGGTCGTCCAGGTAGATGCCCTGCGCGCCGAACCGGCCGGGCCCTTCGATATGGTGGAAGAAATTGTGGCGGATCACTGTGCCCTGTTTGGTCCAGTCGCGACCGGAATAGAACGCGCCGACATCGCCGGTTTCGTAGCAGACGCTGTGGATCTCGTTGAACTCGACGAGATGGTCGTTGCCGTATGACAGGATGGCATTGTGCGGCGCGTTGTGGATCAGGTTGTGGGACGCGCGGCAGCCGACCCCGCTGAACTTGACGCCGGGCCGGTACGATCGCCGCCTGCGCGCGTAGTGGTGGATGTGGTTATTGACCGCGTAATTGCCACAGGGCGTAAGCGTCTTACGGTCGCCACCAATAAGCGCGATCCCGCATTCGCCGTTGTCGTAGACGTCACAATGCAGGACCCCGTTGTTCTTGCCGCCGTCGATCCGGACACCGTCCTGGCCCGTGTTCCGGAGCGTGCAGCCGATGACACGGTTGGCGTGTCCGTTCCGGATCAGGACTCCGTCGCTGCGTGCGCCCTCGATGGTGAGCCGCTCGAGCACGACGTGGCTGGTCTCGGTCAGTCGCACGACGTTGTAGGGCATGGAGACGTACGCTTCGCCTTGCGCGACGGGGGCGGGCGGCCAGAAGTAGAGCATGCCGGTCGGCCGGTCAATGTAGTACTCGCCGGGCCGATCCAGTTCCGGCAGCAGGTTCAGGGCATAGTACCGCTTTCCTTCCCTGCACGATTTCTTCCGTGTCTGGTCCGACATGACCATCTGCTTCTTCTGCGTGTCGATCCGGTCGACCTGCCACCAGTAGTCGTCCCAGTCCGCCCGCCAGTAGCCGTGCAACCATACGTCCTTCTCCTGGACCCAGCGTGCGGGGCGCGGGTCGTCATAGTGCCACGTCCCGGACTGCTTGGGATCGGGAATCGTGCCGATGATCGCAAATCCCTCGTTCGGCCAGCGGGCCAGGGTCATGGGTTTGGCCCGAACCAGAGCCCCTCGGGCACGGTTCCGGGTTCCAGCGCTGAAGAACAGTTCCGGGGGACCGGCGTGATCGCGCGGCCAGCGTGTGCCGAAGGGGCTCATCTTGCCGAAGTCCGTGATGCTGTTCGCGCGCAGGTCGAGCTGGAGCACGTGCCCTTTCGCCTCCGGCGGGAGCCGGCGCAGGGCGGACGGGTCCGTTACGGGGGACCAGCCTGCGACCGGCTTGCCGCCGACCAGTCGCACGATTTCGTTGTTGTGTGCGCGGTAGACGATCGGGCCGCGTTCCGCGCCGGAATCCTGCTCCTTTTCGAGCTTGAATGTCTGTTCCAGGAAATACGTGCCGCCCCGCAGCTCGACGCTCACGCCACGGGCGGGGAACTTGTTCGCCTGTTTCAGGGCTCGGATCGCTTCCCTCGCACGTGCCAGCGTGGCGAATGGGCCGTCGGTGCCGGCACGGCTCGGGGCGGGGCGAGTGCCGGACCAGGCGTCGTTGCCGTTCGTGGCGATGTAGAGCCGGCTCTGCGCGTGCGTGGTGCAGGACAGGGCCCAGATGCTGCAACCGATGGTCAGGAGTGTGAGAATTGCGGTTCGGCGCCCGTTGTTCATGCGTACTCCCTCTATAATGCGTGTGAGTTCCAGAGAGCTGTGTGGCCGGGATTCTCGAGTCTCGATCTATCGCGCCGTCTGTTGCGGCCCAAACGCAAGAGGTTACATTATGTTACAATATAGGAGAGCGTTTGTCAAGAGGGGGGACGGTGGACGTTGATGGTTGATGGTGAAGAAGCGGCGTTGCGTGCAGCAAGGAACACAGGTGATGGGCGATTGCGTCACTAGTCCGGAGCTGCAAGCAGGAAATCGATCAGGTTCTGCCGCCGAATCCCATCGACGTCGTCACCGAACGTCGTGTCCATGCTCAAAACAACCTTCTCATAGTTGTCGGGAATGGCCTTCAGCGCGCGGAACTCCCGTTCGATGACCTCCGGCGTCGCGAGCAGGTAGGCGACCTGGACGTACAGTCTCTCTTTCTCGCGTTGCGCAATGAAATCAACTTCGAGCTCGCGAAGCTTGCCAATGTGCACACGATACCCGCGCCGCCGAAGCTCCAGGAAGACAACGTTCTCCAGCACGCCCGTCAGCTCGCCCTCGCGAAAGCCCAGCACGGCATGGCGCATACCGATGTCGCCCAGATAGTACTTGTCGTAGATCTCAAGCTGACGTCGCCCCTTGATATCGTAACGCCGGGCCCTGTGTGCCAGTTGCGCTTCCTCGAAGTAGGAGAGGTACGTCTGAACCGTTTCCACCCCCACGCGCAGGCGTTGTGACTTGACGTAGTCGGCAATGCGCTTGGCTGATATCACCCGCCCCACGTTGTCGACAAGATAGCGCGCAATGCGCTCGAGCAGAGGGACATTTCTCACCTCATGCCGCCTGACAATGTCTTTCAACAACACGGTGTTGTAGACCGAGCTTACGTACTGATGAACGACCTCCGCTTCGTGCGCGAAGTGATGCACGGCGGGCAATCCGCCGAAACGCAGGAAGTCTCGGAATTCGTCGTCAGTATCGCCGCGATTGTCGCCGCGAAACAACAGGTGCTCTGCGAAACCCAGCGAATATACCGGAAGCTCAACATACCGACCCGACAGCCGTGTCGCCAATTCCGATGAGAAAAGGTGCGCGTTGGACCCGGTAATCGTAACGTCGATCGTCCCCGTGCCCGCGATCGAGGCGATCGCCTTCTCCCATTCCGCGATCTCCTGCACCTCGTCGACAAACAGGAACGTCGGCCCTTCGGCTTTGCCCAGTGTTTCCTTTACCAAACCATTGAGATCTGCATAGGTCGATATGTGCTCGAATTCCAATGATTCCTTGTCGACGTACAAAATGTTCGCTGCCGATACCCCGTCCTCCCTGAGCACATCCATTACCTGACGCAAAAGGTAGCTCTTCCCCACCCGCCGCATGCCCGTCACAACTTTGACGACCGGTTTCCCCAGAAAAGGCCGGATCTTTCCGATATACAGATCTCGTTTATACATGAATCTTTCCCATGGCTTGCGTAACTTTTCGATATGCAGAAAGTTTACACAGGATGGCGGGGTCTGTCAACAGGAGAATCGGCATGCAGCTGCAGCCGCGGCAAGATGCTGTGCAGCAAGGGGAAGCGCTTCGCACGCAACCGGGCTTTGACAGGCATTGACGGCGCGTTGCCCAAACACACGCCCTGCCGGCCGCGGTCTCTTTCGACAGGCTCAACGTGTCAGGTGATACTCCCCCGCCTCCCCCTCGAAATGCGCCGCATATCCTGGCGCGCTGACGGCCACTGTCCGGCTGCGACCGGTCCGCGCATTCAGCACTTTCCACGTCCCTGCCTCAAGATCCGTGACCAGGATGCGGTGCGTGCCGGGGCTCTGCAGGCGGAAAGACGCGGACTTTGTCGTCCGTGAGCTGGTCGTGTTGAACATCACCACGCGATTGCCGAGCCGGCAGCCGGTCAGGCTGTCCTTACGCCCGTCGGCTTCGCCGCCGATCCGAACGACGCGGCGTGCCCGGCCGCCTTTCCGGTCGAGCATCTGCATCACGTTCAAATAGACATCCTCTTCCGCGGGCGTACGCGGCGAGATCTGGATCCGCCAGTTGCCGCGTTCCTGGCAGCCGCCCTTCTGGTGGGGCAGGATGTCGTTCTTCCAGTTCTTGCCGAACGACCAGAACTCCTTGCCCGGTCCGCCGATCTTCTCGATGATCCGGTTCCCGGGTGCCGGAGCCAAGGCTGTGAGCACGAGCCGGCCGCGCTGCTCGTGGTCGGTCCGGTCCGCCGTGACCGTGTTCCCCTCGACGGTAGGCTCTTCTTCCGTGTGGAGCAGCCAGTACTTGCGGAACGCGGGGTTAGACGAGACGACGCGGTCGAAGACGATGAGTGCGGCGGGCGCCTTCTCGTCGTCCATGTTCAGATACACGAACGAGCGCACAACCTGGCGGACCTTGTCGCTGTAGGCCGGCGCGATGTCGCCCTTGAGATGGCTGTAGGCCGGGCGGTGCGGGTCGGGCCCGAACGCGTGGGCCATGATCCTGCCGGTCCGGTGCTTGTCTGCCAGGAGATCCTTGAGGCTCTGCGGCGATTTTCCGCCGTTAACGTACTGCTGTCCACCGTCGTTTTCATTGAACGGGGTCCCGTCCTTGTTCTTGTTGCGGCCCCAGAAGTCGCGGAAGTGTTCGTCCGGATCGTGGATAAGCAGCGAGTTGTGGGCGATCGTGCGTCGGTAGTAGTTGCGGCAGTGCTTGCTGTGATAGCGGCCTGACGTGCCATGATAGTCGCCGCTGTCGAGGGCCAGTCCGCCACGGTAGTAGATCTGGAACGCGCCGGCGTCGAAATGCTGATGGCCTCCGAACCCGTGCTCATTGATCTTCATCTCGACGATGGCCGAGTTCTCGTCCCAGCCGCTGCGTGCGAGCATCCAGCCGATCGGCTCGGGGCAGTAGAGGGTCAGCGGCAGGTCGTCGGGCGGTTTGGGCTGCAGATTGAAATTGTGCCAGAGGATGCGAAACAGCTCGCCGCCGAGCAGCATGCTGGGCTTGCGCAGGAAGTCGTGCTGGATGTAGTCGTCGCCGTAATAACTGGCGATGAACATGGCGCCGCTTCGGGCCGGCCAGGGCTTGCCCCATTTGCTGAAATGGCCGAATGTGTCGCCGCCGCGCATGCGTGAGCCGTCGGGCCGGCGCGCGTAGATCCAGGTGTAGGGCACGTACCGGATGTTCTCGTCATAGATGGTCCCGGCACCCATGCGCGCGAAGATCCAGAGCGGATAGGCATCCCAACCGAACCGACCGGGTCCGTAGGACGCGCCTTGCGGCTGTGCACGGCCGCGGAAGATCCAGTTGCGCGGCTTGAGCATACGCCCGAAGAAGAGCGTGGCGATCGTTTCGTACATGTCCGGATGCTCGTCGTAGATCGCGATGGCGGCCGAGAGCATGTCGCGCATGATCATCGCCTCGGCGGGGTGGCCCGAGATCAGGTTCTTGCCGTGCGGCGGGTAGCCACATTCCTCCATGGCGGCCAGCCGCAGGATCTGCTGGATGTACGCGTCCTTCTCGTCGGGTGTGAGCAGGTCGTAGCACCAGTCGTAGGCGATCGCGGCCGAGACGAGCGGGCGCGCGGCGCGCTTGGAGGCATAGCTCATCCGTTTCCAGTGCTTGTAGTTCTGGAGGAACTCGAGCATCTCCGTGAGCACCTTTCGGCCGAGCGCGCGATCACGGTTGACGAGGTAGGCCAGCGCGTCGAGTTCAAGCTGGAAATGCCGGCGGCCCTTGGTATGCCGGCGGATGGCCTCGAAGCACGGTTGCAGGTCCGGCGCCTTCATGCGTCTCGGCAGGTCGGCCAGGTCGCGTTTGCGTAGGTAGAGGCGTGGATGTTCGTTTGCCGGGATGGGGATCCGGACGCCGTTGACCGTGCGCCATTCGAGCTCGTTGCGGTAGATTTGGGCGGGCGTGGGTGCGGTTGCGACTTCGTGGGCGCCGATGTCCGGGCGACCGTCCCGCGGCCGGCCCGGCGCGTCACGTTCGACTCTGCAGCTGGGGTCGGCCGCGTCTACCGCGGGGCTGCCCGCTTCGACACGGAACGTATCGACGAGCAACGGGTCGGCGACGATCGGGTTAGCGCCGACAACGCCCGGCGTTGCGGTGCCGGCGGCGTGGTACAGGTTGTTGCGAACATCCAGCTCGACCGACCCCTTGTCGATGAACAGTTGCCCCGCCGATCCGGAAAGGATGTTGTTGCAGAACGTGACCTTGAACGGCCGGTTCGTGGCAACAACCCAACCCTTGCGGTCCTGATAGCCCCAGACGCGCCCGCATTCGACGCCGAGTCTGGCCGCATTCACGATCGTGTTGTAGGCGACGACGATGTTGCCTGTGCTCGGGCTGCCGTTCAGTTTCTTCTGGGCCGGCCTGACCTGGTACGGGCCCCAACACGGAATCATGATGCCGATGCTACGCGCATTGACGATGGTGTTGTTGACGATCGTGTGGCGCTCGCCGTAGATGTGGATGCCCACTGCAACGTCCTCGAAATAGTTGCCGTCAACGTACTTGTCGTTGCCCGCACGGAGCGACAGGGGCGCCTGCCCGCCGCCCTTGTTGCCGATGAAACGATTGCGGAAGTAGATCTCGTTGTTGCTCTTGCTGTTGACGGCTTGCGAGGAGATGTTGATGAATTCGTTGTGGTCAACGATCGTGTGGCTTGCGTCCCTGTTGTGGTACGGCGCGAACTGTCCGATCTGGAGCGGAATCGCTTTCGTGCCGGTGTCGCGGAACACATTGTGGTCGAACCGGTTGTGTTGGCTGTACGCGAACGACGTTTCGTTGTCCCTGGGCAGTCGGACCTGCATGCCGAAGGTGATCGACCGCCACATCTCGTTATGGTCGAAGCGGTTGCTGTTCGAGCCGTCGGCAATCCCCACGATGCGCATGCTGCGGCTCTTCGGGGAACCGCAGTCATAGAATTTGTTCCCGGAGAAACGGTTGTGCGAGGCCTGCTCGAACTTGACGGCAAGGTCCTTGGTCAGTTGCTTGAAGACAAACCCGCCGACGATCAGGTGGTCGGCGCGAACTCGCAGGGACGCGGTACCGGCGAACGTGACGCCGCCGGGCGTTTCCGCCGTCACAATGATCGGCCTGTCCGCGGTGCCGCTCGTCTCCAGCCGCAGGGACCAGCCGCCGTATTCCCCATCGCGCACGACGAGCACGTCGCCCGGCGCCAGCTCGGAAGCCCGCTTGTTGAAGGCCGCCTCTGTCGATACGGGATGGGTGCGCCCCGATGCCGACGACAGGAGCGCCGCCCAATCGACCGGCGCATGCGGCAACGCGCCGAGCGCGGCGCCCGGCGCGTCAAGCGGCGCGCCGGCAACGCATTTGAGGGTGCACGCGCAGAGAACAACGATGCATGCGAAAAGCTTCCCAATCGGACATTGGCGATTCCTTGCCGGGTTGCGTCGGTCGCTCACGGGGATGCCTTTCTTCTCAACGCGTTGTGCGGTTGGCGCGAACATAGGAAACGTAGTTCCATTGACTCCATGCCGGATCCCACTCGGCATGGATCAATGCGTCGTCGGCGTACTGGGCGCCCACCATGGCGGACGGGTTCCAGCCTGCGGGCGCAGGCACCGCAGGGCTCTTCCAGTAGTGGTTCACAACGCGTCCTCCATGGCTCTGGTTCAATGATTCCCGCAAGATCGACACGCCTGGTCAGTCCAGCTCGATGAATCCCGCCCGCCCGA
>Ga0272441_10003971_pt1 | contig 27456 bp, 25 predicted proteins | sample SSMProp6N_FD_193582 | JGI IMG/M metagenome (GOLD analysis project Ga0272441, IMG submission 193582) | Marine sediment archaeal communities from Little Sippewissett salt marsh, Falmouth, MA, United States - SSM-Prop-6N | ecosystem: Environmental > Aquatic > Marine > Wetlands > Sediment ... | reverse complement strand
GGATCCTTACAAGTCCCTGGCCTACGTTCCCGAAACCCACACAGCATATCTTCCACATACGGTTCACCTCCGGTTGATATGTTCCAGGCCCAGGCGCTTTGCGGCGTCTTCGGTTGGTATGCCGTTGTCGTCCCAGCCCCTGAGTTCGTAGTATTCATCGAGCATAGAGCCCAGTATTTCGGGCGTCATTCGTACGGTCTGTTCTCCCCTGGGCGGCATCGGCAGCGGGTCCTTGAGCATGCGCGGGGGCAGGGTGTCGTCCGCCCGGGAAATGCCGGCCTCGCGGATATTGAAAAGCCTTATGTGGTTCCAGATGCGTTCACCTGCCAGCAGATAATCTTCTTCCTTCATATCGAGACCCGTTCCGTATTTCAGGCAGGCCAGCATGCGCTGCTGGTCGTAGGGAGCAAAGTCGCACACTACAAGTGAGTAGGCGGCCGCGCGCTCGTCCTGCGTGGTTTTTACCGTCAGCGCCATTCCATCTGTACTGAAACGAGGAAGATTACCGTCCAGCTCGCCCAGTACGGTCCAGGCCCTCTGGTGGCAGCCACCCCGGTCGGCGGTGGAGTAGGCCAGCGCCATGCCCCAGGTCGCGCGCGGTTCATAACCTGGCAGCTCCATGCCCTTGGTGTGGATGGCGAAATGCTCCGAACCTCCGCCCATTCTTGTCGCGGCTTCGCGAACGCCGTCCGCCAGCATGTCTCCGGGACCTTCCCTGACGGCTATCTGCTCAAGCAGCTTTACCTGGCCGTCGGCGTCTCCGAACGAGGGCAGGTCTTTCGCCAGGCCTTTTTCGCTGCATTCCATGGCAAAGGCCACGACGCCACCGGCCGAAATGGTGTCCATGCCCATCTGGTTGCACACCTTCACGGCTCTGGTCAGGTCTTCCATTTTCCCTATTTCGTTGTTGCTTCCCAGCAGCGCAATGGATTCGTACTCCACCTTGGTGTCAACTCCGTCCGCCTGCAAGACCTTGCCGCACACCATGGGGCAACCCGCGCAGGCCACGTCGCGTTTGGTGTGGTAGCGCACGTTGCTGGAAGTAAGTCCGTATATGGGGTTGTAATACCCCTGTTGAAAATTGCGGGTGGGCAGAATGCCCGTGCGGCTCATGGGCTCCACAAGAGATGTCGTTCCAACTGTGCGGCGTACATGGACCTGATCGTCCGCCAGCATGTCGCGTATGATGGCCGATGTCTCGTTACGGAAAGAGGCCTCGTCTTCGAGGGGAATGGTTTTGGTTCCCCTCACCGCAAGGGCCTTGAGGTTTTTGGAGCCCATTACGGCTCCGCAGCCGCCGCGCCCGGCTATACCGGCGCGTTCCTTGTCGCTGTCCTTGTCGACGGTGATAGTGGCGAAGCGCACCCCGTTTTCGCCCGCGGGCCCTATTACCGCGACCCTGGCGTCGGAAGCTGTTTCGGACCTTACCGCCTCCACAGTACCGTCAACCGTTTTGCCCCAGATGGCAGAGGCGTCCCGGAACTCGACATCCCCGTCGTCAAGCCAGACATAGACGGGTGTTGAAGCCTTGCCCGTGATCACTATTCCGTCGTAGCCTGTTTTCCGAAGAGCCGGGGCGAAGTGGCCGCCCGAGTGGCTGTCCACGTACATTCCCGTAAGGGGCGATTTGGTGGTAACCACGAATCTTCCCGAAGTGGGGAATGGGGTTCCCGTCAGCGGGCCCGTAAGAAAACAGAGAGGGTTCGCCGGTTCCATTGCGCCCGTGCCCGGCGGCATAAGCGTGTCCTGGAGATATATACCCAGACCTTTTCCTCCCAGATAGCGTGCGACGACGTCGCCTGGAACGACCTGTTCCCGTGTTGTTCGTGTAGACAGGTCGATATGAAGCAGTTTACCGAACATTGTCTGTCTCCCCCCTGTGAGGGCGGGTTCACCCTCGATCGATTCAGTTCAAGCGGGTTCTTCCTTGCGGAAGCCCGCCGTTTTTGCCATTATCCTTCCCGTAACTGTTTCGGTCAGCGCCCGGTTGAATGACGCTATCCTGCGGTTCAGATCCAAAACCGTCTCCGGGCTGTTTCCGCTCTGTGCCTGTTTTCTCAGTTCCCCTATTTCCCTCAGGGCCATCGCGAATTTCTGGTGTGAGGCGGCATACCACCATGCGGCGCCCAGCAGCCCCAGGAAAAAGAAGATCAGAAATGTTCCCACGACGCACCTCCCTCGAAGAAGGATCTTTCAACTGTTACATGCCTTCGCAGAACATTGTAACAGCCATGCGGGGGATAAAAAGCAGAACGTTTAATGCAACCGCATGCATAAACCATAATTCCGTATCCGTTCATATCCGGGCCAGTTTCTGAACCAGGGTTGACAAAACCGGGCCCGGTTGGTATAAATCCTTTCAAGGAATCAGGAATCAGGAATCAGGAATCAGGGGGTTTTGCATTGACGACTTGCTGCAGCACCAGGCATGAACCAGGACGTATAAGACCTGCCTGCCGGCGGATGACCATTTCTTTCGAAACTGCATCGACAGAACACCGGACAGGAGGACTTGATATGTGGATGAAAGATGACAACGGAAACTGGTTCATGATGGAACAAAAGCCGATAGACTGCAGCGGAGAAGCCGCAGGTGTATGGCATAAAACGGAACAGAGCGGATGGTTCAACGCCGGGGCTGACGCCTCGTTTGCCTTCGCGCAGCCCAGCGCCGCCAAATAAGGCAGTAAAACCCTTTCAATACAAGAGTTGAGACAGCAAAGAAGAGGAGCCCCGGCGCTAACAAGCGCCGGGGCTTTTGTATTAAAGCAGGTGGCAGCTGGCAGCACACAGCTTACAGATGCGAGAAAGGGCAGGAGACAGAAGGCAGGCGGCGAGTAAGGCAAGGAGACCATGGCCGTAAAAGCCTGTCATTCTGAGGCCCTAAGGGCCGACGGTGTGCCCCGAGCGAAGCGGAGGGTAGAGGTCTCGTTTTTGCTTGTGAAGTTCCTCCTGACCCTTAGTACCCCTAACCTAACCAGCCCGAGATTTCTCGCGTACGCTCGAAATGACACCTTAATGTCTTGCTTTTATACAGGAAATCGGTTTTTGTTTCTCTCTGTGACCCACCCTGCCGCTTCGCTGGGGCGCGCCGTCGCTTATGCTAGAAATGACATCCAGTGCATTTGTCCCCGGTTCTCCGGTTCACGATTAACGGTTTCCGATTCACGGCCCCTGATGCTTTTTCTGCCACCTGTATGCTGCGCGCTGTCTGTCTATTGTTACCTGAATGCTGCTTTCGTGTTTTTCCGTTATACTTTCCCCGAAGAAAAGGGGGTGCGCAATATGGTTACAGGCTATTTCGACGGCGCTTCGCGGGGCAACCCGGGCGAGGCGGGGGCGGGAGCCCTGCTGCTGGGTGACGACGGAAGCCTGCTTTGGGAGGATTGCCGCGCCCTGGGAACCAAAACAAACAACGAGGCCGAGTACGAGGCGCTCGTAATGCTCCTGGAGAAAATATCGGCGATGGGCCTGAAACGGGTGGAAGTTCGTGGAGACAGCCGCCTTGTTGTAAGCCAGATGAAAGGCGAGTGGAAAATAAAGGAACCTCGTCTGGCGGAACTTGCCAGCCGCGCGCAACGGGCGGCCGGCGCCGCACATATAAGCTACGTATGGGTTCCCCGTGAGAAAAACACCCACGCCGACCGGCTTTCCAACAAGGCTATGGATGGTCCGGGCAAGTCGACTGGCGCTGCTTCCTTTCCCGAAGAAAAACTCGAACGGATTACAGACAAAATATATATAGCTCACGGAACCGAAGATTATGCGGTGGACCTGCTGCACGGTGTATGTACTTGCCCGGCTTTCAGACGCAAGGGCGCCTGCAAGCATCTGGACGCCGCAAGGAGACTCTAGACCGTGTTTATCCTTGTGACCGGCGGAACCGACATAGGCAGGATACCGGGCATATCGGTTGCCGGTTCCAATCCTGAAGTACTGCCATATACCGCGCCGGCCGACGCCGACCTTCTGTGGTGGGGAGAAACTTTTGTTACCGATTTCATCCCCATTGACCCGGAGGGGCACCCTACTCCGGCGCTGATAACCAGAGCGGCAAGAGTCCTTGCCGATTTTCCCACAATGATAGTGCGCGCAGGTACTTATCTTCCGCCTGTCTGTCCTTTTCTTGAAACAGGCGCCGATCCCGGCGGAGACCCCCGCACGGGCCCTTCCGTTCCGCAGGCTTCAAGGCTCTGGGACGCCGGTTTCAGCCTCGGGAGGCTTTTTTCGAAAATGAACGAAACCGTTGTGATAGCCGAGACCATACCCGGCGGCACCACCAGCGCTTTTCTGCTGCTTCGGGCGCTGGGCCACGACGGAATGGTTTCTTCCGCAGGCCCGCAAAACCCCGCCGGCCTCAAGGAACGGATGTGGAGCGATGTCGCCAAAAGGCTGGGGATTCAACCCGGAGGAATGAAAGGCCGGGGCCTGGATGTGGTTCGCGAGATGGGCGATCCTATGCAGGCGGTGGCCGGGGGACTGGCCGCAGGCTCCCTGGGCAACGCGCAGGTGGTGCTTGCGGGCGGAACCCAGATGCTTGCCGTTGCCGCGCTGGTCAGAGACATAGGCCTTAAGGAGCCCATGACCGTGGCGACCACCAGGTACGTTATCGAAGATCCTTCGGCGGACTTCGAATCGATAGCCGCTTCAGTAAATGTGGATACGTGGGCGGCCCGTCTCGACTTCTCGAAGAGCCCTTTTCCGGGCCTGGCCGACTATGAACGAGGCTATGTCAAGGAAGGAGTCGGCGCCGGGGGCGCGGTATGGTACGCGGAAAAACTGGGCGTATCCTGCGAGGAAGTGACCCTTGCCGTCAATGAACTGTACGGTGACATGACAGGGCTTGTCTCTTCGGCGGACGTGGAGCCAGATGAATAGAAAACAACTGGCGGGGGCTGTTCTTGTAGCGGCCCTTCCGGTGTCTTTCTGGCTGGTGCTGGTGTCGGGAGAGGTCGCCATTTCGCCTTCTGAAATCTTTGCCATACTGGCCGAGCGTCTTTCGGGAGGCGAATCGCAGGGCGTAAGGTCCGCCATACTGTGGGATGTAAGGTTCCCCCGCGCTTTGACGGCTTTCGCCACAGGCGCGGCTCTGGCCTGCAGCGGGGTCATTTTCCAGGGATTGCTGCTAAACCCGCTGGCCGAACCCTACACCCTGGGTGTGGCCACGGGGGCCGCTCTGGGCGCTTCGATAGCAATTACCTTTCAGTTGCCCGGCATAACGATCTTCGCCTTCGCGGGCAGCCTTCTGACGCTGATCCTGGTCTGGGGGCTGGGAAGATCCTCTTCAGGGCGCATCGACCCCACCCGGCTCATTCTCGCCGGCGTAATAATCAGCAGCATTCTTGGTTCGGGCATCACGCTGCTCAAGGTTCTGGCGGGGCAGCAGGTGGCCGTGATCGTGTTGTGGCTTCTGGGTAGTTTCACCATGGCGAGCTGGAACCATGTCGCCCTTTCGATGGCCGCGGGGCTAGCGGTGCTGTTTTTGGGGCTTTTCTTCTGGAGAGATCTGGACGTCATCGCTTCCGGGGCTTCCCCGGCCTCGCTTGGAGTGGATGAAGACAGGGTGCGCATAACGCTGCTTCTGGCGTGCTCGCTGGCCACCTCGGTCGTTGTGTCGATGAGCGGCGTCATCGGCTTTGTGGGGCTTGTCGCACCGCACCTCCTGCGCCTTACCGTCGGTCCCGGCCACGGTCACCTGCTGCCGCTCTCGTGGCTTGGGGGCGGCCTGCTGCTTCTTATGGCCGACGCCGGAGCAAGGTCTCTGGGTGAGCTGCCTGTGGGTGTTCTGACGGCTCTTATCGGCGGCCCGCTGTTCTGCTGGCTGCTGTGGCGGGGGAGATGATCCGCGTGAGAGAAGTGCTTCTGGAGGCAAGGGAACTGTTCGTTAGATACGGCGAAAGGGTAGTGATAGACGGTGTTTCGTTATCGCTTTTTCCCGGAGAGATAACGGCGTTGCTTGGCCCAAACGGAAGCGGAAAGAGCACCCTGCTGGCGGCGCTGGCCGGAGTGGGTCGCAGGGACGGTGGAAGCGTAAAGCTGCTGGGTGACGAACTCTCGACGCTGTCGCGCCGCAAGGCGTCGACGAGGGTAGCCGTCGTGCCCCAGCAGACGGGGTTCGGTATGCCTTTTTCCGTTTTACAGACGGTTATGATGGGGCGTTTCCCTTCGGCGGGTCGTTTCGGCAGGCTGATCTCCCAGGACGAAAAACTGGCTCTGGAGGCTATGGGAGAGGTCGATCTTATGGGTTTTGAGGATCGGCCTGTCACTGAACTTTCCGGAGGGGAAGCCCAAAGGGTGGCGCTGGCGCGATCTCTGGCGCAGCAGACACCTCTGTTGCTGCTCGACGAGCCGACAAGCGCCCTGGATCCGAAGCACGCTATCGCCGTTTTCGATCTGTTGAGACGGCTGAGACAAAAAAACATGTCCATACTGGTAGCGCTACACGACGTGAACCTGGCTCTGCGTTTTGCCGACCGGGTTCTGTTTCTGCGCGGAGGAAACATCGAGGAAGCGCCGACTCCCGAAAAAGTCAACGGCGACGTGCTGGCCAGGATCTTCGATATAGAGTGGAAAGTAGAACAACTGGCCGGAGGTATCCGAGTGGCTTTTCCTGAGGGACGGGCCCTGTGTTAGCCCACCAGAGACATCAGCACCATAACGGTTTTGCCCGCTATCAGCGCGCATAGCATCATAAGACCCAGACTCATAAGCACTTTTCTGAAGCCCAGTTCCTTCCAGAAAACCGCAAAAGTCGCTATACAGGGAAAGGTCATTGAGAGTACAACCATGGCCACCACAAGCTGCTCGGGAGAAAGCCCCAGCGGCGCCAGCATCCCCACGGCTACGTCCTTTCGAAGCAGGCCAAGGAATATGGGTCCCGCGGCCGAAGCGGGCAAACCCAGAAAACCGGTAAAAACGGGTTCCAGAAAACGGGACAGGGCGTCGACGGCTCCTACGTAGTACATAAGATTCACCAGTAGAACACCGGCCAGCACAAGCGGTATGGCCTCGACAAGAAAACCCTTGACGCGGAACCACAGCTTGAGACCCAGATCCCTGAAGCTGGGCGCCCTGTAGGGCGGTATCTCCACAACGAGCTCCGGGCTGTAACCCGGCAGCAGCTTGTGCAAAAGCCTTCCCAGTACAACCCATGTAACGAACATGGAGGCGTAGACCGCCAGCACATAGCCTCCTCCGTAAGGGCCCAGTACTCCCACTATCATGGCCTGCAGACCGGCGCACGGAACCGCTACGGAGATAAGCGTGGCCGCGATAAAGCGTTCTCTGGCCGATTCCAGCACTCTGGTGGCCAGTATGCCTGGAACATTGCACCCCAGGCCCAGCAGGTTGGGGATTATGGCGAAACCGTGGAGTCCGAGTCGGTGAAGCAGGGCGTCGAAAAGTATGGCCAGCCGGGGGAGGTAGCCCACATCCTCGAGCAGACTGAGCACGGCGTAAAAGGCCACCACGTATGGCAGCACCATTACTATGGGAACGTAGAGGCCCGTAGAGAGCAGACCGAAACTCTGTTCCGGGTCTATGGCGCCGTCGATAAGCGAACCTATCACGATCTGATGAATAAATGTGCCGGGACCGAGCATTCCGGAAAGCGAGTTCAAAACGGGAACGACCAGCCCCGAGTAAAGTGGATCCAGGATCATTCCGATAATACCTTCGCCTATCTGGCGTATGACGAAGAAACTACCCGTTACCACAAAAACGCCAAGAAGGCCGCCCCAGAGCGGGTGCACCGAGATGTCCTCCAGCCTGTCCCGCAGCGTATGCCTGCGGCAGGTCGCCGTCTGGCACTTTGCCACAATATTGCCTATGGTTTTCCAGCGTTCGTCGCTTGCCATGGGAGAGAACGTGCTTTTAGAGGCTTCGGAAAGTTTTTCTACCATTTCGCTGATGCCGGAACCGGTGACGGCGACGGTGGGGACTACCGGCACGCCCAGTTCCCTGGAAAGGGATTCGACATCAACGCAGATCCCCTGGTGCCGGGCCTCGTCGGCCATATTCAGCGCCACAACGGCCGTGGCGCCCGTCTCAAGCACCTGAAGCGCCATGTACAGGTTGCGCTCAAGAGCGGTGGCGTCAAGGGCTATGATTACAAGATCGGCCCCTTCGTCCACTATCCTGCGGGCTACTTCTTCGGCTTCGTTGGTGGGGTCCAGCGTATAAGCTCCCGGTACGTCGATAATGCGCCATACCGATTCGTCCCTACGGAAAAACCCCTCGGTGAATCCGATGGTCGTTCCCGGGTAGTTGGACGAGATAGCGTGAACACCCGTAAGGCGCGAAAAAAGGGCGCTTTTGCCGACGTTGGGGTTGCCTACAAGGAGGATCGTCCCGTCTGTTTTATCGGGAAGCGCTTTGGGGCATCCTCCGGAGAAGGGGCAGCAGCGGCCTGAACTGGTGCAGCAATTGCTCATGGCCCTAGGATTCCGGTACAGAGACAGGGTCAACGTTGACCCTGGACGCGGCGCCGTGACCGATGGCTATCTGCCTGCCGTCGAGGACCAGGGTAACGGGGCCGGAAAACGGCATTCCCGATACTTTCTCTATGGTTTTTCCCGGGCGCAGCCCCAGAGCTTCCAGCCTGCGGCCGCACATTCCGGGAGGAAGGGCGGTTATACGCGCGCGCTGTCCGTTGCGTAGAGTGTGAAGCGATGTCTGCATGTATGGATCTCCTTTAGGCGGGTAAAGTTAGCCTTACCAAACTTTTTGAAACACTACACGTTGTTCACATGCTTGTCAAGACTGATTATCGATATCCAAAGGCCGTAAGCCGTGAGTCGTGAATCGTGAACCGAAAAAACCAGGAGGCAGGAAGCAGGAAGCAGGAAGCAGGAAGCAGCGCGCAGCTGGCAGTTGGCAGAAAAGGCAGGGTCAAAAGCAAAACCGTTTTCACCACAGAGATCACAGACGAAGTACCCGGAGCGAAGCGGTAGGGTGGGGCACAGAGAAGGACAACACCAAAAAGCGATATCTTGTGTAAAGGCAAGACCATGGGTGTCACCCCGATACGGAGCGTTAGCGCAGTGAGGGGTCTCGTATTTACAGGCAGCAAGGAGACGGGAGGCAGAACAATCCAAAACGTTTTCACCATAGAGGTCGCATAAACACAGCGATCAGCGCGCAGCTGGCAGCAATCAGCAAAGAATAAAGCCGTAAGACGTCAGACGTCAGACGTGAGAAAGAGCAGAACCAAACCCGAGATTCCTCGCATGCGCTCGGAATGACAGGCTTTTGATGTCACCCTGATGACCGAAGGGAAGAAGGGTCTCGGGCTGTGGGTCAGTGAGGAGTAAGGGGTTAGGAGAAACTTCAAAAACAACTGCGAGATCCCTCACTTCGCTAACGCTTCGTATCGGGATGACAGGGTCTTACGCCTCACGTCTTACGTCTAACGCCTCACGCCTTACTCCTTACTCCTTATTCTTCGCTATTCCCCAGAAAAACGCCGTAAAACAACAATATAGGGCGTTAATAGCCATATAGCCGGTATATATAGCATCAGGCAACAATATTCCCCCTTGCCTGATGAACTCTGACCTATATAATAGGTGCATATTGGTTAGGTTAGGTCAGGTCAGACATCAAAAGGGGGACAAAATCATGGGTCGTACAGTAGGGATAGATCTTGGAACGACAAACTCGGTCGTGGCGGTTCTCGAGGGCGGGCAGCCCACTGTCATAGCCAACGCCGAGGGCAACCGGACTACGCCTTCAGTGGTCGCTTTTTCGAAAGACGGCGAGAGGCTGGTCGGAGCTCTGGCTCGGCGTCAGGCGGTTCTGAACCCGCAGGGCACCGTTTCGTCAATAAAACGCTTTATGGGTCGCAACTACAACGAAGTGGGCGAAGAAATGAAGATAGTGCCCTACGAGGTAGTGCAGGGCGACAACGATTCCGTTCGCGTGGTCACGGGCGACAAAAAGATGGCGCCGGAAGAGATCAGCGCCCAGATACTGCGCAAGCTTGTAGCCGACGCCGCCTCATATCTGGGGGAAAAGGTCACCGACGCCGTCATAACCGTACCGGCGTATTTCAACGACGCACAGCGGCAGGCCACCAAGAACGCTGGTAAAATAGCCGGGCTGAATGTTCTGCGCGTTGTCAACGAACCCACCGCCGCTGCACTGGCCTACGGCATGGAAAAGAAGGAGAACGAAACCGTCATGGTTTTCGACCTTGGCGGCGGTACTTTCGACGTATCGGTCCTGGATGTGGGTGAAGGCCTCTGCGAAGTACGCTCAACGGCCGGAGACACCCATCTTGGCGGCGACGACTTCGACAAGCGCGTTGTCGACTGGATGGCCGAAGAATTCAAAAAGACCGACGGAATAGACCTGCGAAAAGATCGCCAGGCGCTCCAGAGGTTGTACGAGGCGGCCGAAAAGGCCAAGTGCGAGCTGTCCTCCAGGACAAGCACGGAGATCAGCCTGCCGTTCATCACCGCCGATTCCAACGGTCCCAAACACCTTGGCATGACTCTCAGCAGGGCGGCTTTCGAGGAACTTACGCGCGATCTCGTTGAACGCTGCGTAGAGCCCATGAAGCAGGCTCTGAAGGACGCCAAACTCGAAGCAAAGGACATAAACGAGATAATACTGGTAGGCGGGTCCACAAGGATCCCCGCCGTGCAGGAACTGCTGAAGCGATTCACGGGCGGCAAAACGCTGAATATGACCGTTAACCCCGACGAAGTCGTAGCCGTGGGCGCTGCGGTGCAGGCCGGGATCATCAGCGGTGAGGTCAAGGATGTGCTGCTGCTCGACGTAACCCCGCTTTCGCTGGGTATCGAGACACTGGGCGGCGTCATGACCAGGATCATCGAGCGAAACACGACCATACCCTGCAGGAGATCCGAGGTCTTTTCCACGGCCGAGGACAGCCAGCCCGCAGTTGACGTCGTTGTGCTCCAGGGAGAAAGGGAGCGGTCTTCGGACAACCGGAAACTGGGCAACTTCAAGCTCGAAGGTATCCGCCCGGCGCCCAGGGGCATACCGCAGATAGAGGTAACCTTCGACATAGACGCAAACGGCATACTGAATGTTTCGGCAAAGGACAAGGATACGGGCAAGGAACAGGAGATCACCATCAGCAACTCGACGAATCTCGACGAGAGCGATATAGACCGTATGGTTAAAGACGCCGAAACTCATTCCGAAGAGGATAAAAAGCACCGCGAGGCCATAGACGCCCGCAACGAACTTGAAGCCGCGTCGTACCAGGTGGAACGCATGATCACCGAACTTGGCGACAAGGCCCCGGAGCACGAAAAGGCGCGGGCCGAAGAGATGACAGGCAAGGCCAGAGAAGCCCTCAAGGAAGAGGCGGACGTCGCAAAGCTCAAAAACCTTACCCAGGATCTGAAGCAGATGGCTTTGTCCCTGGGACAGGCGCAGGCCGGAAACGAAGCTCCAGGGGAGCAGCCCGGAGGCGAAGGAGAAGAGCCGAAACAGGACGACGACGTCATAGACGCCGAATTCGATCAGAAGTAAACAACAGTCGGGAGTCAGGAGTAAGGAGTCAGGGGTAAAACACGAAAACCAGGTGCATTTTCCTTCACCCCTTTTACCCCTTACTCCGTACCTCTCTCCTTTTAATTTAATCCGGGAGGCGACTATATGAAATTTCACGACTATTACAAGACGCTGGGCGTTGCAAAAGACGCCACGCAGGAACAGATACAGAAAGCCTACCGGAAACTGGCCCGCAAATATCACCCCGACGCGAACAAAAGCGCAGGGGCCCAGGACCGTTTCAAGGAGGTCAACGAGGCGTATGAAGTCCTTCGCGACCCCGAAAAGCGCAAAAAATACGACACGCTTGGGCAAAACTGGAAAAACGGACAGGACTTCACGCCGCCCCCTGGTTTCGAGGGAGCTTTTCAATTCGGAGGCGACGGGGGCGGTTCATTCAGCGACTTTTTCGAGGCCATTTTCGGCGGAATGGGCGGTTTCCAGTCGGCCGGAGGCCGGGGGCGCACCATGGCCCGCAAGGGTCGCGATCTTGAATCTTCTATCGACCTGACGCTCGACGAAATAGTCCGCTGCGGGAAAAAGCACGTGGAGTTCGACGTGGTGGAACAGGGAAGCGGCGGAGGTTCGGTGCGGAAGCGCAGATCACTTGATGTGACCATACCCGCGGGTATTACCGGGGGTTCCCGCATACGACTTTCGGGCCAGGGCGGCCAGGGTCTCGGAGGGGGCCCCGGCGGTGATCTTTACCTTAAGGTCCGCCTTTTGCCGTATCCGCCTTTCAGTGTGGAAGGCCAGGATCTTTTGACCCAGGTCGATATTTCTCCGTGGAAGGCGGCTCTTGGGGGATCCGTCACGGTCAGGACACTGGAAGGAGAAGCCTCCGTCAAAATCCCCGCAGGAACCAGAGGCGGGCAAACGTTGCGGCTTCGAGGCAAGGGGCTGCCTAAAAAGAACAACGAACGCGGGGACATTCTCGTGTCGATCAGGATCGTGACCCCTAAACAACTGACGCCAAAACAGAAGGAGCTGTACGAGGCGTTAAGGGATGAGGAACAGTAGACAGAAAAGGATTTAAAACCGGTAAACGGTAAGCAGTGAACAGTAAACGGCAGGAACAGGAGACGGGAGACAGGAAGCGCAAAGGCGCTTGATTGTCATTCCGAGCTGTTTTGCGAGGAATCTCGGGCTGGACGTTGATTTTGAGAGTAAATCGAAAATTGAGATTCCTCTGTTCGGAAAAAATCCTCACATTCAAAATGACATGCCTCTCGTTGTAACCCGGAATGGATGGCGATATCGCCGTGAGGTTTGTCATTCTGAACCCGTAGGGTGAAGAATCTCGGTTCTGGGAACCTGGTAAGACGTTAGGCGCAAGGAGTGAGGAGAAACCAAAACCCAGAGCGGGATCCCTCCTCACGGCTTACGCCGCTCGTTCGGGATGACGTCCAGGGCCTGTTTTTTTATGCAAGCTGTCTGCTGTGCGCTGCAAACTGTTTTTTGCCATTTTGATTCGAACAGGAGCGATGCCATATGAATATAAACAAACTGACCCAGAAATCACAGGAAGCTTTATCCGCCGCCCAGAATCTGGCCGTTACCATGGGCCATACCGAGGTGGACGGCGAGCATCTGCTTGTGGCCCTTCTGAAACAGGAGGGTGGTCTTGTGCCACGGCTGCTTGAGAGAATGAACATTTCCACCGGGGCTCTGGCCTCGGCGGTGGAGCAGGACCTTTCCAAACGTACCAGGGTAACTGGGCCTGGCCGCGAGCCGGGCAAGATATATATTTCCGAAAGACTTTCAAAACTGCTTGTGCGGGCCGAAGAGCATGCATCACGCATGAAGGACGAATATGTTTCCGTGGAGCACCTGTTCTATTGTCTTTTGAGCGAGGGTGAGTCCACCGAGGCCGGAAGGGAACTGGCCCGTTTCGGTATAACGGCCGACGCGTTCCTTAAAACACTGCAGGAGGTCCGGGGAAGCCAGAGGGTACAGAGCGCCGACCCCGAAGCTACCTACGAAGCACTGGACAAGTACGCCAGGGATCTGGTGAAAATGGCCAGAGCCGACAAAATGGACCCCGTCATAGGACGCGACGAGGAGATACGCCGTGTAATAAGGGTCCTGAGCCGGAAGACCAAGAACAACCCTGTCCTGATAGGCGAACCGGGTGTGGGCAAAACTGCCATCGTCGAGGGTCTGGCCCAGAGAATAGTGCGTGGAGACGTTCCCGAAGGTTTGAAAGACCGCTCCATCTACGCCCTGGATATGGGAGCGCTGCTGGCCGGGGCCAAGTTCAGGGGAGAATTCGAGGAACGCCTCAAGGCGGTGCTTAACGAAGTAAAGGAAAGCGAAGGCCGCATACTGCTTTTCATAGACGAGCTGCACACCATCGTAGGCGCGGGCAAGGCCGAGGGCGCAATAGACGCCGGCAACATGCTCAAGCCCATGCTGGCAAGAGGCGAACTGCACTTCATCGGGGCCACAACACTGGACGAATACCGCAAACACATAGAAAAGGACGCCGCTCTTGAAAGGCGATTCCAGCCCGTGATGGTGGACCAGCCCACAGTGGAGGACAGCATATCCATATTGCGGGGCTTGCGCGAGCGGTTCGAGGTGCATCACGGGGTGCGCATACAGGACAACGCCCTTGTCGCGGCTGCGGTGCTCTCCAACAGGTACATATCAGACCGCTTTCTTCCCGACAAGGCCATAGACCTTGTGGACGAGGCCTGCGCCATGATCAGGACCGAGATCGATTCCATGCCTGCAGAACTGGACGCCGTGACGCGCAAGGTAATGCAGCTGGAGATAGAGGAAGCGGCTCTTAAAAAGGAAACCGACAAGGCAAGCGCCGAACGTTTGAAAGCCCTTCAGAAGGAACTGCAGGACGCGAGGGCGGCGGCCGACGCCATGAGAGCCCGGTACGATTCGGAAAAACAGGCCATTCTCAAGGTGCAGAATATCAGGGGCCAACTGGAACAGACGCGCCGCGAAATAGAAAAGGCCGAACGCGACTACGATCTTAACCGGGCCGCCGAACTCAAGCACGGCGAGCTGCCCGAACTGGAACGCAGGCTTGCCGCCGAGGAAGAACAGCTGGAAACAAGACAGGGAGGCAACAGCCTGCTTCGTGAAGAGGTAACAGAAGAGGAAATTTCGCAGATCGTTTCGCGCTGGACGGGAATACCTGTAACCCGACTCCTTGAGGGAGAGCGCGAAAAACTGCTGAGGCTCGATGAAGTGCTGCACGAAAGGGTCGTCGGGCAGGATGACGCCGTGCAGCGTGTGGCCGACGCGGTCATCAGGGCTCGCTCCGGCATAAAGGACCCCAAACGCCCGATAGGGTCGTTCATTTTCCTTGGTCCTACGGGCGTAGGTAAAACGGAACTGGCCCGGGCGCTGACGGAGTCCCTCTTTGATACAGAAGACAACATGATTCGCATCGACATGTCCGAATACATGGAGAAACACGCCGTATCCAGGCTGGTAGGCGCGCCTCCCGGCTATGTGGGCTATGACGAAGGCGGCCAGCTGACCGAAGCCGTCAGGCGCAAGCCCTATTCCGTTATTCTTTTCGACGAAATAGAAAAAGCTCATCCCGATGTTTTCAACATGCTGCTTCAGATATTGGACGACGGCAGGTTGACCGACAGCCACGGCCGCACCGTCAATTTCCGTAACACCATAGTGATAATGACCAGCAATATAGGCGCGTCCGATCTAATGGAAGGCATTACCGCCGGGGGCGATATACCCGAAAACGTAAGAGATGCAGTAATGGGCCGGTTGCGGTCGTCGTTCAGGCCCGAGTTCCTCAACAGGGTCGACGATATTATCCTGTTCAAACCCCTGCGTCTCGAGGAGATCGAGCGCATTGTGGAACTATTGATCAAGGGGCTTGAAGAACGCCTGGCCGACAAGCAAATGTCGCTGGAAGTATCGCCCGAGGCCTTGCGTTTTATCGCCGCGGAAGGTTACGACCCGGTTTACGGCGCGAGACCTTTGAAACGGTTCATATCCAGGGAAGTGGAAACGCCCGTAGCGCGTGAGATCATCGCCAAGGGCGTTTCCGAAGGCGCCCGGATTTGCGTTGAGCTTGAGAACGGACATATCGCAGTAGAAGTAAAAGAATAGTATAGAAACAGGTGGCGGCAAACAGCTGACAGAAAAGGCAGATTCAAGGGCAAAAGCAGTTTTCACCACAGAGATCACAGATGTCACAGAGGGAAACAAAACCATGAACAATACCATGTGTAGGGGCAAGGTCCAGACCCTTGGCACCACAGACGGTATGCCCCAGCGAATCGGCAGGGTGGATCACAGAGATCACAGAGAAAAACAAAACCGTGTTTCTTTGTGTAGAAGCAAATTCCCTGGTGTCATTCCGAAAAATCGCGGAGCGATGGCGAGAAATATCGGGCTGTGGGTCAGTGAGGAGTAAGGTGTTCAGAAGAAACTTCAAAAATAACTGCGAGATCCCTCACTTCGCTAACGCTTCGTATCGGGATGACAGGGTCTTGCGCCTTACTCCTTACGCCTTACTCCTCACTTCTGTCTCCTGTTATTAAGATCTCTCCTCCCTCACCAGATTTCCTCCGAAGACGGGAACCAGGGCAAGCCCCAGAACGATGAACGAAAGCGGAACGCCTATGAAGAAGGGATGCAGGCTACCCCAGATCCCGGGCGCCGATACGCCCAGAACGCCTTTGGCTGTGGAAGCGTAACCTGCAAGGTACCACACCACCGCCGAGCCCAGGCCGGTGAGCGATGAGGCCCATATCACGCCCTTGTGAATGCGGTCGCCCATGGTGATGAGCCCGATGTAGGGGGCGAGTATGGCGGATGCCAGAAGCGTCCAGCTGGTTGTGCAGATTATCGCTATTATCTGCGAGTTCTTCATGGCGAAAACACCGCTTGCCGCGGCACAAAGCACTACAAGTATTTTCCACTGCCTGCCTCCAAGCGGACGCTTGAGCACATCGTTGCCGAGACTCGCCGCAACGATATGAAGCAGGGCCGACGCGCTGGAAAGGGAAGCCGAAATTATGGCCAGAGCGAAAAGCTGGCCTCCCGCTTTTGATAGCAGTCTGTTGACGAGGGCCGGGATAACCATATCCACGGATGCGACATCCGGTCCCAGAACCACTCTGGAAAGAGCCCCGGCGAAATAGCCTCCGCCCACGACTATGGCGATCGCCAGCATGGCGAAGGGGATCACCCTGCGGGCCTGCCCCGCGCTTTTAAGTGCGAAATGCCGCTGCACAAGATGCGGCTGAGCCCATACGCCCACAGACGTGACCATGACTAGAGAGAATATGAAAAGTCCTCCCTGGCCGGAGCTCAGGGCAAGAAAGCCGTTGTCGGCCTGGGGCGTGGGCGCCTGAGCGGCAAGCGCGGTAAGCCCTTCTATCGGGCCGCCTGTTGCCTTGAACAGAGCCGCGAGCAGGGCCAGTACGCCTATGACCATGATACCTCCCTGCAGCGCCTCGGTGTAGAGAACGCCACGGAGACCCCCCCAGGAAACGCTGATCGCCACTACACCCACAAGTATCCACAGGCAGGTGTTGACGTTCAGGAACGTTGCCCCCGAAAGCATTATCGCTGCTCCCTTGAACACGGCGGAAGCGTATACCACCAGCAGCACGCTGGACAGCAGTCCCAGGTAAACGCGCAGGGCCGGCGAGTTGGAGGCCCTGGCAAGCATCTGAGCAGGGGTCCGGGCGCCCAGCTTGCGTTGCCACAGGCGTGTAGGCCATGCCAGAAACCTGTAAACGAACCAGGTTCCAAGCCACATGTTTCCCGCCGCTATAAGCAGCATCTGCAGCCCGAAACGGTGACAGAGCCCCGCAAAACCCACAAGCGCCACGGCCGAAACGTACGTAGCCACGTATGCAAGCGCCTGAACAATAACGCCCACCTTGCCGGGAAGCAGTACATCGCGCCCGCGTTCGAAGCGGGCCAGAGCCACCAGCGCAGCGCCGTAAAGAATCCATACCATAAAGACGATCATTACCTTGCTCCTCCTCTCGCCAGCAGCCAGATCGACCACGCACCTCCCCATACCAGGGAACCCAGAGCCAGAAACACCCACACATCGAATCCACTCATCTCGCGTCACCTCCAGAATAAAAAAAGGGCCGCCGATCCGAAGATCGGCGGCCCTGCCTGTGTTGTCTCAATCGTTTCAGTTACTTGAATATCCTGGTACACGGCCATCCTATCCCGGATCGTTCGAATGCGGGGTCACGGTAATATCCGTAATAGGAATAGGAAACGTTTAGTATGGCCGTGCTGCCGGTGTTGATCATAAAGCCCTCCCTGGGGCGTTGAATGTATTGCGGGGAACAATAGCAGGTTCCGGCAACCATGTCAAGCAAAACAGAATGATGGCGTGGTAAAGCGAAGGATCGGTGCGATATTATCCCCTGTAGGGAAGGAACCACCAGGCCCTGCCGCCCGTTTCAGAGTATGCAGAACCGAAACAGCCGGTCAGCTTGTGTTCTTCAACGCGTGACCGGTAAAGCTGCAGGGTGGTAAAAAGGGCGAAAACAGCAAGAGATAACGCAGAAAGGCGAAACACCGCCACCACCATCGCTGAGGCTATTTCACCCAGGTACATCGGGTGCCTTATCCATCTGTAGGGCCCCCCGGTTACAAGTCGGCGCGCCTCGGCGGTTATGCTGAAGGAGCCTCGCAGATACCATAACCCCCAGACGGAGAAAAAGGTTGCGACGCACATCAGCGAAACAAGAACTCCGGCTGAAGCCGGTGATGAGATGACGGCTAAAGATGGCGGAGACAGCAGAAGGGCAAAAGGCAGTGGACTGGCAACAAGGGGAACGATTATTTCCCTCCATCCCTAGGAGCGTTCCACGGGGCGGCCTCTTGTGACATACGCCAGCGTGAACAGCGCAAAAAGCGATGTTTCCGCCAGCCACAGCGCCTTGTGGGAATAGAAATGAAAATCTGTTATGCGCAAAACAAAAAGGACTGCAAAAAACAGGGCCGAGACCCAGCGTACCGTCTGGTAGATGGTGTCGCAAGAGACGAAACGTTCCGCCCAGCCGAAGGGGTCGAAAACAGGTTTGTTTCCGTTCATTTCCATTCTGAATGCCCCCGGAACATGATAAAGGGCGGCATACGCCGCCCCTTTATTGATCTATTACAGAGTCGGGCTTTCCGGTTTGACGCTGTTTCCTGCGTTTCCAGAGTACCAACTCCCATTCAGTTGCTTTTCCCTGTCATTTACCGCAACGCCTTGTGCGTTGCTTCCCGTAAGCGCTCTTTGCGGGTTTCCGAACTTTCAGTTACCTGTGTCGCCTGATACAACAACCGGAAAGCCCGACGCCGGAGAACCTGTTTACCCCGGCAAACAAATGATACAACAAAAGGCCTCTAAAAGCAAGAGGCGTTAAACCGGTAAACGGTGAACAGTCAACCGTTAACCGAAAAAGCAAGGGGCCAACGGCTCTAAGCCTTTGGTTGTCATTCCGGGCAAAGTGAAGAATCTCGGGCTGGTTGTTGGTTTTGCTCTTCCTCACGCCTCACTCCTAACTCCGTACGCATCTAAAGACGAGATTCCTCACTCTGCTTACGCATCGTATCGGAATGACAAGCCTTTTCTGTGCGCCGCCGCCTGCACGCTGATTGCTGTCTTTTCTGTATGCTGCCACCTGGGTCCTAAGCCATCGTAACTACTGTTCCGGCTTTTCCTTCCAGTGCGTCTACCGCTTTTGCCAGAGACGTTATGACCGCCCTTTTACCGGGGAATGTGCGGGCAAAGGATATGGCGGCCATGACCTTGGGCAGCATGCTTCCCGGTGCGAAATGCCCCTGGTCCACGTATTCGATGGCTTCGGCGACGGTCATCCGGTCCAGCGTTTTCTGGTCGGGTTTGCCGAAGTTGAGGCAGACCTTTTCTACCTCGGTGAGTATGAGCAGGATATCCGCTTCGATGTCTTCCGCCAGCCGTTCCGCCGCCAGGTCTTTGTCGATCACGGCCTCTACGCCTGTGAGGGAACCGTCCATGTTCTCTATAACGGGTATGCCGCCGCCGCCTGCCGCTATTACGATCGTAGTGTCCCAGAGCCTTTTAAGGGCCGATATCTCAGTGATCTTGAGCGGTTTGGGAGACGGCACAACACGGCGCCAGCCTCTTCCCGCGTCTTCGCGCATAACAAATCCCTTTTCGCGCTCTATCGAGCGGGCCTCTTCCTCGGTAAAGAACGGGCCTATGGGCTTGGTGGGGTTTTCGAACGCGGGGTCGTCGCCGTCCACAACCACCTGGGTGACAAGGGTAACCACAGGGATATCCCTGTTCCTGTTCCTCAGAGCGTCTCTCAGCGCCTGCTGGATCTGATAACCTATGAAACCCTGGCTCATGGCGCCGCAAACGTCGAACGGCATGGCGGGAGTCTGCTCGTTTTCCCTGGCCGCTATTTCCTGTGAAAGCACTATGCGGCCTACCTGTGGCCCGTTTCCGTGGACTATGGCCAGTTCGTAGCCGTTACTGCTCATCTCGGCAAGGTGATCCGATGTTTTTTTTACGACCTGAAGCTGAGCCTCGGCCGTGGGAGGTGTTCCCTTTTCCTGCAGCGCGTTGCCTCCAAGGGCTACAACTACTTTCGCCTTGACTTCCATGGCGATCTCTCCTTCTTTTTGCAAATGAAAAACCCGAAACGATTCTAAACCCAAAACGGCCGACAGTTCAATAAATACGGGGTAAAAAGAAAATATATGCGATATACAGGCAATAAAGTGAACCATTACGAGCGATTTGTATCAGAATTGAGCGGTAACGCAAGTTTTGATGTTTTGACGGCGAACGATTCTATGTATACGATACAGCACAGGGGGGTGACCGCGTGACAAGCTGGTCCGGTATTCTTTTCGGAGTTCTCGCCGCGCTTATGTGGGGAACGTCGGGTCCCATGATGCGCATGGCGGATTCTCTGGATATTACGGTTTTCCTGCTGAACGTCGTGCGGTTCACCGCAAGCAGCGCAACGCTGGTTCTTTTTGCATTATACCGTCACCCCGAGGCCCTTAGACCTTCGCGAAGCGATATTTCACCCCTTTTCCTTCTGGGCGCCTGCGGTATGGTCATGAGCGCTGTGGGTCTCAACTTTGCCTTTCTTCATATTTCCGTAGGGCTGGCCATGGTCATCTACTATTCGGCTCCATGCTGGGTAATGGCCGGTTCGTGGATACTGGGTCGCGACAGGCCGGTCAAGGGCGAGGTGGGCGCTTTCGCTCTGGCTCTTGCCGGCGTCTGGGTGGCCGTGGGGGGAGCCGGAAGCATGGGGACTCTCCGCCTGGCGGGGTTTGCGGGAGCCCTGACGGGAGCGGTCGGATACGCACTGTTCGTTCTGAACGGAAAATACGGGACGGGACGCCTCGCGCCGTTCAGATCGTTTTTTTACACCTATATTGCAGCGATGCTTATTCTGTGGCTAATGGCCTTTGCAAGGGGAGAGCTGGGAATGCTGGCTCACATATCCCTGCGGGGCTGGCTGGTTCTTTTATATCTTTCTTTCTTTACGTCGCTTGTTCCCTACGGGGTTTTTATTCTGGCGCTTAAAAGGGTTCAGGGAAGCACGGCCTCAATAGCCACCATGACCGAGGTGCCTTTTGCCATGATGTGGGCATGGCTTATTTCGTCGGAAAGGCCCGAGACCTCGGCCGTTCTGGGAGGCGCGCTTGTGCTGCTTGGCGTCGCCGCTCTGGCTCTGGTAAGGCCGGCGCGGGATAACCGTGAGGCAGAACAACTCCGTCAAGGCGGTTTTGACGGAAAAGCGTGATATGCATACACTATAAACAACAGGGACACTATAAAGGGAGGTAAACCATATGCACTATGTACGCATGGCAATAGAAAAGGAATCGCCTGAACAGCTTGGATACGACAAGATCAAATACAACCTGACGGAAAGCTCCGTAAGGGACCGTTCGCTGAAAGATCTGGGTCTCGAGGTAAAGGACCTGCTGCTGCCCTACGAAGACCATGTGGGCAAGCCGGCGTTGCGGGAGCTTCTGGCTTCTCACGCCGGGGGGTCCGTTACGCCGGAAGACGTGCTTGTCACGGCCGGCGCAGCCGGGGCTCTTTTCATAATAGCGACGTCGCTGCTGGAAAAGGGCGATCATATAGTGGTGGCGCGGCCTAATTACGCTACCAACATCGAAACGCCCAAAGCCATTGAATGCGACATTTCCTATCTGGAGCTTGAGATGGAGAACGGTTTCAGGGTCGACCTGGAGAAACTGGAATCGCTTATCAGGCCTGAAACGCGGCTGGTGAGTCTGACGTGTCCCCACAATCCCACGGGAGTGGTGATGACCGAATCCGAAATAAAGGAAATTATTTCTTTGGTCGAACGAAAGGGCTGCAGGCTGCTTCTGGACGAAACCTATCGTGAACTGGTTTTCGGATCGGTCCTGCCGGTGGCGGCGACTCTGAGCGACAGGGTCATAAGCGTTTCGTCGATGTCCAAGTCGTACGGTATTCCCGGTATACGCATCGGTTGGATAACGGGTTTGGATAAAGACCTTATGCACCTGTTTCTGTGCGCCAAGGAGCAGATAGGCATTTGCGGCAGCGTTGTGGATGAGCACATAGCCTGGGAAGCCCTCAAACAGCGCGAAGCCTGGCTGCCCGAAATAAAGGCTCACGTCAAAAAGGCTTTCACCATCCTCAAGGAGTGGAAGTCAAAGGAAAACCGCATGGAATGGGTAGAGCCCTCAGGCGGTGTTGTCTGCTTCCCGCGCATCAGGCCCGATTTCTCCGTTGATGTGGATAAATTCTACAGCATCCTTAACGAAGAGTGCGGAACATACGTGGGCCCCGGTCACTGGTTCGATCAGGACCGTCGCTACATGAGGGTAGGTTACGCCTGGCCCACGCTTGACGAGCTGTGCGGCGGTCTCGATGGTCTCAGCCGGGCGCTGGACAGGGCGGAAAGATAAAAGCTGTTGGCAGCGCACAGCTGGCAGCAGGCAGAAAAGGCAAGCCACCTTGCTGTCACCCCGATGACCGGAGGGAAGACGGCGCGCCCCAAGCGAAGCGGCAGGGTAGGGGTCTCGGGCTGATTCGGTTAGGGGTAGAGGGGTAATAGGGGTTAGGGGGAACTTCAAAAGCAAAAACGAGACCTCCACCAGTAGGCGGATTCGGAATGACACCCAGGCGTTTTTGCCCCTACACACATATATTGTTCTTGATCTTGTACTTCTCTGTGCCCCCTGTGGTGAAAATTGGTTTTGCCTTTGACCTTGCTGCCTGCTGTTTGCTGATTCCTGTGCGCTGTCTCCTGTTAAGTAGTACAATAAGATGCTGTTGATAACAATACTCATTAAGGAGGAGTTTCAGTGTATATAGGCATACCATCCGAAGGACCTTCGCTCGACGACATGATGTCTCCCCGTTTCGCCAGAGCGCCCTGGTTTTTAATAGTCGATACCGAAGGCAATCTGGTAGAAGCGGTCGATAACGAGGCTAAACAGGCCGCTCACGGCGCTGGAGGCGTAGCTGTACAGATACTTGCCGACAAGTCGGTGTCGGTGGTCTTTGCGCCACGTGTGGGCCCCAAGGCGTCAGCGTCGCTGCAGATGGCGAAGATGAAGGTTTACGAAATTACCGGGGTCTCCTGCCGGGAGGCCTTCGGCAAGTACAAGGAAGGCGGCCTGAGGGAAGTCCCCCTGGGCTAGCGAAGGAGGACAATGCATGTCTGATCAGAATTGCAGCGGCTGCCCCGAGCAGGGAAAGTGTGACGGGGACCCGCAGACCTGCGGTATGCCAAGGCCTACGCGCGGGACAATGAAACACATCATAGCTGTGGGAAGCGGAAAGGGCGGAGTGGGCAAGAGCACTGTTTCCGCCCTCCTGGCCTCCGGCCTGGCAAAAATGGGCCATAAAGTGGGTATTCTGGACGCCGACATAACCGGACCTTCCATCCCCAAGCTTCTGGGTGTAAAGGGCGCTCCGTTTTCAGTAGATGGCAAGATCCAGCCTCCCTCTTCGCCGAACCTGGGCATAAAGGTGATGTCCATCAATCTGGTCCTTGAAGACCCCACCAAGCCGGTAGTATGGCGCGGGCCTCTCATCGGGAACGTGATCAGGCAGTTCTGGGATGAAACCGACTGGGGCGACACGGACACACTGGTGGTCGATCTGCCTCCCGGTACAGCGGACGCTCCGCTGACCGTAATGCAGTCCATTCAGCTTGACGGAGTGGTAATGGTGACCTCCCCCCAGGAACTGTCGGGGCTGGTCGTGGAGAAGATGATGCACATGACGCGGATGATGAGCGTGCCTCTTATAGGGATCGTCGAAAACATGAGTTACGCCGTATGTCCCCACTGCGGTGAGCAATGGGAAGTCTTCGGCCCCAGTCATCTTGACGACATACGCAAAAAATGGCTGGTTCCCTCCATCGCCAGGCTGCCCCTCGACATGGGTGTCTCAATACTCGGCGACGCGGGCAGGATAGAGGAATACGAAAAAGACGATATCCCCGGAAGTATAGCCAGAGGCGTTATGGGGAACCTCGAAAGCGCCGTGGTCCTTTAACCGGAGCAACAGTCAGCCGTTAAGAAGTCCGGCGAGTTCGATGGCGTCGTAAGTTATTACCATATCTGCTCCAGCCCTGAAAAGAGAGCGGTGCGTTTCCAGCATCGCTCTCTTTCTTTCTATATCCCCCGCCCCGGCCGCCCTTCGCAGCATCAGGTATTCGCCGCTCACTACATAGGCCGCCAGCGGAAGCGATGTTCGGATTCTTGCCGCCGCTATTACATCCAGGTAGGTCAGCGCCGGTTTGATGACCAGAGCCGACGAACCTTCTCTTTCGTCTGATTCGCATTTTTTCAGGGCGCCTTCGGTGTCCATCGGGTTTATATGATCGCTGACTCCGGTTTGCCCTGCGATGCCCGTGGAGCTGTTGAAGGGACCGTAAAGCGAAGAGTCGAACTTGGCCCCGTAGGAAAAAACGGCAGTTTTCGAAAGGTTTTCCGCCGCCAGTCGTCTGCGAATGGAAGCGACCGCGCCCTGCCTGAGGAAAAAGGGAAGCACGGCGCCTGCTCCGGCTGCGGCCAGCGAGGCGCAGATATCGCAGAAACGCACTGCGGTCTTTTCATGGTCAGGTCGCCCGTCGGGGTCCAGACAGCAGTTCAGCCCGTGGTCGGTGGCGTGAGAAAGTGCGGCGTGTCCCCAGAAACGACATTCGGGAAAAACAGCGGATAACTCGCGCAGGGCATGATGGGTCGGGCTTTGCGGATCCGAAGCCATGCCGCCCAAAGGGTCGCGGCGGCCTTCGGGGAGCCCGAAAACCAGAAACTCCCTGATGCCGGCATCCGTTGCCCTGCCCGCTTCTTCTATGACCCGATCAACGGAAAAGTGGCGGACGCCGTCAAGACCCGGGGCCGGGACGCGCAGACCGCTCCCCGGTTTGACGAAAAGCGGTAGAACGCACTGCCCGGGCCCCGGATCTTGTATCATTTCAGTTTTCCGCCGCCTGGATCAGGACTTCCCAGAGACACTGCACGGCATCGGCCATTTCACTAGTGGGTATTTCGGCCGCTGCGATCCTGTCGACTACCTGGCGCATGAACGGGATCTCGGCCGCCAGCAGCCAGCCGTTCTCCTTGCATGTCTCTCGTATCTTTTCCGCCCCTGTGGCCGAAAGGTCGGCCTTGTTGAGCGCGACCGCTACGGGAACCTCGAACTTATCGCATATGCCGGCGATCCGTTTAAGGTCGTGCTGACCGGATAGAGTGGGCTCCGTCACCACCAGCGCCATGTCGGCTCCGGAAAGGGCCGATATGGCGGGGCAGGCTATACCGGGAGGTCCGTCGACCAGTATCAGGTCCCTGCCCAGAGACTCGGCCGCCTTTCTGGCCTCTTCCCTGAGTATGGTCACCAGTTTGCCGGAGTTCTCGCCGCCCGGGTTCAGCCTGGCGTGGAAAAGAGGACCCCATGCGGTTTCCCCGGTGAACCATTCCCCCTGCTTCGTGTCCACCATTTCCACACAGTCGTTCGGGCAGACCAGTTTGCACGCCGCGCACCCCTCGCAGAATGTGGTCTCCACATGAGCCTTGCCCTGCTGCATATCTATGGCCCGGAAGCGGCACGCTTCGACGCATTTCCCGCAACCGATGCAGCATGATCCATGTATCGTCGCCGTCTGCATCCCCCAGAAAGTGCATGTTCCGGTGGATTGTGGTCTTAAAAGTATTTCAAGATCGGGTGCGTCTACATCGGCGTCGCAGAATACCGCAAGCCGGGGTGACGTGGCCGCCAGCGATGCGGTAAGTGTGGTTTTACCTGTTCCGCCCTTGCCGCTGATCACGACTATCTCGCGGGGTTTCATAGTGAAAAATTCCTTTCAAGTGTAGACCAGATTTCTTTCATGGCGTTTCTCCAGTCGGGATCGGCCGTCGCCGGAGGTCTGCCGTCTGCGTATGCTTCGGCGACATGTCTGGAAAACGGCAGTTCCGCGACAACGGGCATGCCGAAACGCTTCGCCATCGAGTGAACGTCGCCGCCGCCAAGGTCGGACCTGTTTATTACAACCATACCCTTTTTACCGAGGTTTGACAGAACCTCGAGAGCCAGTTCCAGATCGGCTATGCCGAAAGGCGTGGGCTCCGTAACAAGAACGACCGCGTCCGCTCTGTGGACCCCGGCGACCATTGGGCAGGATGTTCCCGGGGGGCAGTCGGCCACTATGTTGGTTTCCCTGGCAAGCGCAGCGTCCATGGCGGCTTCGATCACCGGAACGGGGTTGGGCATTCCGGGCGTCAGACGTCCTTCGAGAATGTCTCTATCCCCCAGGCATTTGCGTATTTCCCCTATGGGTCTTTCCGTTTCGGTTATGGCGTTTACCGGGCATACCATGGAACACACGCCGCAGCCGTGGCATAGATCGTTAACCATCGGCGGATTGTCGCCGAACATGTTCAGGGCCGCGAAACGGCATTCCTTTACGCAGGTCCCGCACCTGGTGCAGAGTGATTCGTCGATTACGGGAACGGGGAGGGTGACAAGGGACGATTCCACGGGTTCACACCCCGTCAGGAGAGCCAGGTTAGGCTCCTCAACGTCGAGATCAACGCCCAGCAGGCCGTCTACAGTTACCAGAAGCGACGCGGCTACGCTGCTTTTGCCCGTGCCGCCCTTGCCGCTTGCAACGGCCAGAACGAATGGTTTACCCGACATGTCTAGGTGTGATGGCACGCGCTCGGGCCCGTGGAGAGTTTTCCCTCCAGATAGTCCGACGCGGCCTGATCGGCGTTACCCGAGGCCCCTATTACGGGTTCCACCCCTGCCGCCCTGAACAGTTCTTCGGCCCTTGGCCCCATGCCGCCCGCTATGATGATGTCTACCTTCATTTCCGATAGCCAGCGGGGAAGGACACCCGGCGCATGGCCAGGGTTGGGGTGATCTTCATGTGACGTTACTTTGTTTTCGTCTACCTGGTATATCCTGAAAATGGGCGCGTGGCCGAAATGCGGACATACGTCGTTGTTTTCTATCGCTACTGCTATTTTCATCGACTGAACCTCCTTGAAGGATTTTCTGTGGACCCATTACATGATAAAGCCGGAGGGCGGCCCTGTTCAAGGCCGCCCTCCGGCGGGAGGAGAGAGAACGGGGTGTTATTCGCCCTTTTCGAGCTCTTCCATCCGTTCCCGTATTGCGCGCATTTCAGCTTCCATTGCGCTCAGTTCATCCTGCAGCACCCGTCGTTCATCTTCCGCCGACGGAGCCGTTGCCGGCCAGGGTGCGGCATATCCGCCAGGGCCGAAACCACGACCCCTGCCCATGCCGCGGCCGAAACCGCGACCGAACCGGCTCATAAAACGTCCTCTCCCTGCGCCGCAGGGACCAAGGCCCCATCCGGTTCCCGGTCCCGCTCCGCGGGGTCCGCTGCCATCCCAGTTGGGCATGATCTATCACCTCTCACGTATTGATAC
>Ga0272441_10003970_pt1 | contig 27462 bp, 15 predicted proteins | sample SSMProp6N_FD_193582 | JGI IMG/M metagenome (GOLD analysis project Ga0272441, IMG submission 193582) | Marine sediment archaeal communities from Little Sippewissett salt marsh, Falmouth, MA, United States - SSM-Prop-6N | ecosystem: Environmental > Aquatic > Marine > Wetlands > Sediment ... | reverse complement strand
TACCACCAGCCGCGATGGCATCCACTTCACGCGTTGCTGCCGCCGCGAGGTGTTCATCCCCAACGGCCCGCACGAATACTACGACCACGAGATCACCGTTGGCGAGCAGCACGCGCCCATCATTGTCAACGACCGGGTGTATTTGTTCTACGAAGCGTGCAACTACAAACACACACAAGCCGATTCCACGCGCCCTGATTCAGTGATCACGGGTGGCCTGTGCACCTTCAATCGCGACCGGTTCGTGAGCCTGCAGACGGGAGCGCCGGAGCCTTGTCGCGTGGTCACGAAGCCCTTTGTTGTCGATTACCCCAGGCTCTTTTTGAACGCCGCCACATGGGGGGACGGCGTTATTCAGGTCGAGGTACTGGGGCGTGACTGGAGAGTCATCGATGGCTTCACAGCTCAGGAGGCCAACCGCATCCAGGGGAATGCCCTCAACCACCCCGTGCGCTGGACGTCGAAGCCGGACCTGGCGCCCCTCGTAGGCAAGCAGGTGCGCCTGAAGCTCAACATGAGCGACGCGCGGTTACATGCCCTGCACTTCGACACCGAGGAGCGACCGCTGAAGGAACTGCCGCCGCTACCGGCGACCGGATCGGGCCACGCTGAGCTGCCCGTGGATGTGTGAACCACTGTACTGCACGGCCCGACAGGATAGCACCTGGGGTGAACGTAGGCCCACGCTCCGGTCGGTGCGTGATGGCTCGTGGCCAGAACGGGCGCTTCAGGCCAGCCGCCCGGCCACCAACGCCGCCTGCGTCTGATCCGCCGGCTTGCCGCCCATGGCCTGTGACACTGCCGCCAGACGCCGGCACTCCTCGGCGGCCACCGCGACGTCCAAGGCCTTCGGCGTCTCCCCGACAAGGCGGCGGAAGTTCGACAGGTATATGTGATTCAGGACCTGGTCAGGTAGGGCCATGCCCCGTATCACGCCATCCTCGGGCTGTCCCAGCAGGAAGTCCGCTTGGGCCGGGACACGGAAGGTATCCTCGCTTTGGAGCCAACGAAACACGATGCCCGCTCGCGCCTGCGCCTCAGGCAGCGTAAGGCCCGGGTACAGGTCGGTGCCGAAGAGAATACGGTCGGCATACTTGATGAAGAACTCGCGCCCGGCGTCGGGATCCCGGGAGATGTTGTAGAGCATCTCGATGCCCGGCGCCAGGTCGAGGTGGACCCCGGGATGCTCGTCCAGCAAGCGCGCGGCTCGGCCAAGGTCGGCGGACAGGAAGTAGAAGTGGGCGAAGACGATTCGCAGGCCTCGGTGGCGGGCCAACACCTCGTCCACCTCCGCGTACAACTGCTCGCTCTGGGCGTCCTGGGGGCCGTAGCCCCAGTTACGCTCCTTCGCCCAGCCGGGAATCTTGTTTGGGTCCCAGAATTCCTCCGGATCGTTCACATGCCACACGACGGGCAGGCCCAGTTTTTCCACACGGGCCCAGTAGTCGGCGAAGTAGGGGTCTGTGACCGGGATGTCCATGACCTGGCGTGAGGTGGGCTTGCCCTCGATCATCTTGATGCCGTCGCAGCCCATCGCGACGAAGCGGTCCACCTGCTGGGCTATGCTGGGACCGATTACCTGGCCTTCAGAGCGTTGCCCGGCATGATTCAGCCCCGCGAACACGAAGAACCGCTCGGGGTGCTTGTGCTTCATGTACAGCGCTTCGGGTAGCCCGGAGCCGCCGGCCGGGTTCTGGATGGCCATGAGGGCCATTTGGTCGATCCCGGTGGCCTCGCGCATGGCAAGCAGGGCTTCCTCCTGCTCCACGGAGCCCATGTGAACGTGACTGTCAACGATCTGCAGTGGGCGTGAATCCCAAACCATTGTCTTTCAGTGTCTCCTCGCAAAGGTGCCGTGTGTTTGGCCCCGCCTGCGGTTACCTGGCCTCACACGTGGCGGCCACCAGAATGTAGCGGTACTTGTCGCCCGCCTCAAGCTCGATGGAATCAACAACCACCTCGGGACGAGGGTTGCGCCAGCCCCATACATACAGGACACACGGCGAGTGGCGTCCATTGCCGCCCATCCAGCCGATCCAGCCCTCGGACAGCGATGCCGCCACGCGCCAGTCGTGTAGCTGCCGCGTGTTGACCAGAGGAGTCGTCGCCGTCTCACCATCGGCGTACCGCACGGTGAGCCCGGCGACCTTGAAGGCTTCCTTCTTGTCCCAGTAGCCGTCTGCTGCATGCAGCAGCCAGAGGGTGTGCGCGGTGCGGGCAACCTTCACAGGCCCCGTCGTCGTCGGCAGGGGGCCATCGCCTTGGCCCAGCACAATACAGGCACTTCCGTGGTTCTTCTCCGGATTGATGAGAGCAAACTGCACGCCACCGTACCGCACAATGTCGGGGAACTGGGGCTTGGGCATGGGGTTGCCCTGGGGGTCGAACCCGGTGCGGTTCACCGGGAAGTGCCGCATGTCGAAGATGCCCTCATCGGTCCAGCCGCCTTTTCCATCGCCCGCCACTTCATCACGGAAGCCGCGGTTGGCCTGTCGTGTCAGATCGATGGCTGAGAACTCGCGCCTGATCGTGGTGTCTTCGGGCTCGAGTTTGGCGCCCAGGTTGGCCAGAAGTCGGGTGCCGATGCGGGCCGCGTGCACGGGCTCGACCTTCAACGCCTCGGCCCAGCGGACCTGGTCAAGGACCAGTTGCCCCTTGCCCAGAGAGAAGACGGCAAGGGCAGGCGGATCGGTGAGGGCCTGTCCTTTGGCTTCCTGTGCAAGGACCAGCAGGTTCTCCGCGATGGGGGTGCTGCCCTCGGTGATGGGGGCGTCCCGGTCAAGCTCCTTGTTGCTCCAGTACAGATCATCATTGCTCACACCGTCCAGGATACTGGGGCGTCCCTTGCGCGTGAGGTGGAACACCTGCGCCGGCTCCACCGCGATGGGCAGTCCGGTGAGGGTCGCCAGGCGCTCGGCGCTGGCGGGGCTCAGGCCTCTGGCCACCACGGTCGCCCCTTCGCGCGCCGCGGCAATCGCCTCGCGAGCCGACGGCGTATCGACTGCTTCCGGTGTCGGCAGGTCCAGCACTACCACGCGAGGGTCCCTCATAGACGGCGTGGTGACAAAGCCCAGCGTCGCTACTGCGTCGCCCAGGCTGGGCTCGATTGGGGCGGGTAGGCACACGGACCCCGATACATTGACCTTGGGTGGCCGGGCCGCGAGGAGATTGCTCAGCAGGCATGCCGCGGCGGGTTCGCTGCCGGCCTTCCGGGCCAGTTGCATCTGGCACAATAGCAGCCAACCCGCGCCCTGTCGCACCTCGATCAGTGGCGACCAGTCCAGGCCCGTGGGCCCACCGGCCTGCAGGATGGGCAGCCCGGCCCCGGTGTGGGGTTTGGCGAAGGTCGCCCGACAGACGGTGTCATCGCCCCGCCAGCAGCTCATGTCCTCATCGGCCAGACCCGACAGCGCCGGATGCTGCGCCACCGCCCGGAAGGCGTGCACCGCGTAGTGGCTGCCGCTGACCTGCAGGCCCGCGGGCAGCCAGGAGCTTGCGGGCGCGTCGAGCCACACGATGCGGCCGCCGCCGCGGACCCAGTGCATCAGCGCGGATGCCTGTTCGGGCTCAACGGTGGCGCCGGCCAGCAGGAGCACCTGCGGCCTGTGGGCCAGCGCCGACAGCGGGTTGGCGGCACGCGTCAGCCCCAGCCCCAATGCCGCCAGCGCGGACAGGGATTCCTCATCCCCACAGGCCACCACACCCTCGGGCCACTCACCGACCCTGGGGAACACCGAGTACGCCCGGTGCTCGGTCTCGCACGCGGGCTTGCCACCGGCAAGTAACTCGATTGTGAGAAGCACCTGCGTCCTATCGGTCGCCGCCGGCATCGGCAGGTCGATGGCGACTTCAGCCATCCCACCTGCCTCCATCGGCAGGGGCACATCAGCGCCCCCTAGGGCCTTGTCGGCCTGGCGTAGGGACCAGCGCAACACGTAGTCCTGATCCCGCAGGATGTCGTTGAATACGTGAACGGTCCGCTTGACCATCTCCCCGGACCAGAAGGTACGGTTGGTCTCGCGCACCGCAACCAACACGGGCCTGAGCACGACGCCGAGTTTCTCAACCGGCTCTGGGACGGCCCACGGATTTGACCCGGCGATGCGTGCGTGGCGAAGGCCCTCGTCGGCCCAGCGATATGCCTTGAACATCCCCTCGGCCCAGCCCTGGGGGTGCACGAAGGCCCTTTCCCCCATGAAGCTCGTGAGGCCCCACGGGGCCCGAAGCTCATAGGGTGCGTGGTAGAACTCCCCGATGACGAGGGGCTTGTCGCGCTTCCACATGTAGCCCATCCAGGGGCGCTTGCCCTCATCGAGCCAGAAGCGCGTAACGGGCATGGGGTGCTCAAGCTCGAAGATGTGCCACGGGTAGTGTAGATTGGCCGTCGGCGCCAGGCCGTTCAGGTCGCAATCGCCATCGTAGCCCACGGTCCTGGTGGGATCAACCTGCTGCACCAGGTCGCCCAGCATGTCAAGATTCCGCGCAAGCTGCTCCCTGCGGGCCTCCGACCGGATGACGGTGTAGATGTAGACCTCGTTGCAGATGTTCCACATCAGGATGCAGGGATGGTTGCGCTGCTCACGCACGATATCCAGGCAGTGTTCGGTCCCACGGAGGAATCGCTTGGGCTTGCCCGCCGGGTCGAGGTTGTGGCTCTTGATGGCGAACTCGGGGATGATCAAAAAGCCCATCTTGTCGGCCACGCTTGCCAGCCGCTCCGGCGTGCCGCCATGGATGCGCACGCAGTTGTACCCCTTGGCCCGCAAGTCCTCGAGGTAGTTGGGGAACCAGTCCTCGTCCAGGATGCGGTTCATGTAGGGCAGCAGGGAGGCACGTCGCAGGGACAGGCGCTTGCCATTGAGAAGAATGTCCGGGCCCTCGATGCGCACCTGTCGGAAGCCGAAAGTCGCACACCGTCCCGCCACGGGCCGGGCGTCCTGCCCCTGGGCCTTGCGTCGTAACTGCACCTGCGCGGTGCAAAGGTGGGGAGCATGGGGCCACCATAGGGGCGCCGCGCCCGACCAGTCGGCCTCCAGGGTCACAACCTGGGACGTGCCTTTGCTCACCGATAGCTCCACCGGACCCAGGCTCAGGACCTTCTCACCCTCGGAGAGGATGTCGGCGCTCACCTCGACGCCGGCGGTCGCCTCAGAATCCCCCGTGCGGTGGCCGTGATTGGCGACCGTCACGTCCAGGCGCAGCTTGCCCTCACTGACCGACGGTCGGGCGAAGATATCGGCCACGTGGAGGGCCGGCGTCGCCTCCAACCACACCGGCATGCAGATGCCGACCCCCGTCCGGTACATCCATAGCCAGGTCAACGGGTACAGGGCGCCCTCGGGGTCCCTCACAACACGGTCGTTGTGGATGAGCACCAGTAGTTCGTTCTCCCGGCCGGGTAAGGCGGCGTCCGTCACATCGACGGCGTAGCCGGAGTGTCCCTGCCAGTGGGTATGGACGGGTCGCCCGTTGAAGTAGATGTCCGCCCGGGCGCGCGTCATGCCGAAGTTGACGCTGATCAGCTTGCCTTCCCAGTCGGCCGGTAGCTTCACCTTGCGCCTAAACCACGCCCGCCCGGTGCTGTGGGCACGCAGGATGGGCTCATGTTCGCCCGGAACCACCACCTGCAGCCAAGCGGCGTTCTCTGCGGGTAGCGGGACAGGCCCGGCCGGGGCGTCACTCTTAACCGGCAGCAGGTCCCACAGTCCTGTCAGGTCGATGCCGGACCCGGGGGGGAGGATGTGCGAAAGATCCGCCACCAGGTGCGACAGCGCCGGCTGCGGTGGCTCACACGCCTCAACCTTCAGGTCGGCGAAGTACGCACGGGCCTTGGCATAGCCCAGGTCGGTTCGCAGGTACAGAGAGTTCGCCCTGAGTTGTTGCTCGCCGGGGTCGATGGGCACTTCCCACGCGATCATCTCTTCGGTGTCCTTGGTCTCGTGCCGGATAAAGGCGTAGGCCAGGCGATGGTCAAGGTCGGCGACGAGGCGTATGTAGTTCCAACCGACGCGACACACAGTCGCGAATTGTCCGCATTGCCAGACTTCTGTCTGGCGTTTGTGCACCAGGACGGACTGGGGCCCTGCGTCCTTCCAGTCGGCGGGATTGAACCGCGTCAGGCCCACGAACACAGGGACGCGCTTGTCGGGCAGGAACACGAGCGCCTGCGCCTGTACACACCCGCTGGTGACCTCCCGGGGCCAGGTGATGTGCAGGTCTCCCGCGGGCCAGCCGCCCGCGCCGCTGTACCGCAGCGCCTTCTTCAGATCCGGGCGATCCGCCGGTGGCCGGGGGAAGTCATCCGCGACCTCGAAGATCTTCTTGTCCATGTTAATGGTCCACCGGTGCGGCAGAGCCTGCGCCAGGGACCGAACGGTACCCTCGGGGACATCGTCGAAGTTGATGTCCAGGATCGGCTCGGACCAGCCGGTGAGGGCAGTGAGCGCCAGAAGGATGAGCGCCGGCATGTTGGCCTCCAGTGACTGCATCAGGGGTTGGTCGGCGGTGACGTCGGGTGAGGACGTTGCTGCGTCTGGGTGCCCGGCGCCTGCGCGCTGCATGAAAGGGCGGTCGGGATCCGACGGAACTATTGACTTCTCCTTCGGACCGGGCCATCCTCCTTTGTGTTGGGTGCTCTTCGCTCCGACGCGTAGCTCCACGGGGATCATCGGAGTTGCCGTCTGAGTTCATGCCATTGCTCGACACCCTGCCGGCTGGATCAGAGGGAGCTCGTGTCTGAGGAATACCGATTCGACTATGACAAGGTCGACGAGGTAGCCGTAGGCTTGCTCTTGCTCGGTATGCATACCAACGCCGGCCAACTTCGCGCATGGAAGGGCATGGCCTGGGAGATCATGGAGCGGATGCATGAGAAGGGCTGGATTGGGGACCCAAGAAGCAAAGCTAAGTCTGTCCTCCTGACGGAGGAAGGCGAGGGCCTGGCTCGTGAGTTCGCCTGCAAGCACTTCGGGTTGCCGGACTAAGGCTCGGCCAAGGGCGCTCCGTGAGGCCCTCAGGGACGCAAGGCGCAGCGTGGCCTTCAGCGCGAAAGGCGAAGTCGTTCCGACGCGTGCCTATGGTAGCGGTGGACGGCCCTCCCCGGCGTCTACCGGCGAGTCGCCACACTTCACTGAGAACGCTCACCGACTGCCGAGGGGATGAGATCATGCACAGCAGCACACCGATCCACCGGGTATCGGGGATAGTCACGGCTATTCTCCTGCTGCTTTGCGGGGGCGCCCTTGCTCAACCGCGGGAGAATCTGCTTGCCGACCCCTCGGTTGAGGAGATCCAGCCCAAGAACCAGTTCGGCGTTCCTTACGCCAAATGGGGGGGCTGGGTGTTCGAGGGCGCGTGTGAGATGCGCAACGGCAAGATCGCCCGCACGGGAGACACCTGCGCGGAGTTGGTGGGCGCCCAGGGCGGCAAGCTGCGCGTCTATACGGCGCCGGTGATCCTCGAGCCGGGTCGCTACCGCTTCTCGTGCTATATCCGCGGGCTGGACATCGGGTCCCACGCCTGGGGCCTGAGTGAGGACGTGAACTTTGTCGACGAGACGTACCACGCGCTGCAGAAGGCCGGCACCTTCGGCTGGACGCGCCTCGAGATCGTCAAGGACGTGCCCGAGCAGGGGGAGGTGGTGGCGCGGATCGGCCTGTGGGCCCCCGGGCGCTTGTGGGTGGATGACGCCGAGCTTGTGCGCGTGCCTGACGATACGGAGCTGACCGATGGTCCCGTCCTGGGGCCAGAGGAGGCTCCCATCGAGCCGCCCGGTGCGCTGGATGCGGCCCAAGTGGTCCGCTGCACCGACTGCGGCTACCGGAACATGCCCGCCTGGGGCCGGTGCTACGTATGCGGCGAGACCCTCGGCGCGGCTGCTCAGGCCTCCGACCTGCCGCCCGTGCGCCATCTCGCCGGCTTTGAGGAGGGGACCGTAGAGCCCTTCACTCCGGCCGAGGCCGCTGCCGTCCACGACCACGCGACGCAGGGGCGCTATGCCCTTCGTCTGGACGGCGGCTACGTATCCTGGGACGGCCCCCAGGACTGGACGGGGTATGACTTCCTCAAGGCCGATGTCTTCAGCGCCGCCGAGGCGCCCGCCAATCTGTACGTCGAAGTGCGGGACAAGGGGACCACCGGCTACTGGACGCGAGTGAACTACAGCACCGTCGTGCCCCCGGGCCCTTCGACGCTCATTGTGCCCGCGGACATGTACGTGGGAGAGAAGAGCCGCCCCGGGAGGCCGCTGGACAAGGCCAATATCACCCGCTTTGTGTTCAGCATCGGGCAGGCCGCCGCGCCGGTCTACTTCGACAACCTGCGCCTGGAGCGAGACCTGTCCGACAGCGTGAAGGTGCCGGGGCTGCAGGCCTATGACTTCGGGCCGGGCACCTCGCCGCCCATGCGCGGATTCACCCAGGTATCCCCCTCTACCAACTACTCCGTCGGCCGTGGCTACGGCCTCAAGGACCCCCACATCTGGCGCGCCTTCGATGTCCTGCAGCCGGACCCGTTGTACCAGACCTTCATCTGTATTGAGGGCGGCGGGTTCGCAACGGACGTGCCGGACGGCGACTACCACGTCTTCATCAACGTGGACAACCCGTCGGGGTTCTGGGGCGAGTACCAGGTGTACCGCAAGCGCGTCATCCGGGCCAATGGGGTCGAAGTGGTCAACGAAACCATGGACTTCCCGGCCTTCCTGAAGCAGTACTTCCGGTTCGCCGACGTGGAGGACAGCCCCGCCGAGAACACCTTCGACAAGTACCAGGACGCGTACTTCAACGAGAAGGAGTTCCGGGTGAGCGTGACGGGCGGGCAGCTGTACCTGGAGTTCGAGGGCCAAAACTGGGCCAACTCCGTGTCCTGCTTGGTCATCTACCCGGCCGAGCAGGCCGAGGCAGGCCGGCGCTATCTTGATAATCTGCGAGAGCGCCGACGATTCCACTTCGATAACTACTTCAAGCGTGTCCTACCCGACGCCCACCGCGACGCGAAAGGCGTCGTGCCGGATCTGAAGCCCACGCCGCGAGAGGCCGAGCGCGGCTATGTGATCTTTGCCAGAGACTGGATGCAGGACGTGGCCGTCAACGCGGTTCCCCGGCGTGAGGAAGCGGCGCAGCAGTTGAACGTGTTCGCCTCCGCCGGCGAGCTGGAGCCCATCGTGTTCTCCCTGTATCCCTTGAAGGACATCGGCCGAGTGGCGGTATCGGTGAGTGACTTGGTCTCCGAGGCGGGCGACCGCATACGGGCTTCCGCGGTGAGTGCCGGCGTCGTCTCGCACCGCTTGAGCCGGGTGACCATGGAGGGGACGGTCTACACCATTTCGCCGCGCCTGGTGATGCCCCGCGATACTGCGGCGCTACGGCAGGGGGTCACCACAACCTTCTGGCTCACACTGCACGCGCCCGCCCGGGTCGAGGCCGGCACCTACTCGGGCAGCATCAAGCTCACCTTCGCCGACGGTACTGCCGACCAAGTGGCTCTTAGGGCCCGCCTCTTCGCAACGCCCCTGGATGAGCTGGACGTCCCCGCCGGCCCCTGGGGTTGCAGTATCAACATGCCCTGGTATAGCCAGGACACCGGCGACTACGCCCAGACCATGTACCGCAAGTGTCTGGCCAAGATGAGGCAGTACGGCTGCACCAGCTTCTCGGGCATCCCGACTCTGAGCATCAAGGGCTGGCACGACGGCAGGCCGGACATCGACTTCACTCGCGCCGACCGAGAGATGCGGCAGGCGCGGGAAGCGGGCTTCTCCAGGCTTGTTGTGAACTACAATGGCGGCATCCGGGGCCTGGACAACTACCGCATTGACCGGGCAGCGATGGGCACAGCGGGGTACACGGACTACACCGAGTTCCTGCGGGCGGTTCTGACGGCTGTGGATACCCACGCTCGGGAGGCAGATTGGCTCCCGGCCGCGTACAACTTGTGCGATGAGCCTCTGGGGGATGCCATTGCCGCCTCGGCGGCCAACGCCCTGGCCTGGCGACAGGCGGCGCCCCCCGGACTGCTCACCACAGGGGCCACCAGCATCCGCTCGCCTAAGCCCGATGACCCACACCTGCCCCTGGTGAAGGCCCTCAAGATCGCGAATCTGAACCTGCATGACGCGGCCGCCATAGACACCATCCGGCAGGCCGGCAGCGACTGGGCGTTCTATAATGGGGGCAACCGCTGGACCTTCGGGACTTACATGTTCAAGTGCGCCCGCCAGTACGGGATGAAGTTCCGCCTGTCGTGGCACTGGAACAACTGCGCCGGCGATCCGTACTATGCCCTGGACTGCCGAGAGGATGACTACGCCTGGTGCGTCACGAATGAGGATATGGAGCTGATCCCCACTATCCGGTTCGAGCGCGAGATTCGTGAGGGCATTGATGACTACCGATACATGCTGACCCTGGACCGTCTCGCCCGCGAGAACCCCGACACCCCAGCCGCTGCGGGGGCACGCAAGCTCATCGAGGACAAGCTGAATGCCTTTGAGTTGGGGGAACGCGACCACAACGCCAAGTGGCCGGTGGGGGAGTTCCGCTCGTACCGCCTCGAGCTTGCGCAGGCCATAGAGACCTTCGCTCAATGATCTAATCATCAACTGCCGAATTCAGCGACATAACTACGCAGGGGCTCCGCCCCTGCACTTGTTTAGCGTGCGCAACTCCGCACAGGGGCAGTTGGGGGCCTCTGTTTGGGTGCAGCACCGTGGCAAGGCATGACTGCCGTCAGGAAGAGGCCGAAAGGTCCGGGTGGCACTGGTCCTCTCCTTCGCCCCAGACGGCGGGTCTCAGTCGGGGGACCAGTGGCACCCGTTACCTTCATGCGCATGGCTGCGTTGGGCGCAGGACAGGACGAGCCGGGCCGACGCATCTACGCTAAACAGGTACCCGCCCCTGCACCCGGCTGCGGATGCGATCCCCAGACCCCGTTTCTCGTGGGGCCTGGGCTCGGAGACTGTGGCTTCGGCTGTGGAATCACCGACGCAAGCTGTACAGAAAGGAACCCTGTACATGCGGATATGCTCTATGATGGTGGCGCTATTGGCCCTCGCGGCGAGCGTCTTTTGCCAGCCCGCGACAGACAACACTCCCCTTCCTGAGGGGCAGTTCGTGACCGTCCGGGATGGTCACCTGTTCCACAACGGTAGCCGCCTGAAGCTCTGGGGGGTCAACTTCTGCAGCTCCGTCAAGCGCCAGGGCGCGGACCTGGAACTGTGCTTCGACCGCCTGGCCTTCTGCGGCTTCAATGCGGTCCGCCTGAACTACTCCTCCTCCATGATCCTGGGCCATGGCCCGCGCGAGGACAGCTATACCGTCCCCGAGACGGTGATGGGCAGCGGCAGCGACATCGACCGTCTGGACCACTCCATCTACCTGGCCCGGCAGCGCGGAATGTTCTTTTGGTTTTCCTTCAACCAGTACCGCAAGTTCCAGCCCGTCGACTACGACCTTCTGCCCGACGACGGCACTCGTGAGGAATGGCTGGCCATGAGCCAGGAGGCCTCGGTGCCCTATCTCGTATACATCGATGACCGGGCCGAAAAGGTCTTCCAGCAGTTCGCCGCCAACGTGCTCAACCACGTCAATCCCTACACGGGCAAGCGGTACGCCGACGAGGAGACCATCGCGCTGTATGAGATTTTCAATGAAGACGGCTTCGTCGAGCAGACTCTGGCCAAGCCCCATGAAGGCATTGTGGGCCGCAAGCTTGCCCAGAGATGGAATGACTGGCTGCGGCGACGATACCACACCGACGACGCTGTGCGTGACGCCTGGGGGAGACTTGAAGAAGGCGAGGCACTGCCTGACGCCACGGTCAAGTTCGCCCCGCTGGCCGACAGTGCCGCGGAGTATCCCACGGCGCGCGGACAGGATGTCATGCGCTTCGTGTACGACCTGTACGGAGGCTTCACCGGTCGCTTCATCCGGTTCGTGCGCTCTGTAGGCAAGCCCGGCGCAGGCATCAGCGTAGCACCGATCACCCCCACCGGACGATACGCAGAGAGCGCGGCGGGGTACTTCGCCGCCTCGCGCTGGGATTTCGTGTCTGTGGGCAACTATGGCTTTGCCCTGCGGCCCTGGTCCGTGCCCGAGGACGATCCGCACTACCCATGGGTTGTCCGGGTCAACGGGCCGCCCATGATGGAGACCCCCAACGATGTGGTGCGTGTGGCGGACAAGCCCTTCCTGGTCTACGAGACCAACGACTACCGGCCCAACCCGTATACCGTTGAGTTCCCTCTGCGGGCGGCCATCAACGCGCTATGGAACGACGCCGACGGAGTGTTCTGGTTCACCTGGGACGACAGCGGCTACCTGCACACCCTGTCGACCGATGAGCATTACGCGACCCAACGGATGCCCATGCCGGACAAGACCTACCCCAACGCGGGGTTGGTCCTGGCCAATGACGAGGTGGCCCTGGCGGCCATCCGATCCGCCGGGGCCGTGTTCCGTCATGGCGGCCTGCCGCCGGCCGAATCACCGAAGACCGCAGTGATCGGCGGCGACATCCTGCTCGATCTTTCCCAGCACTCGCTGGCGCCCGTGCGCGAGGCCCTCCGTCGTGTGGGCTGGCATTCCGGCGTTCGAGTGAGCTATGACCCACAGGCCCAGACCCAACTGCCTCCGCCTCCGCCCGCCGATGAGAGCCCCACGCGTGTGAGGACGGGGCGGTACATCACCTTCGACTGGACCAATGGGCGGGGCACGATTCGTGTCGATGCGCCCACGGCGAAGGTGCAAGTGGGGTTCAATGGCTCAGACGTGCAACTGGGTAATGTGCGAGTCACGGGCCTGAACCGCGACTTCTCCTACATTGGTCTCGTAGCTCAAGACGGCAAGCCCCTCGATCAGTCGGCCGATGTGATGCTGACCATGACCTCACGCAGCACCAATACCGGCACGGTCATCGATCCGGAGAAGATGAAGGCGAAGTGGAGCAGGGGGCTGGCCGAGGCGGTTGTCAAGGGCGGCGGCCCGCCGGTGCTTCACGACCGGGTGAGCGGCACTGTCAGCGCCGAATGGCTGAAAGGCCGCTGGTACCAGAAGGTCGACTTCGCCCGCAGTTGCTTTGAGCAAGGGCAGATCAACGAGGCTCTCGTGATCGGCCAGGATGATCCCCTGTTCTACGCCCGGATAACGCCGGACCCGCCGGCGCCCGCGGTGCGCAAAATCCTCATCATCGGCAACAGCCTGACGCGCCACGGCGCCAGTGAGGCCCTTGGGTGGCCCTACCACTGCGGGATGGCCGCCACGGGTGAGGACAAGGACTACGCACACCTGACCCTCGAGCGCATCCATGCCGCGCAGCCTCAGCTCAAGCCGGAACTGGTGCTCACCGCGCCCACCGATGAGAGGCGTATGCGAGGGTTCGAGCATGCGCTGCCCACGGACGCCGATCTGGTCATCATCCAGCTTGGGGACAACTACCGCGGCGAGGCCAACGTCGAGCAGATGCAGAAGCCCTACGAGGCGATGATCGCGGGCTTCAAGGGTAGCGGTAACCCTCAAGTGTTCTGCGTCAGCACATGGGGCAATGGGGCCCTGAATAAGTTCATCAAGGCCGCGGCGGAGAGCCAGGGCGCCGTCTACGTGGACATCAGTCATCTCATTGGTGATGAGCGCAACCGGGCCGTGTCGGAGGGGCACTTCACCCATGGTGGCGTGAACTGGCATCCCGGCAACCGCGGCATGGCCGCCATCGCCGAAGTCCTGTGGGGTGAGTTGCGGGCATTGTGGAAGGTGATGTAGCGTTGCCTTGTGGGGACGGCCGTAAGGCGGCCACTTTCGTGGCACCCGCTACCACAGCGCCGGCAAGCGGGAATACGGGCCCAAGGAGCGTGTGCATTGAAACGCATGCTGCCGCCGATGATCGCCGTGCTTTCGTGTCTGGCGTACTCCACCCCGGGGGCTGCCTCAGTGGTAACCACCAACAGTGACCATGTTCTCGTGATCGATGGCCAGAGAACCTTCCCAATCGGTTTCACCACCGCGCCGCCGCCGGATGGCAAGACGCCCGAGGGCGGCCCTGCACTCGAGGAGCTGGTTGATGCCGGGGCCGGGTTTATGCGCACCGGGGCCTTCGGCGGCCCGTGGACCGAGGAGACTTTCCGTAGCGAGGATCGCTGGCAGCAGGCGGCGGCCAGGTCGGGGATGCGCTGCTGGGTGTTCCTCAGAGAGTTGGGCAGCATCGGCCCAGATGACACCGCGAAGGAGGCGCTCCTGCGGAGAGTGGTGGAACGGTACCGGGGCCATCCGGGAATGGGTGTGTGGAAGGGCGAGGACGAACCCGCGTGGGGACGCAAGCCTGTGCCGCCCCTGGTCCGCGCCGCCGAGATCGTCAAAGAGCTGGATCCGGACCACCCCATCGCCATCACTCAGGCTCCACGGCATACAGTCGAGCAGTTGCGCCCCTACAATGCTGCCTGCGACATCCTCCTGACCGACATCTACCCTGTGGGGTACCCGCCCGGGAAGCACTCTCTGCTCGAGAACAATGAGATCAGCATGGCGGGCGACTACACTCGCAAGATGATGGCCGTGGCCCAGGGACAGATGCCCGTGTGGATGGTCCTGCAGATCGCCTGGAGTGGCGTGGCCAGGCCCGGCAAGACCCTTCGCTTCCCAACCTTCGCCCAGGAGCGCTTCATGGTCTACCAGAGCATCATCAACGGAGCCAGAGGCTTGTTCTTCTTCGGAGGCAACCTCACCAGGGCCATGACGCCCGAGGACGCCGAGCTTGGGTGGAACTGGCGGTTCTGGAAGCGCGTACTGCGCCCGGTGATCGAGGAGATCGGGACACACAGCCCGCTGTATCCCGCGCTACTTGAGCCCGACGCGCCGCTGCCTGTCCAGGTGCAGATCAAGCAGGCCTTCGAGGGCGAAGCCGACCCGACGGAGATTGAGTTCTGCGTGAGGCGCACTCCTGAGGCGCTCTCCATCCTGGCCTGCAAGCGCGAGGGCGCTACGGTACAGGTGGAGTTCAGCGGTCTGCCGACCCAGGTGTCGGTGGGGGATGTCATGTACGAGGAGCCGCGGAAGGTCACGACCGCTCAGGGCCGGTTCACCGACTGGTTCGGCCCCCTGGAGGCCCACGTGTACCGGTTCAGGCTCGAGGCCGAGCCGCCCCCCGGGCAGTGAGTAGGCTCGTGCCGGCGCGCCGCCAACGGTCGCGCCTCACCGCCTCCTGCCCAAGCCTGACTCCACTCCCACATCAGGGGAGGCGCCTGCGCCTCAGCGAGACGACCCTCACGGCTCTATCGCGCAGTTGCATCTCTGAGAATCGACCACCACAGCGATGACGTTGCTCGGGTCAACGGCATCCTGGGGCAATGGCTCGCGGTCGAAGAACACCTTCCACAGCGCGTCGGGTTCTGGCTCTTCGGGAAGGAGGGCTCGTAGGCCGGCGATATCGGAGTCGCTCAGGATTTGCAGTCGGCCGATGTCAACCTGGAACGCGCCCCTGCAACCCGCGAAGGAGCAGCCCCCGTCTCGGAGGTATTTGCTCGCAATCTGTATGACGTGCTGCTCCGCTGCAGTCTCACCTGCTAGATCGCTGTCTGTCTCTTCCTCTGCTTGATCGATCAAGGCCAGCAACTCTCGCGTGCTCTCGGGCGGGTTGATTCGCCTCATCGCGCCCAGCATGTACTCCCATTCACCCTCGTCAGCATCGACGATGTCAACCAGCGAGAGCACTTGGTCCCGCTCATCGGCGGCACCGAACAGCCCCTCTGCATCGAGCGTCCTGAGCGCTGTCTCGAAGACCGCCAACAGCTTGGCCCGCCGCTCTTCGAAGGCGCTTGGCGGCTCATCGCTATGGTCTTCAAACACGTAGCCGTTGAGCTCCGCCTCAAGGTCAGACGTATACTTGCCGCCCGCCCCGAATAGCTGCGAGTCTTGGTTCACCGCCCACTTCTCAATCGGCGCTTCCGCGTCACCCCTCTCCGCACTGTATTGCTCGTGGGTCTGGCAAAAGGGCGTGAGAACGGTGACATCCGAATCCGTCTGGACGCCGAACATGTAGAACGTCTCGTCGCCACGCTGCGCACGGGCCTCCTGCCACGCCTTGCGCAGACCGGCGACAAGCCTGCTCAGGAAGCTCTCGTAATCGATCACGTGATGCGATGCCATTCCGGTACACCTCCTAGGTGCAAGACCCAAGGGTCCTGCCTCAATCCCGCGCCCGCTAGCACGCCAACTCGGCCCCGATCTGCTTGGGCAGCGTCTCGCCCACATCCCATATCGGGCTGGCGAAATCCACCCTCACTATGACGTCCGTGAGGAAGTTCCGGTCTTGGTAGATCTCATCCATATTTCGCGAAGTGTCCATCGCGACTCATTCTGTCCGTTCCGAGACCAACCCAAATGGAATGCGTGTCTACTCTGTGACGAGTCACACTTCTCCAACGTGCCACCAATACCTCCCGCTATCGCTCGGTGCCAGCCCATAGGGCCTGTCATGGGCGTGACTGCGTTCGGGGAGCCCTGAGTATATCGGCGCCGTATGAGCCCGGCCGCCCGCCACCCCGTCTACCCAAGCTGCCGGTAGTACGCCTCGACCGTCTCGAAGTCGACGGTCTCGTCCATCTCCATGCCAAGGCGCTCGTACAGCCCTCTGCGGGCTTTCATGTCGGCGATGAGGATCGCGCGGGCGTGAACGGCGACCTGCTCAGCGACGGACTTCGGCACCACAATCACGCCGTCGTCGTCACAGCCGACCATGTCCCCCGGCTCAACCTTGACGCCACCGCAGCCGACGGTCACTTCCGTGTCAACGACCTCGATCCGGCCGGGTATGATGGTCCGGCCGCGGTGCCTCGCGCAGATCGGCGTCTTCTGCAGGGTAACCTCGGCCGTGTCGCGGCAGTATCCGTCCGTGACAATCCCGACCGCGCCCGCGGCCACGCAGCCCAGGCTGTTGCACGAGCCCCAGAAGCCCACCTCACCGCTGCCGCCGGTGTCGGTGACGATGACATGCCCGGGCTCAATGAAGTCGTCGACGCCCTTGTGCCCGACCTGGCGGAACCAGATGCCGTGGGCGTTGACGATGTCCTCGGTTGAGTCGAGCTTCCACATCGGCCGGTTGGCCGGCACGCAGCGCATGGTCAGCGCGGGCCCCCAGAACTTCATCCCAAGCCAGAGCGGCCGGACACTGGGGTCCATCAGCCCGATGTCGAAGTACCCGATCCCATCCAGGGCGTCGGCCACGTCGACGACGCGAAGGTACTTGTACAGCTTCCGAAGCTCGAAGGTGTCCATGCGCAGCCCTCCTGTCTACGATACGGGCAGCTCGACCACGGCGATGCGCGCGTCAGCGGCTTCGGCTATGAGGCCGTCGGCGGTATGCAGCAGCAAGCGGATCGGCGCCTGGGCGACCTCGGCCCGCGCAACCGGCCTCAGGTCTGCTCCTGCCACCAGCACCACGCTCCCGGTTTGCAGCCCAACGGCGAGGGTGTCCTCGCCGACCGGCAGCAACCTGGTGATGGCCGCCCCGAGGGATTGACTGAACCGGAAGCGACCGTCCGCGCCGAGGACATAGATGAACCCGTCCTCGCCACCGCCCAAAACCTCGGGCGAGCCGTCTGCGTCGATGTCCAGAAGTGCGGCGTCTCGGGGGTGGATCGGGGCATCGGCGAAGGACCACCTGTGCCGCATCGCCTTCAGGTCGTAACACGCCAGGTCGGAGCCGCCGCCGCCGATGAAGCACTCCAGGGCGCCATCACCGTCCAGATCGGCAAGCCACACGCGGCACGGGCTCACACCCAGGAAGGAGCCGAAGCCTACTGTCTGTCGCGCCCGGCCGGGCCGCAGGACATTCACGCCGCTGGCGGTCACCGATACGAACTCCCCGGCGCCGTCGCCGTCAACGTCGCCAAACGCACCACCGATTCCCGAGTAGCGATAGACCTCCTCGTCGATCACGGCCTCGCCCGCGTGATCAAGGACCATCGACCAATTGAACAGGCTCAGACCCAACTCCTCGCGGCCATCACCATCAAGATCTCCCGCGCAGAGGGCGGCCGCGGAGTTGGTCAGCTCTCGCCGCCACCGGACGCTGCCGTCCGGGCGGTACACGGTGATCGCCTTGTGGGTCGCAACGGCGATGTCGCGCTCGCCCGAGCCGTCGAAATCGACACCGATGGGCAAGGCGGTAGGCGTGGCGTCTGGGGTGAACGGCACCAACCCGATTCCGGCGGCAAGAACCGACTTGGGGCGCTCGCGTGTCGCCAGTTCCGTCAGTGGTCGGGCGCTCTCAGGGGGCCTAACAGCCGCCGGTGTCGGCAGCGACAACTCGCCGCGGGGGTGGTCGGCGTCCTCGGCGAAGATGAGCGTCTCGAGCCGGATGCGCTCGCCCGACTCGAGTGAGGCGTGGACCGTCTGTCGGACACCCTCCTCGCAGGCTACGAGGGCCCGCTCGGGTGTGCCGAGGATGTGCAGCGTCACGTCCCCTGCCTGGGCCGTCGCCTGTACGCCGTCGATCTCGAAGGCATGGTGCGACAGCCACGTCTGCGCGAGATAGTAGTCGCTCTGCTCGCGGGCCTGCACCTCATCGCAGATCAAAAGCCACGGGCCGCCCTCCCAGCGGATGTGTCGCGTCCACGTCACCCCGTCGTGTTCCCTCGCCCGCAGGCTGAGTACGCGGTCGTCGCGATGAACAATCTCCGAGGCGACGGACTGCTTTGCCCCCGGCCTGCCGCGACTGACGAACAACGTGTTCATCTCCAGCCGGCTTTCGACGGTCCGCGCATCCCACTGCGACTTGAGGAGGTGCTCTCCGAGGGCGTCGAACAGCACGATGGCGTTTATATCGTCGTACGACCACTCGATCCCCTGCAGCCCGTCGATGACGATGTATGCATCATCAGGCTCAAAGCCGGAGCGCAGTGTAATGCGCTTGAAGCACCGCTCGTACGGCAGCGCATCGACCGTATAGCGTCCCGGCGTGCGCTGGTAGCCGCCCTGCCACATGCCCGGGTTGGCGTGGATGTAGTCGTAGAAGGTGCGCCCGAGGGGCAGCACGGTCGTGCCTGTGGCGGCCTCGCTCAGTGCCGCCCAGCCGTCGGAAGGCGGACGCTCAAAGTTCCACCACGGTACCGGAACGCCCTGCCACCCGCCCATATACAGCAGGAATGAGCTGCAGGGCCATCGCTGCTGGCGTCGGCGGAAGGCCGCGTAGCCCGAGCCGGGATAGAGCCAGTCCGCCGCGTTCAACACCTCGCCTCCCAGGGCTGCCTGCCGCGTGCTCGCGACATGCCCACTCGCCGCGAGGCCGCTCGTATTGCTAATGTTGGCCACCCAGTAGTCGGCGAGAGCCCTCAGCGAGCCGTTGTCGACGTACGCCATCTCCCCGGTCCGGAGGGCGTACCGCAGCACAAGCTCGCCCTCGTCGTTGAGAAGCTGCACGCCGTCCGCGTACCAGTAGCTCTCGCTCAGCCGCCGGATGTACCGCGTTGCGTGGGCGACCCATTCCCGGGCCAGCGCGCGTTGCTGTTGAGTCGGCGCGCAGTTGCGCAGCACATATTCGCCGTGCGCACCCAGCCACGTCGTTCCGGCGATCTGGTGCCGATTCCAAAAGCGGACCTCAGGCAGCGGGATGTCCTTGCACTTGTAGACGAAGTACGCATCGCGATTCAGGTAGGCGAGCCGGTGGAGGGTGTCGGTGATGCGCGCGCGCTCCTCGTCCCCGAAGGCGCTGGTCTCCTCGATGAGGTCCCATGCCACGATGAGCGCGTTGAGGCTGTACTCGACCAGATCGCTGCGCCCCTCCGAATAGAGCTTGGCGAGGGGCTCGAGCTGGTCGGCACACCCCAGCACCAGGCGCTTGAAGGCCTCCGCGTCGCGCGGGTCGGCCGTTGCCCAGTAGCGCGCACCAAACACGGCCGCCATCGCCGTCACGCGATCCTTCCAGACCAACAGATCACGACGGTCCTCCCCCGTGAGCATCAGGCCTTCCGGGTGGCCGAAGGTCGCGTACCGGTCCAGGTTGTCGGTGATCCGCGCAAGGGCCTTGCGGCGAGTCTGCTCGACCTGCGCCGCCTCGCCGGTGAGCTCCACGAAATGCAGGAAGCCGAAGCGCGCGCCCTTTGCATCGACCACCAACTCCTGCGCCAGACGCCCGGCGGCCACCCGCGTGCCGGCCGCGTCCGAGCCCGTCGCCACGATGCAGTTCTGCCCATGAACGAACGGACTGCACACGGTCCGCAACTGGGACCCGCCCGGCCCGGGGTAGAGCGCGTCAGTCGGGTCGAAGTGTTTGCAGTAGAGCCGCTCCAGCACGGCGTTGTTCCAGAATTGCCCCAGCAGGATGAAGTGACGGTCGAGGGTGCCCGGCCGGATCACGCGCGGTCGATCCTCGACGTATGTTGCGGCGCTCTCAATGGCCAGACGCACGCCGGATTTGCGGTCGATGGCTTCAGCGAGTGCCTGCCCGATCTGCCGGTACTCCGGCTCATCCGGTACGAGGATGACTGCCTGCGGGTCGCCCGGCGTCCCTATGGGCGTCTCCCGACCCATCGGCAGGCGGACGAGCGGCTCCGCGACGGATGGGCCGACGATCAGAGCACACGCAAGAGCCATGAGAGTCGCCATTGTTTCTCCTGGCCGGGGCTGCCCATACGCAACCGGACACCCCGGCGACTGCACAGCGGTGCTACCGGTGGGCCCTCAGTAGCACTGCCAATCGAGGAACCACTCGTCTTCGTGACCCGGCGTAGTTCCACGTGCGATGTAGACGGTGCCCGCGTCACCCCAGTACAAGCCCACCTTCTCCTCACTGTTGATCTGCAGGCAGTAGGCCGGCCCGGCGGGATGATCGGAGCCCAGGGCCCACCACTGCTCTGACTGAATATTGCTGGGATAGCCCCCGATCTTGGTCCTGGCCACGTTCTCCAGGTCCACCTCGGTGGCGTCGAATCCCTCGGGCGTGACAAGGTCCGGATCATCGTACACCGGATGATCCTCGCAGGCCTCCCACTGACACTCGAAGCTACGCTCCAGGCGCGGGGCGTCCTCCGGCGGCGTCAAGGCAAGCAGGCCCTCGAGGCTCTTGTAGGCCCGCAGATGCCAGTCCGAGCCGTTGGTCTCGCTACGCAGGCCCACCTCGGGGTCCACGAAGAACGTCACCAGGGCGATGTCCTGTAGCAGTTCCGGCACGAAGGGCGCCGTCGTGAGGTTCAGTTGGCACACGAACATTAAAGGCCCATCCTTGTGAGATGGCCAGGCCTCGCCTGGCTGAGACACCGGCGTGAGGCCGAAATGCGATGCCAGAGGATCCTCTGTAGGGCGAAAGCCCCCTACCTGCGCCAGGGATGCCGTCCGCGTGTTCAACTCCCTGAACTGCTCGAGGTCACTCAATATGCTCGCCTCCCTCACCTTTACCTGCCTGGGTTGTCTCCTCTATCGGGCCCTCGTCGGGTCGGGTCTCCGTGTCGTCGGGGAACCACCCTCTGTAGTCCCGGTGAACCCTATAGGGCAATACGCACCCATCCGGGGTAAGCTCCATGAACCGTCGCTCGGCCTGTCTTGTCACGTAGAGCCTGCCGCACCGGCAACGGAGGGCGCTCTCGTCGCCCACCCACGTTCGCTCATAGTCCCCCAGGTCCCGATCCGTTAGCGAGGGCCACAGGCGGCCCTTGCACGTGCCGGAGTGGCAGGCCGGTAATCGTGGTCCGGCGCGACGGGCGCACTCGATACCCACGATGACCAGCAGGAGCACCGCCGGCAGACCAACCGCGCCGACAATGAACCCCAGCACGCCGCCCACCACACCGAGTCGCTGCCATGCGGGAAGGCCCACGCTAAGCCCGATGAGCCCCAGAATCACAATCCAGATCCACTCGAGAGCAGGATGGTGAAGAGCCATGGCGGCAGCCCTTCGCGCGGTCGCTCGGTCAGCCGTCCGCGTCGGGGTCTGGGAACCAGCCCCGGAACGGCCGGTGCATCATGTACGGCTTCAGGGCTCCGTCCGGCAACCTTTCCATGAAGCGGCTGCCGGCCTTGCGCATCACATAGTCTCTCCCGCACCGGCAGCGGTGGACGAAGTCATCGCCTATGCGCAGGGACTCGTAGTCCCCGTCGTCCAGGAAGTCGCGTCCGGCCTTGCACCTGCCGGTGTGGCACGGCGGCGCCCAGGGCCCCGCCTGGTGAAGGTGGACCCAGGCTGATACCACGCCGTAGGAGACCAACGCGGCGCCCACAAAGCCCACCGGGAAGCCGACCAGGGCGCCGACCCAGCCGAAGCGCTCCGCCGCAAGCGCCCCCACAGCCAGCCCGCACATCGAGAACAGGCAGCATCCCAGCAACTCACCAAGGCCGATCATCGGCGCACCTCCCAGTCCGGTGGTGCGACCATGGCGCCCGACTGCTGAGCCAGGCGTCCGGGTGCCACGGGCCAGCCCCGCCAGCCTGAGGCGCAGCACGTGTTCGGCGTGTGTCTATCTGCACAGAGGCAGCTCAGCGGGTGCTCCGCGCATCTCATAACATGGTAGCTCACGAGTGCCGTCAGGAAGGCGGCCGGAAGGCCATGGTCGTTGGCTTGGGTATCGCGCACCTGCGGCGGGGCCAAAGGGCAAACGGCGCACTGGTCCACGTATCCGCTCCGCGGCCCCGGGGGACCAGTGGCACCCGTCACTACCACTCGAACCCTTCGCCCGTTGATCGACGGTGGACACGGCGACGCTAACCAGGTACGAGCCCCCGGAACCCATTTTTCCAGTGCCACTGTGGCGTGGCTCGCACAGTTGGCGTCATCGCACGGTGGAGCGACGAACGCATTCGCTACGCTACCGCGCAGGCCGCCTGCGGCCCAAATGCGGCGCCCCCAGCCCTACTCAATCGGCTTGAGCAGCACCCCGCGCAGCTCCATGCCCGTTTCCCTCTTGATGCTTGGCACCAGCACCTTGAGCAGGTTGTCGCCTCTCTTCAAGCGCACCGCGACAGCCTTCTTGCGCTTGAACTGCCCGCCGGTGGAGGCGGTCTTGCACACCTGTCTCTGTGCGCCGGTGGCTGCTTGCGTGCTGCCCGTGCCAAACACCAGGCCGTTGGGCGCCACCAAGGGGATCTCCTTGCCATTGACCACGAACTCGACCTCGCTGCCGCCCTGGCCCGTCTCGACCGCGTAGTCCAGCCACACCTGGTAGTTGCCCGGCTTGGGCACCCTGAAGGACCACTCTACGCTGTCCTTCGGGTTGATCCAGTTGCCCGCGTGGATGACCCCCTCTACGGCCTCATAGCGGATGCGCATCCCGTGGGGGCCATCAAGGAGTCCATACAACACAGGCAGATCGATGTTCCCGTCTTCGTTGGGTCTGATGACAACGGGCTCAACCTGCGGCGGGCCGTCCAGTTCAACGACGAGGACGCTGGCGGCCTTGTCGGGCGCCTTCTTGGGCAGATTGATGAGCCAGTCGGAGCCCTCACGCTCGAAGGCCAGAGGACGCTGCTTGGCGTCCAGCAGATAGGCCTGCTTGACCTCGTTGCCCAGTTGGGGCAGACGCGCCACCCTATCGGCGGGCCACTCGAACACGTGGACGTACAGTCTGTCACCCTTGGTTGTCACCCGCCCGTAGAAGGGCAGCAGGTTGAAGGGGCTCGCGGTGGTGTCGTAGATGGCCTCAGAGTACTTGTCCATCCACTTGCCGATGGCCTCGAGGCGGTCGACGAACTGCTTCTGGATGGTCCCATCGGGCTTGGGACCCACGTTGAGCAACAGGTTCCCGCCCTTTGACACGATATCCACGAGCATCCGGATGAGGAACTCCCTGGTCTTGTACACCTTCTCGTGCTTGTCATAGCCCCACCAGTGAGAGGTCATGGTGATGCAGGCCTCCCACATCAGCGGCTCGCCGTTCTCGTCGAGGATGCCGGTGGGGGGGATCCGCTGCTCGGGGGTGACGAGGTCTTCCTTCGTGAAGTGCCGATCATTGATGAGGATGTCCGGCTTGAGCTTGCGGGCCTTGGCATTGGTCTTGGCCCCGCTGAGTTCCTCGGGCTTGTTCATCCACCCGCCGTCATACCACAGCACGAAAGGCGCGGGGCGGTACTCGGTGAGAAGCTGCTCGATGTGCTCGCGCATGTAGCGGATGTAGTTCATCACATCATGCCCTTCGGCCGGGCGCTTGTCGGCCTCCCACTCCAGCCGGGGCAGGTAATCATCATGGTGCCAGTCCATGATCGAGTAGTAGTACCCCACGGTGATGCCCTTGCTCTCGAAGGCTTCGGTCAGCTCAGCGATGACGTCCTCGCCGTACGGAGTGTTGGTGACCTTCCAGTCCGTGTTATGGGCATCGAACATGCAGAAGCCATCGTGGTGCTTGGTGGTGACCACCATGTAGTTCATCCCGGCGCGTTTGGCCAGGTCGGCCCACGCATCGGGATCGAACTTGGTCGGGTTGAACCGCGGGACCAGCTTGGCGTATTCCTCTTCGGGGATCTGGTCCACCGTGCGGATCCACTCGCCCTTGCCCAACTGGGCGTACACGCCCCAGTGGATGAACATGCCGAACTTGGCGTTGCGGAACCACTGGCGGGTCTCTTCGCGGGGAGATGACTTGCGGGTGGCCCGGCCTTTGGCCTTGGCCATGGTCAATCGGCCTCCTGTGATGCGCCGGACATGGTCGGCGTCAGAGCTATCAGTGACACCCCTGTTCCACGGAGGCCAAGGCATCTCCTGCGGACACCGTGGACCACACCCTTACTTCTACTTCGCGGGCTCCGCCCGCACCTGCCGGGGGAACACGGTCCCCCCAGACCCCCCTTTTCCGAGTGCCACGCAGGCGCGGGACGCAAAACGGGCGTCATCGGATGAGGAAGGGTAGCCCAACGGACGCCGGCAGCCAATGCCGCGGCGCCGCCACGCAAGCCCTCAGACGAATAAGGCGACGAGGGAGGCGGTATTGCGTGGACGGAGAACCTGGCAGCAGAGCAACGGACTTCACGGAGGGAATGACACCGCCATGCGCCTCACCTACCCCCGCCCGACCGTGACGATCGCCGCACTGTGCGCCTGCCTAGCTCCCGCCGTCTGGGGCCTTGAGGTTTACGGCGTGGCCCCGATACACAAGATCACCCCCCATCAGGCGCCCTCGGCGGCCTGGACGCCCGGGGAGATTGCCCTGGACTGTGCATGCAACGAGTCCGAGGCATTTCAGATTGTCGTGCGCTCCTCCGAACCGGTGGCAGACCTGGCGATCGAGTTGGGCGATCTGAGCGGCGAGGCAGGCGACGTGCTGTCCGTCAGCACGATGAGGCCCTGCAGGGTGGCATGGGTCGACATCAACGCTCCGTACGAGGCGGACAAGGCCTCGGAGAATCCGGACCTACGCCCGGACCCGCTGCCACCCATCGACCCGGCCAGGGACCGGTTTACCCTCGAGCCCCAGGCCAACCTCGTATTTTGGGTGTCGATTGCCGTCCCTGAGACGGCCTCGCCGGGCCTGTACAAAGGACAAGTGCGCTTCCTGATGGCGGACGAGCCTGTGGCCTCGCTGGCTGTGGAGTTGAGGGTCCGCGGGTTCGCCCTGCCCCGTCGCCCCATCCTCGAGAGCATGATCGGCCTGTCCGCGGGGAACATCTACAGAGCGCATGGCTGCAAGACGCCCGAGGATAAAGAGGCCGTGATCCGGCTGTACTTCGAGGAGTACATCCGCGCGCGCCTGTCGCCCTTCCTTTATGCCACCGGCACCATAGCCTTCAATCCCCTGCCGGAGGGCCGGATCAAGTGGGAGTTCCTGACCGGGCCCGACGGTGCTCTCACGGGTGAGGCCAAGCTGGATTTCACGGTATTCGACCGCGAGGGGGGGCGCTACTTCGATCAGCGGCAGGCCTTCAGCGCCTTCAACTTCGCGCCTTATTTGTGGGGCAGGCGAGAGAGGGAAGGTAAGAAGGAGTTGGTGCTGCAGTTTGCGGACGTGGGGGGAACGCTGGTGAAGCGGCGCCTTCCCGACGGCGCCGTCAACCCGCTATACGACCGACTCGTGGTGTCGGTGTTCCGGCAGATCGCGGCACATCTGGCCGAGAAGGGCTGGCTGGACCGCGCCATCTACTACGTGACCGATGAGCCGGGCGAGGACGACACACCGGCGCTGAAGACGATCTGTGAGCTCATCCGCGAGGCGGATCCCCGCATCCGCACCTCGCTGACCTATGACCCCGCGAACCGGCCGCGTCTGGCAGAGCTTGTGCAGGATGGCAAGTCCCTGATCTCCGTGTGGATCCCGTACTGCTCGATGTACCGCGAACAGGTAGCCGCCGAGCAGCGCCGCAAGGGAGCCAACTACTGGCTGTATGACGTAAAGCAGAACTGCTTGATCTCGCACAGCGGCCAGCAGAACCGCTCCATGTGCTGGGCCGTGTGGCAACGGGATGCCGAGGGCTACCTGTACTACCTGTCTACGTACTGGGGGCGCGAGAAGACCCCGTGGGAGCGGCCCAACTTCATGCTACCCAATGTCACGTACCGCTACCGTCACGGAGACGGATACTTCTTCTACCCACCCTCGACCCAATGGGCGCCCGAGACCCCGGTGCTGGACCATGTGGTTACAACCATCCGCTGGGAGTTGCTCAGAGAGAGCGTGGAGGACTACGAGTACCTGCGCATACTGCAGGACCTGACCGCAAAAGCGCAGCAGCGGGGCCTGGCCGCTGCCCGGAAGGGAAGCGAGGCGCTCGCCCTCGCCTACTCGCTGGACCACCGCATCGCCAGCCCCATGAGCGGCTACGGGATTCGAGACCTGCAGTTCGCCGACACGCCGGGCTGGTCCTCCAGCGCTCAGGAAGGCTGGCTGCATCACAAGGGCTCCGTCGCCTCGGAGCTGCCCATCGGCATCAACGTGAAGATCCCGGACGGGCAGTATGACCTCGTCCTGAATGTCTACGATGACAGCGACTACAATGGCAGACCGTACTCGCGCTTCAAGGTGAACGGGCGCGAGTACGGTACGCCTGGGTCGGACCTCAAAGGCTCGACGAGCGTGGAGGCCGGCGCTGTCAGCGTCCAGGATGGGGTCGCCCACTTCACACTGCAATCGCTTCCGCAGCACCGCGGAGTGATCCTCTACCGGGTGGGCCTGCGACCTATCCGCGAGGGGGCCTCCGAAGGCCTTTACGCGGTACGCTCCGCTGTGGCCGACGCGATTGAAGCTCTGAGGGCCGAGCTGCCGGCACCGTAGTGTCGCCAGAAGGGCCGGTGAGCGTCCCGGCACGTGACACAGGTGATTGATGAAGGAGTGTCGGCCAATGGCAGGTAGAGTCCGGCAGATCAAGGCCCGGGCCCTGTGTAGTCGCCATGTCGGCGACCCCCAAGCCCAACAGGTTCACCAGGAGGCACGCCGGCTGAGCGAGGGGCAGCCTGAGCTCATCCGCGTCGCCCGGGACATCGCCCACTACTTCCGCCGGCAGAGCGTGACCATCTTGCCGGGGGAGTTGATCGTGGGCACTCGCCCCGGCTTCACCACCGACC
>Ga0272441_10003969_pt1:5000-27464 | contig 27464 bp, 21 predicted proteins | sample SSMProp6N_FD_193582 | JGI IMG/M metagenome (GOLD analysis project Ga0272441, IMG submission 193582) | Marine sediment archaeal communities from Little Sippewissett salt marsh, Falmouth, MA, United States - SSM-Prop-6N | ecosystem: Environmental > Aquatic > Marine > Wetlands >... | reverse complement strand
GCGGACCGGCTGAAATAGTTTCCTGTAGAAAAACTTCTGGCATATTTTGAAATAATCTGTACATAATCATGATGAGTAAAAAAAAGGAGACGGTTATGATCTACAATGACGAATTTGAGACGCTGCCCAGGGAGGCATTGCAGGCCCTGCAGTTAAAGAGACTCAAACAGGTAGTCCGACGGGTTTATCACACGGTCGGCTTTTACCGGCAGGCCTTCGATAGCGCCGGTGTGACACCTGATGATATCAAGACAATTTCGGACATTCAGAAACTCCCCCTCACGACCAAGGACGATCTCAAGGATAATTACCCCTTCGGCCTCTTTGCCGTTCCCATGAGTAATATCGTGCGGCTCCACGCATCATCGGGAACGACGGGAAAATCGACGGTGGTAGGCTACACGAAGCGGGACATCGAGACATGGTCGGAACTGATGGCCCGGTCCTTCGTGGCAGCGGGACTCACGCAGAACGACATCATACACAACGCCTATGGATACGGTCTCTTCACGGGGGGACTGGGAACGCACTACGGCGCGGAAAAACTGGGTGCCAGTGTCATCCCCATGTCGGGGGGCAATACGAAGAAACAATTGATGATTCTCCAGGATTTCGGTCCCACGGCCATCTGTTCCACCCCCTCCTATGCGCTCCATATCGCCGAAGAGGGCGAAAAGATGGGTATCGATGTGCGATCATTGAAACTGCGTGTGGGGATTTTCGGCGCCGAGCCCTGGAGCGAAGAGATGCGGCAGGAAATCGAAGACCGCTTCGGCATAACGGCACTCGACATCTACGGCCTTTCGGAAGTCATCGGTCCCGGCGTGGCCATAGAGTGCAAGGAAGGGAGAAACGGTCTCCATGTCTTCGAAGACCACTTCCTCGTGGAAACGATAGATCCCGAAACGGAAAGTGTCGTACCGGCCGGTGAAGAGGGTGAACTGGTCTTTACCACCCTGACGAAGGAGGGATTCCCCCTGATCCGCTACCGGTCACGGGATATATCAAAACTGATCAAGGATCCCTGTCCCTGCGGCAGGACACACCGGAAAATCGCGCGTATCAAGGGCAGAAGCGACGATATGCTGATCATCAGGGGTGTCAATGTATTCCCCTCACAGATAGAGGGCGTACTTGCCGGCATAGAGGGTCTGGAACCCCACTACGAACTCATCGCCGACCGTGAAGGGAAGCTGGACACCCTGGAGATACGCGTCGAAGTGAGTGAACATATGTTCTCCGACGAGGTACGCGGGTTACAGAAGATCGAAAAACGCATTGCAGAGGATGTGAAGGATTACTTTGGTGTCACCGTCAAGGTGACGCTGGTGGGATCGAAGACCCTGCCACGGTTCGAAGGAAAGGCACAGCGTGTCATAGACAAGAGAGCTATCTGAGAGGAGTCATACTATGAAAGTGGAACAGATCTCCATTTTTTTGGAAAACAAGCCCGGCGGACTGGAATTTGCGACGGGGGTACTGAAAGATGTGGACATCAACATACGGGCCCTCGCCCTTGCAGACACCTCCGACTTCGGCATCCTCCGGCTGATCGTCAACGACACGGACAGGGCCGCGCAGGCACTGCAGGACAAGGGGTTTACCGTCAAGAAATCACACGTCGTCGCCGTTGAGGTCCCCGATCGTCCCGGCGGGTTTCACAGCATCATGGAGGCGCTCTCGAAAAAGGAAATCAATGTGGAATATACCTATGCCTTTGTCGAGCGAAGCGGTGAAAACGCCATCATTATCTTCAGATTCGACAAGACCGACGAGGCCATTGATATCCTTCTGGAAAAGGGCTTTACCGTCCATGGAGGGGAACGGATCTACGGCCTGTAAGTCACCCGGTCCCCCTGCATGGCAGGGTGGAAGGGGAACACCGCAGGACGATGCCCCCGATGTCTTCTGTTGATAGGGCGTCTATGTCAGCGGTCACCGCAATGCATCCGGTGATTCCAACGGCGATTACATTCGAATGGGCCCCATGGTTCACATTACAGGTGATCGGTGTGGTGAAGGGTCATGGTGAGATACTCCTGATCGGCATGCTCCAGCACCTGATCGATCTGACTCAGCAACCGCTCCTTGTCGCCCCCAAGGACCCCCTTCAATACCAGGAAATTAGAGGCATGACTGCTCCTGAATAGTGAGTGCTGCAGTGCGGTATGCTCCAGAAACTGTCTCTGTTCCTCCAGGAGTCCCTTCATGGTAAGTTCCTCAAAACAATTATCGAAACCCCGGTAGAATTCAGTCTTCAGTCTCGGAATCGTCAGGACGAGCGTGGAGAGATAGTCAGGCTCCACACGGGTAACGACACGGGCCGATGCAACGGCATGCCGCTCGGAATAGCGCCTCCCCCCCAGTCCGTTAATAATCATGACCGAAGTCCTCATACCGGAATCTCTGGCCTTCAGGAGGCCCCTGACGGTCGACTCGGCCGTTTCACCCTTCTCCACCCGGTGAAGCACCTCGTCATCTCCCGATTCGATGCCCAGATAGATCAGTGTCAGGCCCGCCTTTCGCAGTGCCTTCAGTTCCTCCGTCGATTTGGCATTCAGGTTTCGGGGAGAGGCATAGGCAGACACCCGGCTCACCTGCGGAAAGGATCTCTTGATCGCTTCAAGGATGGGAAGTAGTTTCGAGTTTGCCAGGACCAGCGCATCACCATCGGCAAGAAAAAACCGCCGTGCCCGGGGGAAGGTCCGGGACATGGCACCGATCTCCGCGAAGAGCTCCCGCTCCTCCCTTATGCGAAACTGCTTGCTGTTATACATGGAGCAGAAGGTGCACCGGTTCCACGAGCATCCCAGTGTTACCTGAAATATGACCGACCGGGCCTCACTGGGCGGCCGGTAGAGCGGTTCATGGTAGGTGAGAGGTGAATAGTACACGTCGATCAATCCGCAGTCGAATCTCGGACAGGGGATCCATATCCTCCCTTCCTTCTATCGTCTTTCCATAGACGGCATAACGCTTTGACCATTGAGGCATGCAACGTCATCCCCCACCGCAGGCCTGCCCCTTCGTCACAGGCAGAGGGCCGGCGATGATTGTCCCTGTCCCTCGGTTCCCATGAAGAACCGATCACAGTCGTTACCGGCTCAATGCCTCTTCCTGGCGGGCGGCCAGGGCGTTGGTTATGCGGTCTATTATGATTGCCAGAAATACAATGCTTAGTCCGGCTTCGAACCCGCGTCCCACTTCGATCCGATTGATTGCCAGAAGTACTTCCAGTCCCAGACCCCGTGCCCCTATCATGGAGGCTATGACCACCATGGCGAGAGCCATCATGGTTGTCTGGTTTATTCCAACCATAATGGACGGAACTGCAAGGGGCATCTGGACATCGAACAGTATCTGCCTCGGGCTTGCCCCGAAGGCTTTTGCCGCCTCTATTGTATCTTGCGATACCTGTCGTATCCCTACGTTGGTAAGGCGTATCACAGGCGGGACAGCATAGATAAGCGTTGCAAACAAGCCCGGCACTTTCCCAAGGCCGAAGAGCATCAGTGCCGGGATAAGATAGACGAAGCTGGGCATGGTCTGCATTGCGTCTAATACGGGTCTGATAATTGTTTCAGTAAGATCACTCTTGGCCATCAATATGCCGATGGGAATACCCACGGCCAGAGATACTACAACCGCCGATGTTGTAAGTGCCAGAGTCATCATGGCCAGCTTCCAGTAGCCAAAGCTTCCAATCAACACCAGCATCAGGGCCATGGCAATGCCCATTGTCCACTTGTGCATGACACGCCACGCCAGAATCCCCACAAGCGCAACTATCAGCCACCAGGGCATCCAGAGAAAGAAGCGCTCGATATTCAGAAGCATCATGAGAAAGACATGGCCTATAGCATCAAACACCTCCGAGAAACTGCCCAGTATCCAGTCCATGAAAGTATCAATCCAATCCGCAAGAGGAATATTCAGAAATCGGGGAAATTCACTCATCAGCCAGAGCCTCCTTGTCCTGTATCATGTTTTCGAATATTGAGCTGATCTGTATCTCTCCCATGAATTTTCCCTCTTCGTCAACAACGGCAATCGGGTAATCCGCCTCGGCGGCAATCGGGAACAGTTCTTCAAGGAGCGCGTCAGGATTGGTTGTCAATTGATCCGGTTCGAATGCCTCTTCCGGAAAGGACCCATTGTTTTGTATAACCGACCTGAGGCGCTTCAGGGTAACCAGCCCGAGGAGTCGTCTGCGGTTGCGACTTACCATAAAGGCATAGTCTTCTTTAATGTCCTTCAGTGTGTGGAGGGCCGCCTTCGGACCCTGCCATTCATACAGGAGGGTTTCCGGTTGATCCATGATGCCGCCGGCGGTCAGCACCTTTGCGGGAGATGCGTCCTGGACGAACTCACGCACATAATCATCGGCTGGGGAGGTGATAACATCTTCAGGGGCGCCAATCTGCACAATTTTTCCATCTCGCATGATCGCGATGCGGTCCCCCAACTTCAGGGCCTCGTGAAGATCGTGGGTAACAAATATGATCGTCTTTTGGACTTTGTCCTGAAGTTCCAGAAGCTCGTCCTGCATTTCGCGGCGAATAAGCGGATCCAGCCCGCTGAAGGGTTCGTCCATGAGAAGGATTTCGGGATTTATGGTCAATGCCCTGGCTATCCCGACTCGCTGCTGCATTCCCCCGCTGAGGGCCGAGGGGTGGTAGTTTTCCCATCCCTTCAGCCCCACGGTTTCGATGGCCTCCTGCGCCCTGGCCCACCGTTCCTCTTTAGAAACACCTCTTACTTTGAGACCGTAGGCCACATTATCAAGGACAGTCTTGTGAGGAAACAGGCCAAAATACTGAAAAACCATGCCAGTAGTGTGCCTGCGGAAATCCATAAGCCGCTTTTTGTTGTACTTGAGGATATCTTCACCATTTACTTTAATACTTCCACTTGTAGAATCGATCAGACGGAGCAGCATACGAATCAGCGTCGATTTTCCGCTACCGGAGAGACCCATGATGACGAAAAACTCACCCTTGGCCACAGTGAAAGAGACATCTCGGACCGCCATCACATTGCCTGTTTTCTCCAATATGGTCTTTTTGGATTCAAAACGAAGATCAGATTCCAGAATTTCCTCGGCCTTTTTACCAAAGATCTTCCACAAACTACTGGCCTCTACGCAGATTTCCTCTGCTTGATCCGTCTGATTATTATATTCCAACATTGTGCCTCTCTATTTCAGTGCAGCCTTGACTTTCGCGGCGACGTCCGCAGAAACCCATTTCGTCCACACGTCAGCTCTATTATTGAGGAACCAGACTGCGCCGTCATCGGTACTTCCCTTTGTATCTCTCATATAGGCAAGAATCTTGTTGACCATTGCGGTGGTCGTTTCATATTGCCGCAGCATCTCTACAACATCGGGAGCGTCCTTGGAGAGCCTCGTATTAACAAGAATGTTTATTTTGACAGCCCCGTAGGTACACCCCTTGTCTTTGTCCCACACCTCCTGGTCAAATGCGGGTTCTTCCAGGCGTGTCATGTCGAATTTCCCCAGAACCCATGTTGGTTCCCAGTAATAGCCTACCCACGGTTTCCCCTTCTTGACCGCCGCCGCCATAGAACCACTCAGCGCCGCATCCGAACCCGTGATAAAATCGTTATAATATTTGTCCAGACCGTAGGTCTTGAGCTTTGTGGAATTAACCTTTGTACAGCCCCAACCCGGGATGGAGTTGTAAAAGCGACCCTTCGTTGGAACCTCGGGATCCTTGAACAGTTTCCAATACTTGGGTAAATCAGAAACGGATTTCAGATCCGGTGCCATCGGTTTGATCCCTCGTTTTGCATCCCCTTTGATGACATAGGTAGGAACCAGCCATCCCTGCCAGTTGTCAGCGAAATTGCTTCCGAGATCAGCAACGTTGCCCGATTTGATCATTTTATCGTAAAGTTCCTGTATATTCTCGGTCCAGGATTCCATATTGACATCCACATCACCCTCCATCAGGGCGGTATTGAGCATGATTGTGTCTCCGGGGGTGTAGTCTAAATCGTAGCCCATGCCATGCTTGACGATAAACCCGGCTATTCGGTTATGGACCTGAGCACTGTCCCAGCTGAAATCACAAAACCGTATGGTGTCCTTGGCCGCGGAAGCGCTCAAGGTCGGCACAACAAAGGCCACACACACCAATAATACAATAATTCTAAATAGATAACTACTTTTCTCTTTCATCTTATACCTCCTCCTTTTCTCGATTAAGAAAATTATACACCAGATAAATTATGAAACTACGATTCGTCTAAATTGACTTGGTTTTGTCAGGCGATGGGTGGGATGCGCGTGTTGGTGAATAGGTGTTACGCTATGTAAGGAAAACACTCACGTAAACAGGTGGCTGATGATTTTCTTCATGCTCTCCCCTCATGATTTTTATGTTATTAAATCATATTTTGCTTCTCCTGTCAACCCTTGCACCCCGTTTGCACCGGGCTCAGGGTGGTAAGGTATTGTTATTCAGGGGGATACCCGGTGAAATAATTTTGAGGAATTATTCGAATCGGTAGCCTTTCAGTACCTTCAACGTATTGTGGGATACGGGGAACCGGTGGAGGTCCTGTAACCCGATCCAGCGTGCCTCCAGGGCGTCATCGCCCCCCTTCGGTTCACCTCTCACATAGTCGGCCACCAGATCGACGATGACGTAATGAAAGCGGGTCTCCCCGTCGTCGTCTCTCTGAATGAGTTCAAAGGTAATATAGGGGGGAAGCTGTGCGCTGATTTCGATCCCCGTCTCTTCCATGATTTCCCGCTCTGCCGCCTGCTGCAGCGTCTCTCCCAGTTGCAGGTTCCCCCCGGGCAGGGCCCAGAACCCCTTTCCGGGATTGACACCCCGCTTGACCAGAAGGACCGTATCATCCTTGATGACTATTGCACCGACTCCGACCCGGGGATGACCGGGATATTCCTTGTTCGCCATGAATAGTTTACCTCTCCCTGTCCCTTCGAACCTGTTCGACGATCCTGTCCATTATGTCACCGGCACTCCTGTCTATGAGGACATCGGCCTGCATGTCCAGGGGCGTGGGACCCATGTTGATGATCACCAGTTTCGCACCGCCCTCCTTGGCATAGACGGGCATAAAGGCAGCCGGCTGCACTACGAGGGAAGATCCCACCACGATGAAGAGATCACACTCACTTGCATGGAAGGTTGCGGCCTCCATGGCCTTTCCGGGAAGCGCCTCACCAAAAAAGACCACATCCGGTTTGAGGGTACCGAAACACTTCCTGCAGGGAGGCTCCGCTATACCCTCCTTGAGCATCTGCTCCACATACTCGATGGGAAAGAGGGAGTGACAGTCAAGACAGCGGGCCCACTTCATGTTTCCGTGCAGTTCAAAAATCCTGTCGGGTGAATTCCCCGCCTTCTGATGGAGGTTGTCGATGTTCTGTGTAATGATACAGTCAAGTTTGTCGAGTGTCTCCAGTTCGGCGATGGCATAATGGGCCTTGTTGGGCTCTATATCGGAGAAGACCCCCTCGCCGATCAAGATCTGCCACTGCCGTTTCCTCGTGTCGGCACTCTGCAGAAATTTATGTATCGTAAAATCATCGGGATCAAACCGGCTCCAGATCCCGCCGGGACCTCGAAAATCGGGGATCCCCGATTCGGTGCTTACACCGGCGCCGGTAAAGACCACTACCCGATCGGCATCTCCTATCATTTCCGCCACTACCGCGATCTTCAGGTCTACATCACTGTCCATTGTCGTTCCTGTTTCAGCATTGGTGAGTCTACCTATACCACAAAAGGAGACCCGCAGGGATGTTTATTTTCTCACGGCAAGGGAAAAGAAGGCACAGGCAACGACGATATAGAGACACAGGGCCGACAGCATGACCGTCGTGAACCCGAAGGAAACGGCGATGATGACGGCGGCGGTGGCTCCAATGACGGAGAAAAAACCATTGATACCCCAGGCCCAGGGAATGAGGTACTCCCTCGTCCCGGCGAGACGCGTGAGCCCCGATGGGAAGGGGATCCCCATGGGCAGGGCGACAGGTGCGATCACCAGACTGCACAGCAGCATACGCCCCCAGAGGGGCAGCGGAGAAAGCACGGTGAAGAGATGATCCTTCCATATGAGATAGCAGGAGACGAGGAAGACAAGCACGATGACCATACAGACGACATGACGCCCCTGTACCAGCCATAGTCTGCCGCTGATCATGCTCCCCACACCGGAGTAAACGAGAAAAGAACAGATCACGACCGATGCGGACATGACGGGATTGTGGAGAAAACGGATGAACTGCTGCAGCATGGCCATTTCCAGGAAGATATAGGCCAGGCCCAGTGATCCGAAGTAGACCAGCAGGGGGAAAATCCCCCCCGAGGGACGTCTCACCACCCGCACCGGCACAATGATGAGCAGCAGACTGGCCGGCAGCAGGAGTATCAGTGAAAACCACACCAGCATATAACCCCAGTCGATGAAGGGGATGATCGTGCGTCCCTCGGCCGTACAATACCGCTTCAGTATATCCAGTTTGAAGAAAGAGGAGAAAAAGGGACTGTCGTCGGTGGCGGGGCGTATGTGGAAGGGATACCGTTCATAGAAGGTCTCTCTTTCATCTGAAAGGAGGGCCTGTGCGGCGCCGTAAAAATAGGCACGATCCATCCGGTTGTAGCGGTTCGCCTCCCCTTCCTTCATGCCCGGATAATAACAGAGATCGAAAAAGCGTTCACCGCAGAATCGCTTCGTCGATGCTATTGCCTCCCTTCCGAATGGTCCCTTCTTGAGCAGAAGGGTCACCCGCTGCCAGCTCCTGATCATCAGTATGGAGCGGGAGGCGTCACTCCGCCCATCGTCCTCGAGGGCCCGGATCGCCATGGCGAGGAGCTTGATACCCTCCCGGGGGGGTGACTCTATACCCCGCGACAGGAGGACCATGCCACCCGGCCTGAGACAGGTGAGACATGCCGCCAGTGCCTCCACGGTAAAGACATAATTTTCGTTCAATGCACGGATTCCCGTCGAAGGCGTATCGGCGGACCCGGGGATGTTGATCTGTATCAGGTCGTACCGATTATCCGTTCGATCCAGATACCCCCGCCCCTCTTCGGCAAAGACGGTCAGTCCCGTTCCCTCATAGATCCCGCCGCTGTACTCCCGGTATTGGGTCTTCATGAGGCGGATAATGTCCCTGTTGATTTCAACGACGGAGATATGCCTGGCACCGTGGTATCTCGCATTGAGTATTTCCGTACCCCCTCCGCCGCCGATGATCAGCACCTCGGGATTTTCAAGGAGACGGTAGGGCAGCGACACCGTTCTGCAGTCCATGAACCGAAGCGAATCCCAATTGCCGGCGAAACGATGAATGGCGCCCACCCGGTTACCATCCAGAAAGAGCCCCTTCTGCCGGGGCAGCGGGTCCTCACAGTTGAGGCTCAGATCGGGAAGGTAATGGAAGGCGGGGCTGTCCACGACGGACACAAATCCCAGGGGCCCGAAGGTCTGAAACTCTCTCTTCGCCCCCTTCAGTTGCTCTGCCCGGGCGAGGTCCTTGAAATCACTCATGGGGAGGGATCTTTCACGAAGACAGAGAGGATAAAGGGCGATAACGACACACAGCACGGCAAGGGACAGGACCTTCCGCGTCCCCGTTCTGCACAGGGGAACCAGCGCCACGACGGTAATCAGCGCAATGATCAGCATGAGCTCGGCGGGACCGAACCGGAAAAGGGAAAGGAGAACAATGAGTGACCCTGCACCGGAACCGGTAAGGTTGGCCCCGTAGATACGGTGGATACCACCGGTAAAGGCCGTCAAGGCCGTCCCGATGGCGAGAGCGCCCACGAAAAAGGGAAGGAAGATGACGCAACAGAGCAGGGAGAAGCGGTACAGCTCCGACAAGTGCCAGGCCATCATGAGGGGATTGAAGACCATGAGATTGCTCACCGGAACAGTGATCCAGAGGGTCAGCAGGAAGCAGAGCGTGAGGTAGTAGATGACAGCCAGTGGTCGCTTCCGCAGTACATCCCTGAAGATGAAGACGGCGGTACCGCTTGCCCCGAAGCCCAGGAGGGCGATACTGATAATGAGCGAGGCGAAATGGTACCAGTACTGAATGGTAAACATCCGAATGAGGAGGATCTCATAGGCGATGAGGGCCATGGAGAGAAAAAAAATCGACAGTTGAACCCTGGACAGGTTGTTTCTGCTAGCCATTGCCGGAGACCTCTGAAAAAACCCACCCGATGACAGGGTCGCACAAAACAAGGTTCCAGACCGCCATGTATCAGTGCTCTCCGGTCAGGGGGACGAATCGCACATACATGACCGTCTCGGTGGTTATCTGCCCTTCCTCCCCCTTCGTGACGAGGACAAGACTCTGCACCATGAAAGGTCCCCCCACGGGGATGATCATCCTGCCTCCCCGTCTGAGCTGTCTCACCAGAGGAGGCGGGATATGCCCCGCCGCCGCCGTGACAATGATGGCATCGAAGGGTGCATGTTCCTCCCACCCGTAATATCCATCGGCATTGGTTACCTCCACATTGCCGTAACGCAGTTCCCGTAACCGGCGGGTCGCCTGCAGGGCCAGTTCCGGGATAATCTCGATGGTATAGATGCTGTCGGCGAGCGGCGCGAGGACGGCCGCCTGATAACCGGAACCGGTACCCACTTCGAGAAGGGTGTCCTCTCCCTTCACCCCGAGAATCTCTGTCATGAAGGCAACAATATAGGGCTGGGAGATCGTCTGCCCATAGCCGATGGGAAGCGGTGTATCATGATAGGCACGTGAACGGTGTGATTCGGGGACAAAGAGGTGGCGGGGCACGGACCGCATTGACTGTAAGACCGAAGCGTCACTGATTCCCCGCTTTACAATCTGCTCCGCCACCATTGACCGTCTGGCGATAAGGAATCTGTCTTCCTCCGATCCACACACCTCCGGGAGACCGGAGCATATACAGATCACCACCGGGATCAAGAGGCAGAGTATATGCTTCAAGGTTTTGTCCATGACTACCGGGCCACAGGCCTGTACAGGCCGCGTGCAGTAAACAGTTACGCACTAACCGCGTTACGGGACATAGACCTCTTCCACCGTCACGGTATTATCAGTGTATTATACCCCTGATTGCCGGTAATTGCACCGGCAATCTTGACGGAGCGGTAAAACGTCTTTTGCGAGCGGATCAGAGCACAGTGGCTGGCATTGTGGGTAGGCTGGCACCAGTTTGCGATTTCCAGCCATGCGATGCAATCACCGCCGAAATGGTCTTCACACGAGGAAAACTGACCTGTATACATCCATCAATCGGTGCCGTTATACAGTCTCCCTGAAAAGGGCCAGTCCGCCCCCTCTCTCTCGTGTGGCCTTCAGGACGAAATCAAAGATATTGAGGCGCATGCACATCTCAAAGTCCTCGGGCAGGGAGTGATTCATGGTTGCCGGATCGAAGAACCGGCGACCGCTTGTCTCCCGTACGATTCGGACCATCTCCTCAAAATCCGAGGGTCGATTTTCCAGGGCATTCTTTATATATTCTGCGCAAAAGGTGTCCTCTTCCACCTCATACTCCGCCGAATATCCCATGCAGACGAGGGAAACCACATCGGGCTGTCGCTCCCTGATGTACCGGATGATGGCACCGGCGTTGACGAAACTCCCCGTTATGACCTCATCGGCCCGGTCCGCCGCATGGACGAGACCCAGGGTGCCGGCACTGGTGGTCAGAACCGCCGTTTTGCCGGTAAAATCGACAGGGGCGATATGCGAGGGGTGGTTGCCAAAATCAAATCCCGGCACGATGGCCTCATACCGTTCACCGATCAGGACATACCCGGGATGTTCCTCTCTCAGTGAAAAGGCGGCCTCCACATCCTTCACCGCAATAATCTTTTCAGCACCATTCTCGATAACATGGCAGGCAACGGTAAAGGCACGCAGGACATCGATGACGACGGCCAGTCCTTCCGACTGCCGTGCACCCTCCAGCAATTGCAGAATCTTGATTTTCATGTAGTGGAACTCCTTCTCTGTTATACATGGAAGTGGCTTCCCCCATATCAATACTACAGAGCACAGCGGGATTCAAGATGTCATATTGCAGATGTAAATATTTGTATGTCATACCACGCTAAATGTGATATGAGACGTGAACCGATCACATATCCATCTATCTGAACACGGTAGTGCATCGCACAGTCCCGGTAGCGAAGTCACCTGAATCCCAGAGAGTTCCCCGAGAGAAGTTGATGATCAGACAGGAGAACGTGGCGGTATGCACAAGCGGGAGAATAGAAGAAAGAAATGACATGAAAACAAGGACATTCTACTACGGCTGGATCATTGTGGGCATCGCCTTCCTTTCCATGGTCTTCTGGTTTGGCATACGATCGGTATTTTCGGTATTTTATGCAGAACTCCTGGAAGAATTCGCCTGGAGCCGGGGAGGAGCCGCCGGCGTTCAGGCAACGGCACTCATCACCTATACGGTCATGGCCCCCATTATCGGGACCCTGATAGACCGCCTGGGACCACGGCGGGTCATCGTCCCGGGCATCATCATACTGTCGCTGGGACTCCTTCTCTGTTCCCTCATACAGACACTGGCACAGTTTTATCTCTTTTTCGGCGTCATTGCCGCCATCGGGCTGACATCCATCGCCATCGTTGCCTACTCGGCAATACTGTCCCACTGGTTCGAAAGAAAGCGGGGCCTTGCCAGCGGCATAGCGCTGTCGGGAATGGGCATGGGAACCTTTCTCCTCGTTCCCACGACACAGTATTTCATCACCCTGTCAGGATGGCGTCTGGCCTTCATTATCATAGCTGTTATTTCACTGGCGGTGCTACTGACCATTAATGGCATCTTTCTGCGACACAAACCGCAGGAACTGGGGCTCTACCCCGACGGTATGAGTCAAGACGAATGGGCACAATACCGGAAACACAGCATGGAACAGTACGGCTGGTCAAACAGGGACTGGACATTGACAGAGGCCATGAGAACGGATCGATTCTGGTACCTCTGCATCTTCTTTTTTCTCACCATCTTCATCATCTATGCTGTCCTGACACACCACGTACGCTTTCTCATCGATCTGGGTATTGCCCCGGCAACGGCCGCCTTCGTCTTTTCCATCATCGGCATCAGTTCGGGGATATCGCGTATATTCTGGGGATGGCTTTCCGACCACATCGGACGTGAAATTACCTTTACGCTGGGGGCCCTCTGTATGATCCTCGGGACCCTGTGCATGATGGCACTTGCATGGGCCGTAAACGATCAGCTCCTCTATGCCTTCGCCTTCCTCTTCGGTATCGGCTGGGGGGTCAACGCACCCATATTCATGTCGAGCACCGCCGATCTCTTCCAGGGGAAATCCTTCGGTCTCATATACGGTATCATGGAGGGAGTACTGGGCATCGGAGCGGCGCTGGGGGCATGGTTTCCAGGATTTATCTTTGACAGAACGGAGAGCTATCAAAGTGCCTTCGGTCTGGCCATCGGCACGACCATCCTGGCCTGTCTCTTCATCTGGCTTGCCGCACCGAGAAAGGCCCGTCATAACAACTGAAAGAGTTCTCGAAGCGGATACATGTTTCACACAGAAGGATACCAATAGCTCAGTCAAACTGTACGAAGGGAAATCATCATGTCACTGAAAATTACCACACTCTGTGAAAATACGGCGGGCAGGCTGGGATGTATCGCCGAATGGGGACTGAGCATGCTGGTCGAAACCGAAGACATCACCCTGCTCTTCGATACGGGCAGACATGATGCCGCCCTCCTTAATGCGGACACACTGGGCATTGATATCAGAAAAATCGACATGATCGTACTCAGTCACGGTCACCACGATCACACCGGTGGCCTGCGGTGCTTTCTGCAACGGTTGAACGGCATTGAAATCGTCGCTCACCCTGACATATGGGACCCGAAGTATACAAAGCGGCCATACGAAGACAGGGAGGCTTACTGCGGTATACCCTTCGCGCGGGAAGAACTGGAATCACTGGGTGGCTCCTTCACACTGGCCACTCAGCCGGTGGCGCTGTCAGAAGGCGTCGTGACGACCGGTGAAATCGATATGACCGTTCCCTACGAAGCAGTGGAATCAACCATGTTGCTGAAGGAGGGGAATACCTTCCGTCGGGACCCCCTGGCAGATGACCTCTCCCTTGTCATAACGACAGACGAAGGACTGGTTGTCATACTGGGATGCGCCCATCGCGGAGCGATCAACACCATACGCCACGCACAGAAGATAACGGGAGAAGAACGGGTCCATGCCGTCATCGGGGGCACCCACCTCTATCCCGCCTCGGTGGACCGCGTGGAACGGACCATCGAAGAACTCATCGCTCTCGATGTACAGAGGGTGGGGCTGTCACACTGCAGCGGATTCTATGCCTCCATGCGCGTGGCTGAGGCACTGCAAGATCGGTTTTTCCTTAATAATGCAGGGACGCAGATCACCCTGCCCTGACCACGGGACACTCCCGGTGCTGTACATTGTTGCGCTCCACCGGTAATACCATCATTACCTATAGCCGCTTCTTAAGTGCAAGAGGACGCGGTACAGACGTGCCCCTGCAACACTGCACATATTTCGGGTCGCATTTAAGCGCCCGTGCGCAGGTCATAATGTCAGGTCATTTTTTTGATAGACTGAGATCATAAATAAGGAAATCGGCGCATATCTGCAACTGTATTCGCAGCGGCACCGCCTGTCGCCACACCGGCATCAGGCCCTTCTCCGCCGGAAGCAGGACCCGGCACCGGTACGTCGGCATCCGGGCATGTTTTTTGCAGATTTCGATAAGCACCACGGCAGAACAGATCCGTAGCCGGTCGTGGAGAAACCATCGGTTCACAGGGTAAACCAGTTCTTTTACATACCTTTGTCGTGTGCACCGCGGGTGAAAGCAGTGGGGGCGGGGGCTGAAGCATCGTGTTCCACCAGTCACCCCCTGGTTGTATACACCGGGAACGCATTGATATCGATACTTGTGCCACACATGACCACCGCGACTTTATTGTGACTGCAGAAGAGGTTTGAGTCGCTTCTGAATCTCAATGAACCGGCTCTATCACATAGGAGGAGGTGGAAGTATGAGCGTATTGGTCGGGAATGTAGTGCGATTTTGGGACTGGCAATGGAAGTTACATTACAAGGCAAAGGCATTGATTCTGTCTCGATCAGGTCCGGGGGACTCGGATGCCGGTCCTGCAGAGCAGCAAGACGAAAAGGGACCGCAGGGATCGGCATCGGTCACGCCACCGGGAGCGAATAATAATAAGCCCTACAACCTGCGAAACATGATTGGTCTCATCGGTGGCATCGTCGTCATGGTTGTTGTCTTCGCTATTCCCGCCTCTGACAGCATGTACGGCGTGGCGGGGAAAATGGTCTTAAAAAAGGGAGCTCCTGCGGTACTGCAGGCAGGTGCTGCGGCGCAGGTTCTGATCCTCAACAAAAAGGGTAAAGTAAGTGACATACCCGACCCTGCCGCCTTCGTGGCATGGGCCAAGAAAGAAAATCCCAAGATATTTAAAGCAACCGCCAAAAAGGCCAAGGGCATGAAAAACTGTCTTGCCGTCATGCTCATCATGGTCATCTGGTGGATCTGCGAATCCGTCCCCTGGGGCGTCACGGCCCTGCTGCCGGCGGCCATATTTCCCCTGGCGGGCGTGGCAAACGCAAATCAGGCAAGTGCACCCTATGCCAATAAGATTATCATCCTCTTTATTGCGGCCTTTTTCATAGCCGAGGCCATGTTAAAATGGAACTTTCACCGGAGAGTTGCCCTCTTTATCGTGGACAAGATCGGAGCGAGTCCCCGCAGGATCGTTCTGGGCTTCATGGTGGCCTGTGCCTTTCTCTCCATGTGGATATCAAACACGGCAACGGCAATGATGATGATGCCCATGGCCCTGGCCATTATCCTGCATACGGCGGAGGTCGGTAAACGCCTGCAGGAGAAGGGTGAACTTGGAACGGTGAACTTTACACCGGGCGTCTATATGTTCGGCAGTTGTCTCATGCTCGGCATTGCCTTTGCGTGCAACAGTGGCGGCATGGGAACGCTCATCGGAACGCCACCGAATATCATCTATGCCGGACAACTGGAGATGCTCTTCCCCAACGCACCGAAGGTCGATTTTGCACGGTGGCTCGTCCTGGGACTTCCCCTCTGCTGGATTACCACCATCGTGCTCTGGGCACTGCTGGTATTTGTCATGATGCGCCCCGAGATCAAGGAAATCCCGGGAGGCCCCCAGTTGATCAGAGAGGAACGTAAAAAACTGGGTCCCTGGAGCAGGGGCGAAAAGGCGGTCGGCATCATCCTGCTCATCACCGCCCTTGCCTGGATATTCAGGGCGGAAAAGCATATCGGCGATGTGACGATATACGGACTGTCGACGCTCTTCCCCTGGGTCCATGATTCGACGGTGGCCGTCTTCATGGCCATAGTCCTCTTCTGCGTACCCATAAGCCTGGAGAAGAACGAATTTGCCCTTACCTGGGACTGGGCGGTAAAGATCCCCTGGGGTATCGTACTCCTCTTCGGTGGCGGGTTTTCACTGGCGGCGGCCATCAAATCCACGGGGGCGGCTACATGGGTAGGCTTCCAGCTGGCGGGCCTGGCAGGTTGGCCCCTCTTCTGGCTCATGATTGCCGTAACGGTAGTTATTGCGGGAGTCTCCACGGTGGCGACCAACACGGCCACTGCGACGGTCTTCATGCCTATACTGGGGACCATGGCACTGGCGACATCTTTCGACCCGCGTTTTCTTATGGTCCTCGGATGTCTGGCCTCACAGTGCGCCTATGCCCTGCCGGTATCGACGACACCGAATGCGATATGTTTCGGTTCCGGATACATCAGCATGGTCGACATCGTCAAGGTGGGTCTCATCTGTTCCATCGTCTCCATACTGATTGTGGTAATCGGTACACTGATCTTTATGGGACCGGCCTTCGGCGTTTCACCCCATGTGATGCCGGCATGGGCTATGGCCGGATAATGGTGGGCTCTTTGTTTTTTTATGACGGTGCAGCCGTTTCGGCAGCGAGGCGGCTGCACTGCTTTTTTTATCGTCATATCAAAAAAGTATGCAAGAAAGGACTATGAATGAACGTTAGACTGACAACACTGTGTGAAAACACGGCGGGCAAACCGGGGTTTGCCGCCGAATGGGGACTGAGCATCCTGATCGAAACAGAGGAAACCACGGTGCTCTTCGATACGGGGAGGAGTTCCGTTCTGCTCGAAAATGCGGACAAGCTGGGTATCGATCTCAAGAAGATAGACAGGATCGTATTGAGCCACGGTCATGCAGACCATACGGGCGGGTTACGGGACGTCCTGCAGCGAGTGGGGCAGGTGGAAATCATCGCCCACCCGGCAATGTGGAAACCCAAATACACCAAGCGTCCCTATGAAGACCGGGTGGCCCACTGCGGCATACCCTTTGTGCGGGAGGAACTGGAATCACTGGGGGGATCTTTCACCCTGACGACCCAGCCCTTCGCCCTGTCTGAAAACATGATTACCACGGGAGAGGTGGATATGACCGTCGACTACGAAACGGTGGAACCATCGTTGTTGCTGAAGGAGGGAGACACCTTCAGACCGGACACCTTTCCAGACGATCTGGCCATCGTGGTCACTACCGACGAGGGACTGGTAATCATACTGGGGTGCGCCCATCGCGGAACCATTAATACCATTCGTCATGCACAAAAAATAACGGGAGAACAGCGTGTCTATGGGGTCATCGGAGGAACGCATCTCTTTCCCTCCTCAGATGAGCGGATCGAACGGACCATCGCCGAACTCATGGAACTCGATGTAAAAAAAGTGGGACTGTCACACTGCAACGGATTCTATGCCACCATGCGTGTCGCCCAGGCGCTGGAGGAGGACAAGTTTTTCCTGAACAATGCGGGAACGCAGACAACCCTTCCCTGACAACGAGATACCTGCGGAAGGTGTGTTTAAGGGCATCATCCCGGTCTGTCCTGCCCGGTGACACCTCACACGGGCATGGACACAACGGGGATCTGTGAATTATTTTTCATCGATTCGGTACTGTGTGTCTCCTTTCATCATATGCGGTATTCCTGTCTGGGTCCCGTTTTTCTGTCAGGGTACTAGAACAATCTTTCCCACATGCCCTGCACGCTCCATCAGTCTGTGTGCATCTGCAGCTTCCGTGAGAGGGAAGATCCTGTCAATGCTTGGTTTTACCACACCGGCCTCGATCTTGGGCCATACCTGCTCCTTCAGTTGCCGGGCGATCTCGGTCTTGAAACTGACGGGACGGCTGCGCAGGGTGGACCCCGTGTAGACCAGCCGTTTCAGCATGATCGGCATGAGATTGATCTTGACCGTGGACCCGAGATTGAATGCCAGCTGCAGTATCCGGGCATCCGGTGCGGCTGCCTTGATGTTGCGGGCTATGTACTCGCCGCCAACGATGTCTAGGATAACATTGGCACCGCCGGCCTCTCTTCTGACGACCTCGACGAAATCCTCCTCGTTATAGTCGATGACCCGATCGGCACCGAATTGTTTGCATGCCTCGCACCGCGTCGCAGGACTTTCCGTTGCAAAGACGCGGGCACCAAAGGCCTTTGCGAGCTGGATCGATGTCGTCCCCAGGCCACCGGCACCGCCATGGACAAGGAAGGTCTCTCCCGCTTGCAGGCCAACCCCCATAAAGACATTGCTCCATATGGTAAAGAAAGATTCGGGTATTCCGGCCGCTTCAACCATGGTCAATCCCTTCGGTATCGACAGACAGTGAGGCGCCAGCACGGTACAGTATTGGGCATACCCCCCTCCGTTCGTCAGGGCACAGACCTCGTCTCCGGGAGACCATGCGGTCACATCGCTGCCGACGGCCATGATGGTTCCTGAAACCTCAACACCCAGGAGGTCTGTCGCCCCCTTGGGCGGGGGATAGAGCCCCTTGCGCTGCACGATGTCGGGTCCATTGACTCCGGCACTACCAACCCTGATCAATACTTCCTGCGGCCCCGGTTGCGGTACGGGCCTGCTTCCGATTGCAAGGACTTCGGGACCACCGGGCTCGCTGATCTCGATGACCTGCATCGTATCCGGTATATTTGCTGTCATCTTCTGGTTTCCTCTCTGGTTCACTGCTGTTCAGTCAACCTGTAATAGGGACAGTTTATTGTATAACATGCCATTCCTTTTACGGTGAGCATACAGAACCCGGCAACAACAGTTTTTGTGGAAACAGTGTGCATGGATTCGAAATGTTCTAACCCGGTGAGGACCATCGGTGAAGGCTATATGGTGACAGACTATGAGCGTGTCGAGGATAATGTCTGCGTACAGTCAGAGGACAAACGTACCCATGACTCCCCGTTCAATCGACGATATGAGACAGGCTGGGGTACAGAAAATCGGTCTGTCCCACTGTACCGGGTTCCGCGCGTCCATGATGATGGCCCGGGCCTTCGGCGACGATTTTTCCCCAATTACGCAGGGACGCAGATTACACTGCCCTGACGACCTCCGGTAAAGGGGGTGCGGAAATACACCGCAGCCTCGACAGGACTACACTACCCCCGTATCCGACAGTTCATCTATCCGTTCGTCGGAGTATCCCAGTATATCCTGAAGCACCTCCCGATTATGTTCGCCCAGACGGGGCGGCGGCGTCGGTGCAATGTCGGGCATAGAACTCAGCTTTATGGGGCAGCCCATGAGTTTCTTCCGCCCCGCAACGGGATCGTCAATATAGGCAAAGGCCTTTCGTTTCTCCAGATGCTCGCAGGAGGCAATATCTGCGGCCGACTGCACGGGACCGACGGGTACGCCACAGTCGTGAAATCGCCTGATCGCCTCGGCCCTGGTATGACGGCCGAACCACTCATCGAGAATGGGGCTCAGAAAGTCCATATGTGCCGCCCGCTTCACGCCGGTAACAGTCTGTTCGTGTTCAATGAGGTCTTCCCGCTCGATGGCCCGGCAGAGACGCGCCCACATGTCCTCCGTGGGAATCCGGAAGGCCACATACCCGTCCCTCACCTTGAATGCGCCGATGGGAGCAAAGACCTTCTCCTTCCCCCGTTCGGGACTTTCGCCGGTAAAGGCATACATCATCACCGACTCTTCACAGAGCGTCGTCATGGCCTCATACATGGACCCATCGACCATGCAGCCCTCATTCGTGTGTTCCCTGTTGTAGAGTGCCGTCACAATGCCCAGGGCGGTCAGTATGGAGGTCCCGATATCAACGATATTGGCCTCCACCACCAGGGGTTTCCCGTCTCTCAGGCCCGTCAGATTCATACTGCCTCCCATGGCCTGCAGGACGGTGTCGAAGGCGGACCAGTCCGAATAGGGTCCCTCATACCCCTTCATGCGGCCGAATCCACTCAGCGTGGCATAGACGAGTCGGGGATTGAGCCCCTGCAGACGTTCAAAGGTCAACCCCATCCGTTCCAGCGTATCGGGTCTGAAGTTCTCGATGAGGACATCCGATTTCCTGATGAGTTCCTTCAGGATATCCATTCCCTCCGGGGATTTGGTATTGAGCGTGAGACTCTTCTTGCTTCGATTGAAGCACATGAACCCCCCGCCGATCTTCTCTCCCTTCTCATTTTCGGCAAAGGGGGGGAAATGTCTGCGCGGGTCTCCCACCCTTGGCCGTTCAATCTTGATTACCTCCGCTCCCATATCGGCAAGCATCATGGAACATGACGGCCCGGCGATGAACTGCTCCATCGCCAGTACCCTGATTCCTTCCAGTGGTCTTCGCTGTGTTCCGGTCATGATTTTACCCTCCCATCTTGACAATGATACCCACTCCATTGCCCCCCCCGATACAGAGGGTGCAGAGCCCCAGCTCTTTACCCTGTGCCTTCAGGGCATGAAGAAGCGTCACCAGTATTTTACCCCCTGTTGCCCCTATGGGGTGGCCCAGTGCGATGGCACCACCGTGAATATTCAGTTTTTCCCGGTCAAGATGCAATTCCCGGTCACAGGCGATCACCTGAGCCGCGAATGCCTCATTGAGCTCGATGAGTTCAATATCGGCAAGGGCAAGTCCCGATTTTTCGATCAACTGTTTCACCACCGGTACGGGCGCGAGACCAAACTCTCCGGGATCGACCCCCACGAAGGACATGGCGATGATTTCCGCCATCGGCGTGATGCCCAGTTCCTTTACCCTATCTTCGGACATGACGATCAGTGCCGACGCGGCATCGCAGAGGGCACTCGAATTTGCCGCCGTAATCGTGCCATCCTGCTTGAAAATCGGCTTCAGTCTGGCAAGTTTTTCCACCGTTACGCCATCACGCGGAATCTCATCTTTTTCAAACACCGTTGTTTCCCTGGTCTTGCGATTGAAGATATCGACACCCACGATCTCTTTCTGAAAGGCGCCGCTCCTGATGGCGTCGACGGCCCGGCGATGTGTCTCGCAGGTATATTCATCCTGTTCCTCACGGGATATGTTGTACCTGTCGACCAGTCGTTCCGTAATCTCACCCATCAGCCCCCCACCGAGGGGACAATAAAAACCATCCTTGTGGAGCACATCTAAGAGTGACGATGCACCCATCCGGTATCCCCAGCGTGCCTTGTCCAGTACATAGGGAACAGTATTGGCGCTTTCCGTTCCCCCCACCAGTACCGCATCTTCGTCACCCGACATGATGGCATGCGCACCCATGATCGTCGCCTTCAGGCTGGAACCGCACCGGACATTCACCGATACGGCCGGAACCGATGAGGGGATGTCCCCTGCAACGCTCGACAGCCGTGCGGGATTGGGACCGACACCGGCCTGCCAGGCACTCCCGAATATCACTTCATCGAGCATCTCCCCCGGCACACCGGACCGTCGCAGGACCTCTCTGATGACAATCCCCCCCAGTTCGGGTGATTTCGTATCCCTCAGACTCCCCCCGAAACTGCCGCCCGCCGTGCGGACTCCATCAACGATGAACACCTTTTTCATATCCTTCCTCCCGTGCTTCCCTGTTATCGATTATACCGACACCGTCCGGCCATGAAGACGCTCTGGACACTCTCTGGAAACCTCTCCAGCATGTCATGGAAACTGTCACCGTGTTTCAGTTCGCATCAACTGAGTCCTAACATTGTTACCTGCAATACGTAGTGTGTCCCTCTTTGTACTGTGCTGGTAGTGGATGCGGACGCTCCATTGCTGGCATGTGATGAAATCCTGCGGTCTGGGTGCTTGAATGGTCGTATAGAATGACTTTTTAGAATGATAATAATAAACTGTGCATGCCCTGTCAAGGGGGTTTCGCCGTTTTTCATCCATAATCTCATCGAATATGCCCGTCGCGACCCTTACGATAGGCAAAAAAAAGCCCCTTTCGAATGAAAGGGGCAATTAAGTTTCCGGCAGCGTCCTACTCTCCCACATTTTAGAATGCAGTACCATCGGCGCT
>Ga0272441_10003968_pt1 | contig 27468 bp, 18 predicted proteins | sample SSMProp6N_FD_193582 | JGI IMG/M metagenome (GOLD analysis project Ga0272441, IMG submission 193582) | Marine sediment archaeal communities from Little Sippewissett salt marsh, Falmouth, MA, United States - SSM-Prop-6N | ecosystem: Environmental > Aquatic > Marine > Wetlands > Sediment ... | reverse complement strand
GCTCGTGCTGGAACGCTCGGTTCGCGCTCGACTACTTCGCGCGGTCATTCGCCCCGGAGGTCACGCGATACAGCGTGGCGGTGCTCGACTCAGCCGGCAACGTGATCGTCCGGTTGGGCAAGTATGGGAACGTAAGGGATGGGGTGCCGCTGGTGAAGGCGGGCGGCCCGAAAGCACCGCGCTCCGTCGGCGACAGCGAGATCGCCCTGTTCCATGGGGCGTACCTGGCCACCCACACTGACCACCGCCTGTTCATCGCCGACCCGGGCAACGGGCGGATCCTGAGCGTCAAACTCGATTACCACGACTCGGCCGCGGTCCCGCTGAAAGGCGTCCCCGACCAAGGCAAGGTGAAGTAAAAGTGACGGGGCCGTAAGATCCCTCGCACCGGTGTGCCTGGTTTGCTGGCCCATGGCCGGGTGGTGCTGGTGAGCAAGGACACGCTGAACCTGTAGGAGTCGGTTGGTGGATCTGAGAGCACCGGCGATCGCGACGTTGGTCCTGTGTCTTGTGGGCCTGCGCCCGGCGATTGCCTCGGACCTCGACGAATTCAAGGTGAAGCGGCAGTCGGTCTTCGCGTTCAGCCAGCGGCCGCGCGTCACTCGCCTGGGCGACCGGGTGACCGTTGCGTTCGCGTCGAAGGCCTTCTGCGACGCGACGGTGGCCGTCGAAAACGCCGACGGCAAGATGGTCCGGCACCTGGCGTCGGGCGTGCTGGGGGAGAACGCGCCGCCGCCGTTCCAGAAGAGCTCGCTCAAGCAGGTGATCGTCTGGGACGGGAAGGACGACCGGGGCAAGTACGTTGATGACAAGGAGCGCATGGTCGTCCGCGTGTCGCTCGGGCTGCGGCCGCGCTACGAACGGGCTCTGTTCTGGAGCCCGTACAAGCGCTACGGCGCGGTCCCGCCGCTGATCTGCCCCGCGCCGGAGGGCGTGTACGTGTTCGACAGCCGCGGGAAGAACACGCTGAGGCTCTACGATCACACCGGCCGATACGTGCGGACCGTTCATCCCGCGCCGGCGGACAAGATCGCAGACCTGAAGGGCATCGAGTGGATCGCCCCGCCGCAGACGCGCACGAAGGCCCCGGTATTGCGCGGCTTCTGCCAGACGCGATTCCTGACCTGCAGCGAGGGGGTCTTCAACTACGACACCACGCACCACGGCGACCCGGTGTATCAGGCCACGTCGTTCGCGGTGGGCCCTTCGATGGGCTCGAGGCCGGCGCGGATCGCGCTCGCGTACCTGTACCTGAACCGCCTCGCCACTGACGGCTCCACCGGCGGTCTGCCCATCGAGGGGCCGATGGTCGGGCGAAAAGACATCCGCAACGTGCACTGGCACCAGGATTACGGCAAGGTCACCGTCGGGCCGACCAGCTTGGTGTTCAGTCCCGACGGCAAGACGCTTTACATGACGGGCTACCTCTGGAACGTCTACAGCAACAAAGGCGTCACCGAAGCGATCTTCCACGGCGTGCAGGTGATGGACTTCGAGTCGAACGACCCTCCGAAAATCTTTGCCGGCAAAATGACGCTCACCGATGACGGCGCCGACAACGCCCACTTTGCCGGGCCGACGTCCGTGGCCTGCGACGCGAAAGGGCGGGTATACGTGTCGGACTATCTGAACAACCGCGTCCAGGTGTTTTCGCCCGGTGGGAAGCACCTGAAGACGCTGCTGGTCAAGAACCCGTCGAAGGTGATGGTCAGCCACAAGGACGGGACGATCATCGCGTCCTCGTGGCCGATCAACTGCTTCTCGCACCGGCTGCAGACGAAGTACGGGTTGAAGCAACCGGGCAAGCGTGAAGCGGGCAGGATGACCTGGACATCTCTCGGGACGTTCGACCGGCCGCGGCCGGCGGCCCCGCAGCTCCTGCCGCTGCAGTTGGACGCCCTGCACCGCTTCCACATGGGCCAGCCCATCGAAGTGTCGTGGGACCCGTGGGCCGACGAGCCGACGGTCTGGATCGCCGGCCGCAAGCAGGCGCTCCGCGAGTACGTGGTGATGCACCACGGGAAGATGGCCTGGGAAGACAGCGCCGCCTCGCAGTGGCAGCAGAGCGGCCTGGCGATGTACGCGCTTCGCGACGGGAAGTGGGAGATGACGCGCGACTTCGACAAGCTGACGCGGAGGACCATCTGCCGCCACCGCCCGGCCGCGTTCCACGGGCAGCGCCTGGCCGTCGCCCCCCGCACGGGCATGCTGTATCTGCTGGAGTATCGCGGGCACCTGGGGATGAAGTCGAACCCCGAGTTGCTGCGGATCGACCCCGCGTCCGGCAGGATCGATCCGATCGTTCTGCCCATCAGTACCGAGGACATCTGTTTCGACCTGGAGGGAAGCGCGTATCTACGGGACGACCGAGCGGTGGTGCGCTACGACCCGACGACTTGGCGCGAGATTCCCTGGGACTACGGCGAACAGCGCAAGAGCGTGGGGATGGGCGACAAGAAGGCAGCGGCGATCGGTGCGTTGATGACGCCCGGCCGCATGCCGGCGACCGGCCACCAGGAGGGGATGTTCGTCGACGCCTTCGGCCGCCTCGCCCTATCGTGCTTCAATCTCGACCGGAAGATCAAGTTCACCTACGGCCAGTCCTACTCGGCCGGCGATGACTACAAGCCGTACAAGCCCCGGCTCTATCCCGGCCGCGTCCGCTACCAGGAGATCCATATCTTCGACCGGCACGGCAAGGTGCTGTTCGACGACGCCGTGCCCGGGCTGGCGCACGTCAGCGGCCTGGCGATGGACGAAGACGGCTACCTCTACGTCCTGGCCGCCGGCGCCCGGGCGTACGACGGCAAGAGCCCGTTCAACGCGTGGTCGGGGGCGCTGATCAAGTTTATGCCGAAGAAGGGGCGGGTGGTCGCATCGCGGCAGAAGAAGAGCAAGCACGACGGGCCGGACGTGGCGCTCGCCCCGGAAGATACGCCGAAGCGCCCGCACGACCTGGAAAACGGTGTTTACGACAAGGCCTGGGTCGACGGGGCCGAGTGGTTCTACGGCGGTGTCGGGTTCTTCGGTCAGAGCCAAGGCGGGTTCGGGCGCAAGAGCGGCGGCTACACCTGGGATGACTGGGCCTCACGGTTCGGGTTCGACCGCTACGCGCGGTCGTTCGTTCACGAACTCGACAACTACAGCATCGCGGTGGTCGACAAGAACGGCAACCTGATCCTGCGGTTCGGCAAGCACGGCAACGAGCAGGACGGCGTGCCGCTGATGAAGAACGGCGGGGCGCCCGATTCCCGGCCGCTGGGCGGTTCGGAGGTGGCGCTGATGCGGCCGACGGTGATGGCCGTCCATTCCGACCGCCGCCTGTTCGTGGCCGACGCGGGTAACAGCCGAATCGTCAGCGTGAAGTTGGGCTACCACGCGACCGAGAAGGTCGCACTGAAGGATGTAGCGGAAAAGAAATGAGCAGTAGACAGTTGGCAGTGATCAGTGTCTTGTTCGCGGCGTTGGCTGTGAGCGCGTCGGCGTCGGACCTAGATGAGTTCAAGGTAAAGCGACGGGGGCCGTTCGCGTTCGCCGAGAAGCCGGCGGTCACGCGCAAGGGCGATGCCGTCACCATCCGGTTCACCTCGAAGGGGTTCTGCGACGCGACGGTGGCGGTCGAGGACGCCGAGGGGAAGATTGTCCGCCACTTGGCGAACGGCGTGCTGGGCGAGAACGCGCCGCCGCCGTTCCAGAAGGGCTCGCTCAAGCAGACCCTCATCTGGGACGGAAAGGACGACGCGGGCCACTACATCGACGACAAGGACGCTCTGTCCGTCCGCGTCTCGCTGGGGCTCCGGCCGCGGTTCGAGCGAACCCTGTTCTGGACGCCGAAGAAGCGACACTCGGGCCGTCCGCCCATCCTCTGTGCGACGCCCGAGGGCGTGTACGTCTACGACACCGGCGCGTCCATTGACCACGTGCGGCTCTTCGACCATAGGGGCGACTACGTGCGGACCGTCTATCCGTTCCCGGCGGGCAAGATCGACCAGGTGAAGGGACTGTACCGTCACCGCTTCCCGCAGGACGGCAAGACGCTGGCGCTGAAGTGCAACTTCCTCCAGACCACGATGCTCACCTCGGGCGACAACTGCTCGCCCGTCACGTACAAGCCGACGTCGCGGACGTTCGAGTCGGTGGTCAGCAAGTACCCGTGCCATTTCGGGATGTCGGGCCGGGCGGCGACGGGGATGGCCGTGCACAAGGGGAAGGTGGCGCTGGCGTACTGGCGTCTGAACCGGTTCGCGACGGACGGCAGCTCAAGCGGCCTGCCGGTCTACGGCCCGAAGACGGGGTTCCCCGCCCGGCTGCGGAGCCTGCACAGTTTCCGGGGTGGCACGTTCGATATCGGCCCCCGCAGCCTGGCGTTCAGCCCCGACGGCACGTGGCTCTACCTGGCCGGTTACTACTGGGCCCAACCGTGGAACAACGACGGGCTGCACGGCGTGGTGCGCATGCCGCTCGCCGGAGATAAGCCGCCGACGCTGTTCGCCGGGAGCATGAAGCAGCGCGACAGCGGGACGGACGACCGGCACTTCAGCTACGCCAGCGCCGTGGCCTGTGACCGCAAAGGGCGGGTCTATGTGTCGGACCACATGAACGACCGCATCCAGGTCTATTCGCCGCAGGGCAAGCTGCTCAAGACCCTCCGCACCAGCAAGCCGGCCCAGATTGCCATCCACGCGCAGACCGGCGACATCTGGGTCTTCTCCTGGATGATCGGCAACGACCGCCTGGTCCGGGAGAACGGTGCGCTGTACCAGAAGACGCGGGCACGCATCGTCATCCCCGCCAAGGTGACCCACTACGGCCCGCTCGAAAACCCGAAACAACACGCCGCCTACCCGCTGCCGGTATCGGGATACAACGCGGCGGTGCGCTCCTCGTACGGGACCGTGGCTAACGGCTCGCAGTTCCGCGTTGCGTTGGACTCGTGGACCGACCCGCCCACCATCTGGCTGGTGCCCGGTGGGGGCCGCGGCATCCAACTCCTGCGGGTCGACGGCGAGAGGCTGCGCGTGGTCCGCGACTTCGGTGACGAGGTCTCGAAGAATCGGCTTGCCTCGCAGGCGGCGGCGCCCATCCGCCAGCGGCTGTACGCCAACCCGGCGACGGGGATGCTCTACTCGACCAGCGGCACTTCGTTCAACGACGTGACGCGCATCGACCCCAAGAGCGGGCGCATCAAGCCCGTCGCGCTGCCGTTCAACAGCGAGGAGATGGCCTTCGACCAGGCCGGCCGGGCCTACCTTCGGTCGATGTCCTACGTCACCCGATACGACGCCCGCAACTGGCGCGAGCTGCCCTGGGACTACGGCGAGCAGCGCCGCCGCCTGTCGTTCTCCAGCCTGTCCGGCGCGCGGGCGGCGGCGGGCATCTCGGCGCTGCCGGTGTTCGAGGGGATCAACTGGCACATGGGCGGGATGCACGTCTCGCCCAAGGGCCACCTCGCCGTGGCGTGCTATGTCCAGGACATCGAGATGCGGACCCGGGGCGCGGGCTCGGCTCTACAGGAGGGCAAGTCTTACACGCCCCGCATCTACCCGGGGCGCGTGATCGGGCACAAGCGGGCGCTGATCCACGTCTGGGACCGGCACGGCAAGCCCCTCATCGAGGACGCCGTCCCCGGCCTCCCCGAACTCTATGGAGTGGGGATCGACAACGACGACGGCATCTATGTCCTCTCGTCCGGAACTCGCGTGCTGAACGGCAAGCGTTACTACAACGACATGACCGGGACGCTGATGAAGTTCCGGCCGCGCCGGGCGAAGATCCTGGCGGTCGACAAGGCGGCACCCGTTCCGCTGCGCTCGGGCAGCCGGCCGAAGCGGCCTGTGGACGTGACCAGCGCCATGCAGGGGCGCGGCTGGGTCGAGGGGGAGGAATGGATGTACGGCGGCATCGGGCATTTCGGCAAGAACCGCGGCGTGGGGTGCTCGTGCTACAACGCACGGTTCGCGCTCGATGACTTCGGCCGCTCGTTCGCGCCGGAGTTGGACCGCTACAGCGTGGCGGTGCTCGATACGAACGGCAATCTGATCCTGCGGGTGGGCCGGTACGGCAACGTGGACGACGGGCGTCCCTCCGGGAGCCCTTCGAAGAACGCCCGGAAGCGTTCTTCAGGCTCCACGCCCGGTGGGCCGCCGAACCCGCAATCCATCGGCGGGGACCAGGTGGCCCTGTTCCACGGCGCGTACGTCGCGACACACACAGACCGGCGCCTGTTCATCGCCGACCCGGGCAACGCGCGGATCGTGAGCGTCGGGCTGGGCTACCATGCCACGGAGACCATCCCCCTCAAGAACGTGCCGGAGGGAAAATGAACAACCTGCAGCGGGCCGCGGGCGTTGTTTTGTGCGTGGTGTCGGCGACAGTAACACAGATCGGGGCCGGGGCGGATCTTGACGGAGCACGGCCCGGGCGGACGGCCGCGTTCACGCAGAAACCAACGGTTACGCGCGACGGCGATACCGTCACCATCACGTTCACGTCGAACGGCTTCTGCGACGCGACCGTCGCCATCGAGGACCCTTCGACAGGTTCAGAGCAGGCGCCGCGCATCGTGCGGCACCTGGCGAGCGGGGTGCTGGGGCCGAATGCGCCCGAGCCGTTCAAGAAGAACTCGCGTCGGCAGGAGCTGGTATGGGACAGCAAGGATGACCAGGGCCGCTACGTGGACGACCTCGGCAACTACCGGGTCCGCGTGTCGCTGGGGCTGAGGGCGCGGTTCGAGCGGACGCTGTACTGGTCACCCAAGCGGCGCGCGACCTCGCACAAATACACCGAGCGCAACAGCCCGGCGATTGCCGCCGCGCCGGAAGGGGTGTACGTCTGCGACAGCGGCGGCGGCGACTTTGTCCGCCTCTTTGACCACGACGGAAACTACGTACGGACGATTTACCCGTTCCCGTCCGCCGCGCTGACCAAGATCCGGGGCCTGCGCTGGGTGACCTTCCCGCCGGACGGCAAGAAGATGGCGTTCAAGACGGACCTGCCGCAGACGACGTTTCTGACCTGCGGCGGCGGGTTGCAGAAGATGCTGGCGGTGCGCGGCGGGCGCCTCGCCCTGATCGGCAGTTCCGTCAACTGGCTGTCCTCCGAGGTCAAGGCGGGCGGTCCACCGCTCTCCGGGCCGCGCGTCACCTTCCCGGTCGGGATGAGCAGGGTCCACAGCTTCAAGGGCGGGACCTATCACTTCGGCCCGCGCAGTGCGGCCTTCAGCCCCGACGGGAAGTGGCTCTACCTGACCAACTACCGGTGGGGAAACCCGTGGCGGGAGGGGATTCTGCCCGGCGTGGCCCGGCTGCCCGTGAAGAGCGGCGGCGCACTCGAGGTCTTCCTCGGCAACGTGAAGAAGAAAGGCGGGGAGGGTGCCGACGACGGCAGCTTCAGCGCGCCCACCTCGGTCGACTGCGACAGCCAGGGCCGGCTCTATGTCTCGGACTATCTCAACAACCGCATCCAGATCTTCGCCCCGGACGGCAAGCACCTGCGGAGCGTCAAGGTGACCCGCCCGGCGCTGGTGCAGGTACACCGCAAGACGGGCGACATCGTCGCGTTCACCTGGTCGATGGCCTCGTGCTACGCGCCCACGCTCGGCTACCGCGGGCCGGCGAAAGTAACCCGCTTCGGGCCGTTCAATGACCCCAGGAAGATCGCGGCGTATCCGATCAAGGTCTCGGCCGAATGGGCGCTGAAGCGGGCGGCGGTCGATGCCTGGGCCGACCCGCTCCGCATCTGGATCGCCGACGCCACGGTCAGGGTCTACGAGGTGGCGGGAGAGAAGCTGGTCCTCAAGAAGGACTTCGCCGCAGCCGCCCGCCGCCGGGTGATCCGGACCGTCGGACCGCGCCACGGGCGGCAGCGCCTTTACTTCAACCCGGGCGACGGGCACCTCTACGTCGGCGCACACCAGGACCCGGCGGTGATCCACGCCAAGGGCTTCTACAAGATGGTGCGGATCAACCCTCGGACCGGCAAGTTGAAGATTATCCATCTGCCGTTCGACGCCGAGGATCTGGCGTTCGACATGCAGGGCCTGGCCTATCTCCGCACACACGACTTCGTGGCGCGGTTTGATTCGAGCACCTGGCGGGAGGTCCCCTTCGACTACGGCGAGGAGCGGAAGGGCGCGTCGTACCAAGGCTTTCGGTCTCGGGACGTCGCCTCGGGCCTGGTGGCCGCCGCCGGGTTCAACTCCTCCTCCCAGTTTGGCGGCATCGGTGTCTCGCCCAAAGGGAACGTAGCGGTCGCCTTCTACAACCCCAACCGGCCGGTGGACCGCCGGAAAACCATGAACATCCACTCGTTCCAGGTGAAAAAATACGCGCCGCGCGTCTTCCCCGGCCGGGCCGTCGAGTGCCTGATTCACGTGTGGGACAAGCACGGCAAGACGCTCTACGAGGACGCCGTCCCCGGGGTAGGTCGCTCGTCGAGCGTGGCGATAGACCGGGACGACGGCATCTACCTGCTGGCCAACGGCCAGACGATGCACGGCGGCACGCTCTATCCCAACGCCAGCGCGTGTACGCTGCTGCGCGTCCGGCCGGGTGCCAGGATCATCGCCGGCGGCAAGATGCCCATCCCGCTGCCCTCGACTCAGCGGCCCAAGCGGCCGGGCGACGTGGCTCGCTGGTTCGGCACCGGCGCCCCGGTGTGGGGCGAGGGGATCGACTGGGTCTTCGGCGGCGTGGGACTCGATGGCAAACATTACGCGAAGTGCCACTGCATCGCCACCAGCCAGATGGGGTTCGACTACTTCGGCCGCGCGTTCGTAGGCGAGACGCAGCGCTGCGAGGTGGTGGTGGTCGACTCCGCCGGCAACGAGATCCTGCGCGTGGGCCGCTACGGCAATATCGACGAGGGGCGGCCGCTGGCCACGGCGGGCGGGCCGCCGGCGCCGCGGGCGGTGGGCGGGGACGAGGTCACGCTGGTCAATCCCAAGTTCGTTGCCGCGGACACCGACCGGCGGCTGTTCATCGCCGACGTCGGCAACTACCGCATCCTGAGCGTGAAGCTCGACTATCACGCGACCCAGACCGTGCCGCTGGGGGCCGGACCCAAGGCCGGGAAGTAGCTACTCCTGCCGGGGAACGCCCTTCACGGTGAGGGCATCAACGCAGGTCGGGGTCAGCTTTTTGCCGCGGGGGAACACCGTTTTTTCTTCCGACAAATGAATTGACCGTGTGCGCAGACCCGGTATACTCACGAAATAGGAACCAGTACGACCCCTTCGCCTTCTCGTCCGAGTCCCGCCGAAGTCGAGCGCCGGGTGAGCGCCTTTAAGGACCTGTGCGGCCGGCTTCGCATCAAGGCGACCCACCAGCGGCGGGAGATCTTTCGGGAGGTGGCCCGGACGGACGAGCATCCCGACGCGGAGACCCTCTAGAGCGAGGGCTTCTTTTTTTGCGGAGCCGATCGGAATTCATACCAGATAGGGAGCGTTCCTGCCTGGCGAGCCGCGAAAGGAGGTGGTGATCGGACCGGCGCCTGCGGGCGTGTCCCCCAAGCTTGGATTCGGCGCAGGGGGGTGTTGAAGGTCGATTGTGCTGCGTCAATGGAAAGGAGATTATGCCATGGCAAGGGTCACGCGACAAGTGGTCGAGAAGACGGGCGTAAACGTGGACGAACTCGTGGCACTCCTCGTGAAGAACGCCGCGGCCGAGCTGACGACGTTCTACTACTACACCATCCTGCGGGTGAACCTGATCGGGCTCCAAGGCGAGGGCCTCAAGGAAATCGCCGAGACGGCGCGAATCGAGGACCGCAATCACTTCGAGGCGCTGGTCCCGCGCATCTACGAACTCGGCGGCAAGCTGCCGGAGGACATGAAGGAGTTCCACGACTGCTCGGCCTGCCCCCCGGCCAGTCTGCCCGAGGATCCGACCGACGTCACGGCGATGCTCAAGGTCCTCGTCCAGGCCGAGCGATGCGCGGTGCAGGGCTACAGCCACATCTGCAACCTGACCGCGGGCAAGGACCACCGGACGTACGGCCTGGCCCAGGCGATCCTGCAGGAGGAAGTGGAGCACGAATCCTGGTTCTCCGAATTCCTCGGCGAAGGACCATCGGGCCACTTCCTGCGGCGGGGCGAGACCTCGCCCTTCGTCGGGCCGTACCTGAGGTGAGCGGGTGCCTGGAACCGGGGCGCGGCGCCGCGTCCCGCAGTGGAAGCGAACGGCGCGAGTCATCTCTGGGGATGGCTTGCGCCGCTTCGTGTCAACGGATCGGCGGCGACACTACCTCGACAACCAGTGCGTCGACGTAGGTGGGGTTCAGTTCCGCGTTCGGCTTGACGTCGACCGGGCCGAGCTTCAGGTCGTACTCCGCCCCGCTCTGAGTGATGACCTGCTGGTGTGTCTTCTCCCCTGACGTCTCGCGCCATGCCCACGTCACGCGGACGGCGCGGTCGGCCATCGCCGACTTGTCCGACCACGTAACCTTGACCTTGTTCTCGCCCGGCTTCGGCCGCGGCGACATGAAATAGTTGTACTGGAAGACCGGCGCGAGGCGGAGGTCGAAGACGTGCGACCCGGGGCCGCCGGTGATCGTGTACGACAGCTTCCGGCCGAGCGGCTTCGTGATCCGCTTCGGCTTGACGTCGATGTTGTCGACCGCCCGCTCGCCCGCCCACTTGCTGAACACCTTCACGGTGCCGCGCTTGACCTCGACCTTCTGCACGTAGGCCCCGGTCACGTTCTCGCCGACGAAGATGTACGGCGTCTGGAACTCGATCGTCAGCGACCACGGCTTCTTCGGGTCCTTCCCGGACAGGCGCCGGCCTTTCAGGTCGTCGGTAAGGTTCTCGCTTCGGACAATCGCCTCGCGCCACAGCGCGTTCTTTCCCGGCTCGAAGACGACCTCGCCGTTCCCGTAGTGGCGCCAGCTTTCCTCGTTGTTGCACAGGTGGCGCGGGCCGCCCTTGCGGTACCAGTCGGGCATCCGCTCCCAGCCCTTGCTGTAGACGTAGGCGTTCGGGAACGTCCTGCCGTAGTAGCGAATGTACCGCAGCCCCGCCCGCAGGTTGGTGGGGAAGAGCTGGTTGTCGGGCTTCTTGCCGGAGCCCTTGCCGCCGGACCCGCCCTTGGCCCGGTAGAAGAAGAGCGGCAGCTTGCGGTCGCAGGGCATGAAGCGCGGCGGGAGCTTGACCGGATCGCTGACCAGCGATGGATCGCTGCATAACTGGCTCGAGCTCGCGATGTCTTTGCCGTCGGCTGTGTAGACGTAGAACCCGGCGTGGGGGTCGAGAAAATGGAATGCCCCGTCGAACTTGACCTCGCCCATGGTGTGCCCGCCTTTGACGGGCTTCGGCTTCGCCCGCTTCGGGTCGTAAGGCCCGTACAGGTCGTCGCGCGTCATTCCCTTGCGGCTCATCAGGTAGCTGTCGACGAGCCAGCCGTTCATCATCAGGCGGCCCCACTCGGTGTCGGGCGTCCAGCCGCCGAACCCGCCGCCCCGGACGCTGCCGTCGCCGAACTCATAGAGATAGAACATCGACATCGTCCGCCACATCGTTCCGCACAGCGAATAGCCGTAGGTGCAGAGCACGTCCCAGTGCCCGCGGCTGATGCGGTCCCAGTGGAACATGTTGGTGTTGAACATCCGCCACATCGCCAGGGCCCGATCCTGCTCAGACATCCCCGGCTTGCACACGCTCTTGCAGATGGTCTCGAAGCTGGAGGGATCGATGGATCGGTCCGTCGTCACGCGCAGGTCCAGCGCCTGGGCGGCGACCGCGGCGGGCGCGGCCAGCGTCAGCGCGAGAACGGCAACCAGGGTCCTGTTCATTCCTCTGTGCTCCCGGTGTCCTCTGTAACTAATCGGACTTCTTCAGCCTCAGCACCTTGAGCGTCTTGCCGGGCAGTGCGGCCAGGGTGCAGCCGGGGTTGTAGGCGGCGCGGGTGCCGCGCCCGAAGGCCTGCCGGTCGAACTTGTACACCTTGCCGGATTGGAAATCGGCGAGGTATTGTCCGCTGCCGATGCCGACGTTCCACCCGGTGCAGCCGTGGAGCGCGGGATCGCCTCGGAAATACCGCGGCCACCAGCCGAACGTGCCGAGCGGCTTCGGCTCGCCGACGGGTTCGAGCTTATCGTTGATGGCCACTTCCCAGACGCAGAGCGGCCGGTACTTGAGTCCCGGGAACGGTTTGATTCGCGCCCCGACGAAGCGAATCCGCCGGCTGTCCTTCTCGCCCATCTTCAGCGGCGCCCACGCGATCAGGTGCTTATAGTAGGCCACGCCGACCAGCCAGTCCTTGGGGCTGAGGACCTCTCTCAGTTCGACCGTCCTGTCATTGGGTTTCGGTGCTTTCCAGACCCACAGCCCTGCGCCCCGCACGATCCCGACGGGCGATGGGAGGTCCTTTGTCGCTGCGAAACACGTTCCTCGAGGCGAGCGCGCTTTCAACTTGTACGGCCCGCCGGGCGGCTCTTCAAGCGTGGCCTCCCTGTACGTCGCCATCTCGTAGTCTCCGCCCGCGACGCCGACGACCAGGACGTAGCCCTTCTCCTCCGTCTTCAGCAGGGCAGTCAGACGGGTGCCGGCGATCCACATTTTCACGTCGCGGAGTTTCGTCTCCTTGCCGCGGAACAACTCAGCCAGGCCGCTCCCGTCAGGCTTGACGCTCCGCACGAGGAAGCCGTCTTTGCCCTGCACGACAAAGATGATCCGTTCGCCGTCGGGCGTGAACTGTGCGTGCTTCACGGTCATCCCGTCGGCCTTCCAGATTTCTTTCGACTCGACGACGGTGACCGTGCCCGGCTTCGCCTGGGCGAGGACAGACGCGGAGATCGCCACAAGCAGACACGCTGTGAAAAGAACCCGTCCGCGCATCAGACCATTACCTCCCGGGCCGGGATTACCGTCCGACCATCAGCATGTCCTTGATCTTCATCAGCCGGCTGGTGTTGCTGCGCTCTGCCTCGTTGATCTTCTGCTCGATGTCGGCCCGGGACTCCTGAAGCTCCGGGACCACGACGTATTCGAGTGCGTTGGTCCGGCGGCGGGTGCGCTCCAACTCGTGGGCCAGCAGGCACAGGGTCCGCTCGGTCTGCGCCAGCTCGAAGAGCAGGTCAGGCAGCTTGCGAAGCTCGGCAAAGGCGACGTCAAGCTCGGGCGGGGTCTGTGTCAGGCTGTAGCGGAACCGCTCGGGCGGCGGGGGCGGCTTGAACACGGGGACCGAGACGCCCATCACCGGGCGGCTCCCGACTTCGAGTTCGGCGGTCGACGCGTTCTGCTGCACCGCCTCGGCCACGGCGCCCTCCGGGCTGACCGCCTTGGCCAGGGTGAACCGGGCGAGCACGCGGGGAAACTCCTCGTCGAACCGCTGCCGCAGTTCCTTGTAGCGGCCCATGGTGTCCTGCAGCTCGCGCACCAGGCCCTCGAGCTTGTCCTTGAGCAACTTGTGCCCGCGCTGCGCCAGGACCAGCCGCTTGCGCAGCCGGAACAACTCCATCCGATTGGGACTGATCTTCTTCTTCATAGGCTCATAGACGCAGATTCGGACCGCCACGCGGCCCGACGCAGATCATAGGTTCGAGAACACCTTTCGCTTGAACTCAAGCTTCCGGGCAAAGTTCAAAAGCAAACCGACTTCCAGGCGCGTCGCTCTCAGATAGTTGACCAACTGCACCTCGTGCTCGGGATCGAGTTCCCTGACCGCCTTGAGTTCAACGATTACCTTGCCTTCCACCATCAGGTCTGCGAAGTAGTCGCCGACCTGATGGTCACCGTAGAAAACCTGGACTCGGGCCTGCTGTTCAGTCGCCAGACCCAGCGACTCCAGTTCGACCACCAGGGCGTTCTCGTAAACCTTCTCTGCGAATCCGAAGCCAAGTGCCTTATGGACATTCAGGGCCGCCCGAATAATCTTCCCGGTGATGTCCTTGTGTTTGAAGTCTGCGTATTCTGCGTTCATCTGCGTCCAGACTCCTCATAGCTTGGATCCGCCGGCGCCGCAGCCGCCGACCTCGGTGCCGAGCGGGCGCAGCCGGCCGCCGCTCTTCGCCGCACGGTTCAGCACGCGCTGCAATTCCTGGGCGTAGGTCTGCTCGAACTCGAAGCTGGAGCGCGGGACGCCGAACATCGCGTCCCAGTCGAACGGCTCGATCAACGCGACATCGCCGGTCACCACCAACCTGGGCGACAGGACCAACGCGGCGGGGAACCGCCGGACGCCGTGCTTCTGGAGGAACTTGGTGTGCTTCAGGTCGCCGCCGTCCAGGCGCACCTCGATGAAATGCTTGGCGACGTATTGCTTGACCGCGGGGCTGGCGAGCACGCGCGTCTCGAAGGCCCGGCTGGTCACGGAGTCGGCCGACAGGACGTTGCACAGCACCAGCTTCCCTTCCGCCAGGGCCTTGGCCATCGCGGCATCGGGCTCGCCCCCGGCGGGCGTAACGCGGAACGGCCGAGCCTTCGGCTTGCCCTTGACCGCCAGGATCAGCCGCGGGCGCAGGGCGGGGTCCACGGCGTAGTCCGACGCCACCATCAACACGTCCACGCGGCCGTTCACGATCCGCTCCTCGACCATCTCCAGGCCGAGCCCATGGTTGGACCATTCGCCGCTCACCCACTTCTGCACGGCGGAGGTGACGTCCACCTGTGCCCAGCCGGTGCTCCTGAAGGTGAGCGAGCCGACCGGCTCGGCGTGCCGGTCGCTCTCACCCTGGAACATCCGCGTCTCCCACTTGACGGGCCGGCCGACCGGGTAGCGGGCGCGGCGGCCGGGCAGCGCGGTCAGGGCAGAGGCGTAGTTGATCCTCTTCTCGCTCCACGCCTTCTTCAGGGCGAACGCCCGGCAGGCGAGGTCCACCTTCTTGTTGAGCTTCCGGACGTACACGGCCAGCACCGCCTTCTCGACTGTCGCGTCCGTCGCGAGCATCGACAGGTCGTACTTGATGAGCGTACGGCGCCCTTCGCCGCCCAAGTGTAGTTCGTAGCGCATCTCCCGGCCGTAGGACAACCCGGTGCCGAGGTTGGTACACGACTGGCCGAACCCGGAATGCTTACCGAATTCGCCGAAGTACACGTCCCGGGCGCCGTCGTATGTCGGCACACCAAGCTGCGTGAGCGGGGCGCCCTGGAACACCTCGAGCACCGTGGCCCCGGGGTGCATGCCCTTGAGCCGCTTGGTCACGGTCAGTTCCTCGACCGGCTTGCCGTAGCGCGGGTTGTCGACCGTGAAGGGGATGCGCTGTTCGACGACGCCGAGATGCGAGCCGGTGGTCATCCGCAGGACGAGGGTGGCCTTGCCGGGCGGGTAGCTGGTGTTGGCCAGGATGCTGGCCCAGTAGGCTCCGCCGCAGGACGGATAGAAGGGGAGCCTGGTGAGGATGCGGCCGCCCTCCGGCACCGACTCGACCCACGCCTCGATGCCTCGGTCGCTCCAGGGGCAGTAGACGCCGGCGCCTTTCCCGAGCCCGACCTCGGGGCTGGAGCCGTAGAAGAAGGGCGCGGTGCCGTCAATGAAAATGCCGTCGCCGGGCTTGACGGCGGTGTCGCCGGTGCCGTACGCCTTGCGGCCGCGACGGATGAAGCGGTCGGCGTTGGCGAACGTAAACTCATCGCCGCCGAAGCGGACGACCGGGGCCTTGGCCTTGTCCAGCGACCAGGGGACATTGTCGTCCATCACCCGCATCGGAAAGCCCCAGCTCTTGTCCTTGAGCTTGCTCATCACGTAGACGAAGCCGTAGCCGGCGGAAAGCTGGTAGTCGAACTTCGGGTCGGGCACGGCCAGCTTGCGCAGTGAGATGATGGTCGTGCCCCAGCCGGCCAGGCGGAACTTGACCAGGTCTTTGCGGCGACCGCGCCCCTTGACCTTGTACGCGGCCTTGAGCGGGAAGCGCTCGGCGGGCTCGGTGAGGTCGTGGTTGCCGTTCAAATCGGCGTAAAGGGTGTCGAACCCGCTGCCGGTGCCCTTGGATTCGTCGGCGACCAGGGCGACGACAAACTGGCCTTTCGGCCCGAACGCCAGGAACCGATGGGCGGGTTTTTCGGAGGCGTACTTCGGCTCCTTCACGGCGCGGTCGATAGTGGTGTAGTCGAACTTCGGAGCCGGCTGCGGATAGCCCAGCGAGACAACCTCGGCGCCGAAGGCCGCGGAACCCGTCATCAATGCGGCGGTCACAAGAGACGTGATCGCTCTTGCAGACATTGAATCTCTCCTCCGATGGATTACCTCGCGGCCTGGCCGGACACGCTATTCTCCCTGGAATGGTAGTATTTGTCCAGCGTCTCGGGCTTGCAGCGCTTAAGCTCGGTTCTTGGCAGCAGGCCGAGCAACTCCCAGCCGAGGTCCAGGGCGTCCTCGATGGCCCGGTTCTCGTCGGGCCGCTGCGTGATGAACCGCTCGGTGAACTCGTCGGCGAACTGGACGAAGAGCAGGTCGATGTCGGAGAGGGACGATTCGCCCAGCACCACGGCGAGTTCCTTGGCGCTGACGCCGCGTGCGTAGGCGGCGTAGAGCTGGTTCATCACCTCGGCGTGGTCCTCGCGGGTCTTGCCCTCGCCGATGCCCTTGTCCTTGAGTCGGGAGAGCGAGGGGAGGACGTCGACCGGTGGGTAGACGCCCTCGCTGTGCAGGGGGCGGCCGAGGAAGATCTGGCCCTCGGTGATGTAACCGGTGAGGTCTGGGACGGGGTTGGTCTTGTCGTCGTCGGGCATGGAGAGGATGGGGATTTGGGTGATGGAGCCTTTCCTGCCCCGGATTCGGCCGGCCCGTTCGTAGAGCTGCGAAAGGTCGGTGTAGAGGTAGCCGGGATAGCCGCGCCGGCCTGGGACCTCCTTGCGGGCGGCGGAGATTTCGCGGAGTGCATCGCAGTAGTTTGTCATGTCGGTGAGGACCACCAGCACGTGCATGTCGAGCTCGAAGGCAAGGTATTCGGCGGCGGTGAGCGCGGCTCGAGGGGCGGCGATCCGCTCGATGACCGGGTCGTCGGCCAGGTTGACGAACAGGACCGCGCGCTCGATGGCGCCCGTCCGCTTGAAGTCCTGCACGAAGTAGTTGGACTCCTCGAAGGTGATGCCCATCGCGCAGAAGACGACGGCGAACCCCTCTTCGGTGGACCGGACCTTGGCCTGGCGCGCGATCTGTGCACCGAGCATGGGGTGCGGGAGACCGGCGCCGCTGAACAGCGGCAGCTTCTGCCCGCGCACCAGGGTGTTCATCACGTCGATGGTCGACACCCCGGTCTGGATGAACTCGTTGGGGTAGTCGCGGGCGCAGGGATTGATGGGGCTGCCGTTGATGTCGACGCGCTTGACGGGGATGACCTCCGGCCCGCCGTCGATGGGGCGGCCCATGCCGTCGAAGGTGCGCCCCACGATGTCTGGCGACACGGCCATTTCCAGGCCGCGGCCCAGAAACCGGAGCTTGACTCGGCCGGGCGCGATCCCGCGCGTGCCCTCGAAGAGCTGGACCAGCGCGGTGTCGGTGGTCACTTCGAGGACCCGGGCCAGCCGCTTCGAGCCGTCTTGCAGCTGGACCTCGGCCAACTCTCCGTAGGTCACGCCCTCGACGTCCTCGACCAGCATCAGCGGGCCGACGATGTCACGAACCGTCTTGTATTCCTTTGCCACGTTGTCACCTCACCCCTGGTCCTGTCAGGCGGATCACGACGGCTCGTCCTCGGTGGCCTCAGAGTCGTCGGGTTCCGCCGCATTATTCTGGTCTGGTTCGTTGTCTTCGTGGTCCGGTTCCGCGGCGCTTTGCTCGGCCTCCACGTCCCCGGCGCCGACTTGTTGGTCGATTTCGGCGAGGATGGCGTCGAAGGCGTCGAGCTGATCCTCGGGAATAAGCTTGGCGCGGGCGATCTTTTCGAGCACCGGCAGCCGGGTCAGGTCGTCCATCTCCGCCCCGCCTTTCAGCGCCTCGCGACAGCGGTGATGGTAATGGATGATACAGTGCAGCATCTTGAACTGCTTTTCGAGCGAGGTGTAGGTGTCGATTTCCATGAAGGCGTTCTGGTGCAGGAAGTCCTCGCGGATCATCTTGGCGACCTGCAGGGTGAGCCGGTCGGCGTCGGACAGCGCGTCCATGCCGACCAGGCGGACCATCTCTTCCAACTCGGCCTCGCGCTGGAGAAGGCTGCTGGTCTCGGTGCGGTTCTTGGCCCATTCCGGGCCGATGGCCTCGGCCACGTGCTTGTCGATCTCCTCGCGATAGAGCGAGTAGCTGGTCAGCCAGTTGATGGCGGGGAAGTGGCGCTGTGCGGCGAGCCGGTCGTCGAGGCCCCAAAAGACGCGGACCACTCGCAAGGTGGCCTGGACCACGGGCTCTGACAGGTCGCCGCCGGGCGGGCTGACGGCGCCGATCAGGCTGACGCTGCCGCGCCGCTGTTCGGACCCGGTGCAGTAGACGTTTCCGGCCCGCTCGTAGAAGCTGGCCAGGCGGCTGCCGAGGTAGGCGGGGTAGCCTTCCTCGCCGGGCATTTCTTCGAGCCGGCCGGAGATTTCACGGATGGCCTCCGCCCAGCGCGAGGTGGAGTCGGCCATCATCGCCACGTCGTAGCCCATGTCGCGGAAGTACTCGGCCATGGCGATGCCGGTGAACACGCTGGCTTCGCGGGCGGCCACGGGCATGTTGCTGGTGTTGGCGACGAGCACGGTGCGCTCGAAGAGGGGTCGGCCGGTGCGCGGGTCTTCCAGTTCGGGGAACTCGAGCAGCACGTCGGTCATCTCGTTGCCGCGCTCGCCGCAGCCGACGTAGACGATCAGGTCGGCGTCCGCCCACTTGGCGAGCTGGTGCTGGACCACGGTCTTTCCGGACCCGAACGGCCCGGGCACGCAGGCGGTCCCGCCCTTGGCGACGGGGAACAGGGTGTCGAGGATGCGCTGCCCGGTGATGAGCGGCTGGTCGGGCGGGATGCGCTGTGCGACGCTGCGCGGGTCGCGGACCGGCCAGCGCTGGAGCATGGCCAGCTCGACCGGCTCGCCGTCGGTCTCGATCACCGCCACCGTCTCCTCGATGGTCGCTTCCTTCTCCTCGATGGAACCGACCCGCCCGCTGATGCCGGCAGGGACCATGATCTTGTGGACGATGGCCTCCGTCTCCTGCACGTGGCCGATCACGTCGCCGGGCACCACCGCGTCGCCCGCCTGGACGTCGGGCACGAACCGCCAGGTCTTCTCGCGGTCCAGCGCGGGAATGTCGACGCCGCGCGTGATGAAGTCGCCGGACTCGGCCATGATCCTTTCGAGCGGGCGCTGCACGCCGTCGAAGATGGTCCCGATCATGCCGGGGCCCAGCTCGACGCTGAGCGGGGTGCGGGTGGGCACCACCGGGTCGCCGGGGCCCAGCCCGTCGGTCTCTTCGTAGACCTGGATGGCGAGTTCTGCGCCGCGGATCTCGATGACCTCACCGAACAGCCGCTGCTCGCCGACGCGGACCACCTCGTGCATCTTGGTGCCCTGGAGGTCGACGGCAACCACCAGCGGCCCGGAGATCCGCACAATCCTGCCAGCCTTGGTATCCGACATCGCTTGCTCTATCCCTCGCTGTTGTGGCTTACTGCTCACCGGGTCCCGGCTCGCCCGGCTCGACCGCGCTGAGCAGGTCGACGCCGGCCGCCCGCTCGATCGACCCGCGCAGCAGTTCGTAGGCCAACCCCTTCGGCTTGGGGCCGTCGGGCACCACCAGCACCGTGGCCGGGCTGGCCGCGCACAGGGCCTTCACCTCGTCCATCGACACGTCTTCCAGGTACGACTCGCCGCACACCACCAGGCCAACCGACGGGTCGCTGACCCGCTCGCGAAGCTCCGCAAAGAAGGCCGACTGCTCGACCACCGCCGGCTCGAACCCCAATGCCCCGAACACCAGCGTGAAGCGCTCGGGGCCGATGGCGATCATCCTAGCCATTGGTCCCTCGCATGCTCAAGGCCACCAGCTCCGGCTCGAGCTGTCCGCCGAACCCCGCCAGTGCGGCCCGCACGTTCCGGTTCTCACCAAACAGCTGCCACAGGAACCGGAAGACGCGCTCGGGCCCGAAGGCCACGTATCGCGCCGGCGCCAGCACCCTGGCCAGGACCGCATCCAGGGCGAGCACCAGCCGCTGCATCGCCGGGGCGCCCTCCGCCGGGTCGAAGTCGGCGGCGGCCTCCGGCGAGAGCCGGTCGGCCAGCGTCCGCCGCAGCGCGCCGAGTTCGACGTCCGCCAGCTCGGCGGCGGCGCAGTGCGGGGGCATTCGCCAGAGCAGCGTATCGTGAATCTCGGCCGGCTCGACCCCCGCCAGCCGGGCGCGGACCACCGTGCCCGCGGCGAAGAAGCGCTGCCGCTCCCGCGCCCAGGCGTCGAGCAGCTCTGAGCCAAGCGGCGCCACCAATTCCGGGATCATGGCGATGTAGGCACCGTCGACGACGAGGTCCACGGTGTGCGGGGTCACCGACCCGTCGCCGGCCCGCCGAGCGTGGTCCAGCGCGGCCGCGATGGCCCGGAGCGGCGGCTCGCCCTCCACGAAGGCCTCGATCTCTTCGTCGTCTTCGGGCAGACGGGAAAGCTCGACGCGCCGGCGCTCGGTACCGCAGCAGGTCGCCTTCAGGTAGTTCGACAGGTCTCGGAGGTCGTAATCGATGAGGAACGCATCGGCGACGCGCGGGTCCGGGCAGAGGCGGACGAACCCGCGGACGAACGCGACCAGCGCCCGTTCGACGGCGTCGATGACGCCCATCGGCCGGCTGTGCCGGGGCAGGTGGAGGGCGGCGTAGACCGGGCTGTGCCGCAGGCGGGCGAGCAGTTCCTCGGGCGACGCAGGCGCGCCGACCGGCTCGCCGGGGGCGTGTGCGCCCAGCAGGTGGATTTCGAGTACCGCCACCGTGCCGCAGGGGTAACACCAATCAGACAGGTCGCGTGTCAACCAGGCCTCCAGCCGTGCGCCATCGTCCCTCCGCGCCGGCCGCCCTGTGACGGCTGCGCGGGCGGGCCGTGCTATGTTGTCTCGGGGAACGCCTTCCCCGCCAGTTGCGGCAGCAGCTCCGCCCGCAGCTCTTCGAGCCGGGCGTCGAGCGAGCAGTCGATGTCCACCTTCTCGCCGCGCAGCAGGAACCCGCCGCGCAGTGGGAGCGATTCGTCGGCGAGGGTGAGGCCCTCGCCCTGCTTCAGCGCGCCGAGCAGTTGCTCGACCGCTTCGCGGTCGGGCTCGGCCGGCACCAGCTCGCCGGTCTCGCCGGCGACGGACTCCAGTTGCGCCGCCAGCCAAGTGCGGTAGGCGCCGCCACGGTCACCAACGAACTGCTCGACGGCTCGGCGGAAGATCTCGTCGAGCAGGGCGGATTTCTTTTCGAGGAGTTGGAGGCGCTTGCCGGCGCGAGCGGAGGTGGCCTGCTGTTCGAGGCGCAGTTTCAGCTCGGCCTCGGCGCGCTCGACGGCCTCTTTGGTGCGGCGCTCGTTTTCTGCCCGCGCGGATTCCACATGCTGCCGGGCCGCGGCTTCGGCCTTTCCGACCAGCCGCTCCGCGTCGGCCCGGGCCGACTCCAACACCTTCTTTTCTATTCGGTCCACACTCATACGCCGGCGGGCCCCGTGGTGATGTTCAGGCTGGGCGGGCTGAACGTGATGGTGGGCGCGGTCACCCACAGGATGAGCAGGATGGCGGCGAGCAGTGCAACGACGGCGTAAGTCTCGACCAGTGCGGGCAGGATGATGGCCCGGCCGCTCTCCTCGGGGTTCTTCGCGGTGAGGTTGATCGACGCCGCAGCGGTCTGGCCCTGATTGACGGCGCTCAGCCACAGCACCACCCCGGCGCAGAGCCCGATGAACATCAGGGCCAGGCCGACCAGCGGGGCGACGGCGACCTTGCCGCCGATCAGGCCGGTCTGCAGGCTGATCATGATGGCGACGATCAGCCCGTAAAATCCCTGGGTGCCGGGCAGCGCCATCAGGACCAGCAGCTTGCCGAACAGGTCGGGCTTTTCGGACAGGACTCCGGCGCCCTGCACGGCGGCGATGCGGATGCCCTTGGCCGAGCCCATCCCGCCCAACATCACTGCGGCGATCCCGCCGATCACCGCCCAGCCCAGCCCCGTCTCCAGAAAGTACACCTTCAGGAATGCGTCCATAGCCTCCTCCTTCGTTCAGGTCGCGCTCAAGCTCTGGTCGGTGACGCGCACCACGGTGGGCACGCCGAGCGGTGCGAACGGCCGGGCGCCGCCCTCGTAGAACTTCGTGAAGAACTCGACAAAGATCAACCGGGCGGAATGAATGAACCCGCCCAGGATGCTGATCAGGAAATTGAACAGGTGGCCGAACACGACCACCACGATGAATAACGCCTGTGCCAGGCCGGGGACCGGCATCCCGCCGAACAGCCCGGCGATGATGTTGAACGACATCCCCACGATCACCGTGGTCAGGCCCAGCGCCAACAGGCGGCTGTACGACAGCGTGTCGCCGATGAACGACGTGGTCCCGTAGGTGCCCAGGATGCCGTACAGGCTGACCACTCCGGTGACCGCCTTGCCGAGCAGCGTTTTCTCGCGGCGACCCTGGGTGAGCACCAGGCCGATCCCGCCGAGCCCGACCAGGCAGAGGGCCACGGTCTTGACGGCGGGGGACAGGCCGGCGGCGACCGCCGCCAGCAGCAGCACCAGCCCGGGCAGGAAGATGAGCCACAGCCCGCCGTCGCAGAGCGCCGCGAAGTAATGGCCCTTCCGCCACTCCCGGTACATCAACATCGCCATTCCGAAGAACTGGTTCGCCACGCCGATCCCGAGCACGATGAGCAGCACGTCCACGGTCCGTTCCAACGGATCGATCACGGCCAGGCTCTGGGCCAGGCTCTGCGGCCCGGCGCCCAGGTAGCCCTTGATGAACAGGTCCGCCGCCCAGGAGCCGGTGAGCAGGCCGACGATGATCGAAGCCAGGCCGCACCACGTGAGCAGGCTGAAGAACCGCGCCAGCGAGCGATGGGCTCGCGACTTGTGCCCCAGCCACCAGCCCAGGCCCAGCAGCATCGTGCCGTAGATCACGTCGCCGAAGCAGAACCCGAAGAACAGGACGAAGGCCAGGAAGATGAAGGGGCTGGGGTCGAACTCGAAGTAGTTCGGCAACCCGAACATCGAGGTGAGGAACTGCGCGGGGGCGAAGAGCCTGGAGCCGCCCAGCGAGACGGGCACCCGCTCGTCGGGGCCCGGGTCGCGCGCCACCAGGCTGACGGCCGGGAAGTCCCGGGCGAGCAGCGCTTCGAGCCGCGCCATCTCGCGGACGCGGACGTATCCGGACAACACGGCCATTCGTTTCGAGGCCAGGGCCTTGGCCGACGCGGCCTGTTCTTCGCTCTTGGCCCGCCAGTGGGCGAAGGCGGCGAGCACGGCGTCACGCCGGCCAGCGTGCTCGGCGGCCCGGGATTCGAGGCCCGCGACCTGCTTTTCGGCGGCGTCGAGCTCGGCCCGAAGGGCAGCGATGCGGTCGCTGATGGTGCCTGCGCCCGGGTCCAGGTCGAGCGACTCGAACCCGGCAGCCTCGAGTTGTTCCCGCGCCGCGGCGTCGGCCTCCTTGAGCCAGGCGACACTGACCAGGCTGCGCGAGCCGCTGGCCGCCACGGTCTGCACGGCGAGGTCGTCGGACTCGGCGGCGGCGGCGCGGAGGGCGTCGAGGGCGCGTCCGGGGACGGTGCCGACGTCGGTGTGGCATCGGGCCAAGCCGCCGCGCGGCATCGGGCCTGCCGCCCAGGGCTCAAGCTCGCCGATCCGGTCACGGCATTCCGCGGCCTGCTTCTCGGCGTGCACGTGCTCGTGCTGGAGCGCGGTCAGCTCGCGGTGCAGTGCGTCGGGGTCCACTTCGGCCACGCCGCGCTCGAACTGCTCGCGGTCCATCTCTGCGGGCAGGCTGACGAAGTTTTCGTGGAAGGCGCGGCGGGGCGGGACGAACCCGTCGATGATGGCGAGCACCTGTTCGAGCCTGGCGGCCCTGGCGGCGGCGGGGTCGTCCGGTGCGGCGTCGGTCAGCGGCCGGGCGACCGGTTCGGCGCCCTCCCCCGGGCCGGGCGCTTCCAGGCGCAGGTCGACGACGTGGAGGCTGCGTGCTCCGGCCAGCCCTCGGACCAGGTCGTCGAGCCGGCCGCGCTCGACAAGGAACCACGTTCGCTTGACCTTCTCAATCGCCATCGGTGTTCTGGGATGCAAGACGCGCGGACAGTTGCTCGGCGGTCCACGCGACCAAGCCGGAGAGTCCGCCCTCGCGGAGGGTGTCGAGTGCCTCGTCCTGCTTGAGGAACTCGGCGTCGATTCGGGTAAGGGTCTGCTCGGTGTGCGTCTTGTATTCGTCGGCGAGCCGGGCTCGCGCCTGTTCGATGTCCTGGTCGGTGGTTTTCACGATCTCGGCCACTTGGGCCTCTGCCCCGCGGGTGAGGTCGCGGGCGCGGACCTGGGCCTGAGCGAGGACCTGGTCGGCCTGCTTCTCGATCCGCGCCACGTCGTCAAAGATGCCTCGGCCCGGGTCGGCCATGCCGTCGATCTCCGTATCACATCGAGCAGTCTCGTGGATTGTACCGTGTCAGGCGGGATCAATCAATGAAAACCGAGGGATGTGAAAAAAGCGGGGGCCGGCCGGCGGGAGCAGCTCGGGGGCCCGGGATTTCCGGGGTTTTAGAGCTAACACGCCCGAGAGCGGTTCCGATAATTCGAGTGGAGGCCGGCCAGCCGAAGGGCCGGAAAGGGGGATCGGCGGCCGGCCCCCGATTGAGAACTTGACCGAAGCGTAGCCGCGGGTGGACAAGGAGGGGCAACATCCGCGACAAAAGCCCCGTTGGCCGGTACACTCGCTCTCTCCCTCCCAGAGCATAGAGTTATTCGGCCGCGGGGCTTTCTTTTTGCCGGGTCCGGGCGTCACTCGGGGTATTTTTGCGAGTAGTTCCAGTCGCACCCCCACTTTTCTGCCAGCCGCTTCAACTGCTTCAGGTACTTTTCGTAGAGGTGGTTCAGGTGCTCGCCCTCGGCCTCACAGAAGAAGGTGCGGCAGCCGAGGGGCCGAACGGCGTGGATGGTGCAGTGGCCGTCGGGTGCCTGGAACCCGCAGCGGCCGCCCTGCTGGGGCGGCAGCCGGTCGATGCCCAGCCGATCCAGGATCAGGCCCAGTTCGAGGGTGCTGAGGTAGAGGCGGTATCGGTTCCCCACCAAGTCGCAGCATCGGCCGCAGGCCCGGCAGGTGAGGCCGGTCTCTGCGAGTTCGGCGGCGAGCCGGGCGTAGACCTGCTCGACCTCGTCGAGGCAGCGGGGCGGGATGCGGTCAGGTCTGGTCAAGTCGCGCCTTGATTTCTGCCCGCAGGCTGCGTGCCACGGAGGTGGAGTCGGCCATCCGGGTCAGCGCCTGCCGGGCGCCGGGGGCGTCGTTTCGCAGTGCCTTGAACAGCACGGCGGCGATGGCGGGGCGCAGTTGTCCCGCACCGTCCAGCGCCTTGCGTGCGGCGACGGTTGCCAGGCAGCCGGTGACGGACGTATCCAGTTCGACGCGGTCGCCGGAGGCGGGTGCCATGCGGTCGAGCAGGTGGCGGGCGACGTGTGCGGCAAGCCGGCCCATCTGGGCGGAATCGCGGTCGGTGTCGAACAACCGCGTTAACACACGCAGCACGGGCAGCAGGTCGGAACTGGACACCAACGCATCCGTGACCTGCGTCCGGATCTCCTGACCGGCGTCCGGTGCCATTGCCATCTCGCCCAGCACCTCGGCCAGTTTGAGTGTGTTGGCGGGGCCCCAGACGAGGCGCCAGCTCGAGGCCTCTTCCCACTTGTGAACCAGGGCGGCGACCAGCCGGTCGCGCAGTGCGGTCGAGCCGGCGTGCACGCAGACGTTTCGCAGGCCGTCGAGCAAGATGGGGATCATGTCGGTGTAGGCTGCGGCTTCGTTTCCGGCGATGAACACCGTCTTTTCGCCGCCGGTGAACCGCTTGCTGTGCATCTCGGGCAGATCGACTTCGAGCAGGCGGAGCAGGGACTCGGCGACCTCGACGCGGGTTTCGAGTTGGACGTTCGGGCTCGAGGCCAGGCGGCCCAGTCCGTCCAACAGGCCGAACGAATAAGGCTCGCGTCCCACGCGGACTCGGAGTCCGCGCGCCACGCGGCGGACGGTGTCAGCGGGCATGCTCCGGCTGGTGCACATCTGCCCGATGGCCGCGGCGAGCACATCGCGGTCCGGGAAGCCGGTATCGAGCAGCTTCACGCAGGTCATCAGTGCCCGGACCACGCGCGGCCCGTTGCGCTTGCCGCCGGTCAGCCGGGCGACCAGTTCGCCGAGCACTCGTGCGGCGCTCACTCGCTCGCGGTCCCTGACTCCCTCTGTGAGCAGGCTGACCAGCGGGTCGATGGCGGGCGCTGCGAGCTTGACGAGGGTGGTCTCGATGGCGCCGATCATCCTCGGGCTGCCGAACTCGTGGACGTGCTGGATGAGTTCCCGGGCGATGTCGGCCTTGAGCGGCGCCGGCAGGCCGCGGTCGGAGAACAGCTCGCAGTCGAGCAGCACGGCCCGTACGGTCGGCGTATCGGTTTTGAGCATCGCCAGGAAGGCGCCGGCCGTCGCCTTCTTGGCTCGAGCCGGGCAGCTTGGGCGCGTGGCGATGTCGTCCAGGATGCGCAGAATAAATGTCTTTTGCTGGCGGCGGGCCTGGCGGAGGGTGTCGAGCAGAGCGTCCGCCGAGGCCTCGCCCCACTGGCAGAGACAGTTGGCGATGGCCAGGCAGTCGGTCTCGGGCTCTGCGGCGGCGAGCAGCTCGGCGATCATTTGCTGGATGATGGGGCGCTGCCGCTCGAGGGAGACGGGCAGGCTGGCGAACGCGCCGAGCAGGAACCGGCGGGCGGCGGGCTCGGGCACACGTTGCACCTCGGCCTCCAGAGCGTCGACCGTGCCCTCGGGCTCGCGGGCGCCGAGGGCGCCGAGCGCCTGCCGGACGGGGTGCGACAAGTCGTGCGGATACTCGGCGAGCTGCTCGGCCAGCAGAGCGACGGCGGCTCCGAGCTGGGTGGCGTCCTCGGCCAGCACGGGCGCTGCGGGCGCGAGCGATTCGACCAGGCCCTTTCGCTCAGCAGGCGGAATGTCGGTGCGCAGTGTGCCGGCGATCAGGGTGAGCAGGACGCTCATTTCGCCGGGCCCGGCGTCCGCGGCCAGGCCGCCCAACCGACCGGCGGCGCCGATCCGCTGCTTGTCGGTGCCCGACACCAGGAGCCGGGCCTCGCGGGCGATATCGGGGTTCAGCCCCAGCGGGACCAGGGCCTTGATCGCCTCGAGCCGGACCTGCGGGGCGTCGTCGGACAGTGCGGCGAGCAGCACCGCGCCCTTCTCCTTGGCGGGGCCGGGGGCCAGGGCCAGCCGCCGGATCGCCGTGATCTTCTCCGTCGGCTCCGCGCTGGTCAGGACCACCAGCTTGAGCTTGCGGACCTCTTCGGCCGTGAACAGCATTTCGAGGTCAGCGGGCTTCATTGGGAGGACGGTGACCGGTGCGAGCACGGGCAGTTCGCTCTGTTCGCTCTCGAACGCGATGGTCCGC
>Ga0272441_10003967_pt1 | contig 27468 bp, 25 predicted proteins | sample SSMProp6N_FD_193582 | JGI IMG/M metagenome (GOLD analysis project Ga0272441, IMG submission 193582) | Marine sediment archaeal communities from Little Sippewissett salt marsh, Falmouth, MA, United States - SSM-Prop-6N | ecosystem: Environmental > Aquatic > Marine > Wetlands > Sediment ... | reverse complement strand
GATCATCGTGCCCTTGTGGCGCATCCACGGCGCATCCGCTCCGTAGCGAAGGAGCGTTACGTCGCGCTGGATATCCCGCCACGCCCAGGAGCAGAAACCAGCGTGCTCCGAGTCTTCGGAGCAAAGGGGTTTTGGGAAATCCGAGCCGCCCTCAACCTCGAAGATCTGTCCCTCTTCCAGCCAGCACTTCTCCCAGCGTCCGTCCGCCGCGTAGTCCGCTGCGACATCGGGCACCTCAAGCCGTTTCAGCACGGTAATGCGGATGCCTTCCATCGGGCCTCCTATGAAGGTGTTTGCTCATCCAGCCGCTCGACGAGAAAGGAGACGGGGCGGAAGCCGTCGCTACAACAGGTGACGGCAGTTCCCGTCTTCTCCATCCACGGGGGACTCCCCCCGAACATCACCATTGCGACGTCGCGCTGGATATCGGACCAGGCCCAGTCGCACGGGAAATCGTCCGGCTTCTTCGGGAAGCCTTCGATGATGAATGCCTGGCCGAGTGTCCAGAGCGTGCACGCTCCGAACCCGTCTGGATAGCGGTTCTTCTTAATGTGTGCGGCCACGAGATCCTCGTGCAGCGCCAGCTTGGCTACCGTGAGCTTGACCTTAGCCATTGAGATCCTCCTCTTCAACGCGCTCGAGCTTGAAGGTGACCGGCCGGAATCCATCCGTGCAGCTCGAACCGTCGCTGCGGGCGCCGGTTCGTTGCAGAACCTGCCCAAGGCCAGCTTCTGCTTCGGAGGCATCCCGCTTGGGGCGGAACGCCTCCGCTGCTGCCCGGACAGAGCGGCACGGTATGAACACACTACGCGTCCTCGACGCGCTCGAGCTTGAAGGTGACCGGCCGGAACCCATCCGTGCAGCAGGTGATCGCGGTGTTCTCGGGGGCGACCCAGGGGAAGCCATTACCGAAAAGAGCCGACATGACATCCCGCTGGATGTCGGCCCACGCCCAGCCGCAGAAGCCCTCCGGGCAGCTTGTTCCAACGACGAACTCGTCGCCGACTTCGAAGGCGCTGCAGATGCCAAAGCCACGCTCACGGGCGTCTGGCGCCAGGTACTCATCAAGTAGATCTTGATGGACAACCTTCTTCATGACAGTGATCTTGACCTTCGCCATCTCATTCCTCCTTCAGTGTCTCAATCTTGCCTTCGGCTTCGTTGAGCGGTTCGATGAGAAACGTCACGGGACGAAGCGCATCTGTACAACATCGGACCCAGCTGTTCGGCGGGTTCGAGCCTTCAAGCACGCCCTCGAACGCGGCGATTCGGACGAACGACTCGATGTCGTGCCACGCCCATGGGCAGAGCCCCTCAGGACACATCACCGGTTCGGTCACCAGGAATGACTCGCCGACCTCATGCCCGCAGGGTCGCACGCCGCCCCGCTCATCTGTAACGTGCTTGGCTATGAGTTCCTGATCGAGTGACGTCTTGATGACGGTGATCCGTACAGGCTTCATGGAAATCCTCCTAGTCCTCGATTCGTTCGATCGCATCGAGCGACCTCACATTGGATCGCTCGATGAGAACGTCACAGGCCTGAGGCCGTCGGTGCAGCTCGAGCCGTCGCTGTGAGCGCCGGCTCGTGGCACAAGCTGCGCTTCTGCTTCGGATCCGACCTGCTTCGGGTACGGCGAAACCACTGCTGCACAGCGGGTCGCCATCGTGATCACCATTTACTCCTCCTCGATTCGTTCGATCAGAAACGTCACCGGCCGCAGGCCGTCGGTACAGCAGGTGATCATCGTTCCGGGCCGGTTGATCCAAGGGGCATCGCCGCCAAATAGGACGATTGCCACGTCTCTGCGAATGTCGTCCCACGCGCCGTGACAGCGGAAGTCATCGGGCTTGTCCGGTCGATCCTCGACGATAAACGTCTGCCCATCCTCGAAGAGTCCGCATGCTCCGTAGATGGGCTTCTCCGGAAGCTTCGGAACATACTCGTCGATGAGATCAGTGTATGCGGCGCGTTTCAGGACCGTGATTCTGACGGCGCTCATGATCCACCTCCGTTTTCAGCCGGGATCCTCTCGAGGAGGAAGATCACGGGCTTCATCCCGTCGGTGCACGACGAGAGCCATGTTCCCGGCTGTTTCAGCCAATCCTTGGCTCCGCCGAGCCGCATCATCGTGACGTCGCGTTGGATATCGGCCCATGCCCAGGAGCAGAAGCCTTCCGGCATCTCTCCGCGTTTGGAGACGAACCGCTGGTCGTCCTTGAATGTGCCGCACGGCTGGCAGCCGCCTTGAAGCTTCCACGCGACATCCCCGAATTCCTCGCAGACATCGCAGTTGACGGTCCTCTTCAGGACTGTGATCTGAACCCCAGCCATCCAACCTCCTTCGCGCTGGTCTGCATCGTTGCCGTGGCAATCGAGTGCGCGCTCCATGCGGAAGACGACCGGCCGGAATCCGTCGGTGCAGTCGAACCGCTGCTTCGGGCATCGGTTCGTGGCGGAAGCAGCGCTTCCGCTTCGGATCCGCTCCGCTTCGGGCGGAACGGACCCGCTGCTGCCCGGACCGCGATCGATTGCCATCCTTCGCCTACTCCTCGTCCACTCGATCAATGCGGAAGACGACCGGCCGGAATCCGTCCGTGCAGCAGGAGATCATCGTGTGTTTCTGACCGATCCACGGCATGTCGGCGGCGCTTCGCACGAGCGTGATATCTCGCTGGATGTCAGCCCACGCCCACGAGCAGAACCCTTCGGGCTTCGACTCCTCCGTCTCGAACACTTGACCTTCCTCAAACGCGGAGCAGATGCCGAATGTCCCTGGTCTGGCGTACTGCTCCTGCAGGTCGGGGAAGTGCATCTTCTTCAATACCGTGATGCGCAGCTTGGACATGGTCCCCTCCTACCGTGTGCGGATTGATCGCTGATCGCGAGCCGATTCATGAGTGGGGTCACTCAGACCCGGAGGTGTTCCTCAAGCCGGGTCAGCCTACTGCGACTTCGTTGCGTTGGCGTCTCGCTCTGCCATCACCGTGCGATGACGCGCTGTAGAGTTGAAGGGAATGACGGTTCTATTGGGGAATGCGGAGCAGAGTGTATCGAAACGCGCGAGCCCGCGCAAGGTTCCGTGGCCGACGGCGCGGAGTGCCTGTTGGGAAGGCGGTTCCCGGTTTCGGGAGAACTGCGCGCCACCATCCTTGCGAGGATGTTGGCGCGCCGTGGAGTTTCGTATCGCGTGCTTGGCTACCCGCAGGTGCCGCCGCCGCAGCTTCCTGTGAGTCTGATCGCGAGGATGATGGCGATCAGCGCGTAGACGAGCATGGAAAGGTCGAGTTCCATGGTCCCCCTCCTTCGTTACCGGATTCGTTGCTTCGCCATGGTACCGCGCGACGGCCGCGGCTCAAGGGACGCGTGTCCGAGAGGTCTTGGCTAGCGCCCCGCTTCGATGCGGGCGGACTCGGGGGCGTAGCGGAGGACGGCCTCGGGGAAGGCGAGGACCGAGATGTAGAGCCATGTGTCGGACGCCTCGCGATCGATGCCGACCCGGAGACACCCGCCGACGTCCCAGAAGAGGCCATAGCGAACCGTGTCGAACGAGGGCACACCGCCGGCGTAGGTCCACGTCACTCTTCCGCCCCATCCGGCGGGCAACTCGAAAGTGGCTTCCAGCGTGATATCCGCCAGCTCCATCTCGCTGAAGGAAACGCTTCCAAGAAGCGAGAACGGCTCCAGCGAGAGGTCGGCATCGATCTCCGTATCGACGCTCATGACCCCGTCGTCGAGCGCTGCCTCAACGTGCATGTCGAGCCAGTCTCTCGACGCGTCGACGGAGAGGCTGATCACCCCGAAGGAGGCGTCTGCCGGCAGGTAGGGGATCCTCCAGGAGAGATCGAGCACGTCGCCCGACCAGGTCCCGGAAAGGTCGAGCGCGCCAAAGCTCGCTTGGATGAGATCGTACCTCGCAGTCACTGTCCAGTTCGCCCGGTCGGCCCACGTGAGGCGAACGGACAGGGGATCGAGCGAGCCTCCATCGATATCGATCCCGCCGCCGATCGTCAGCGTTCCCCAGCCGTGACTCGTCATCCCCCAGCCGAGGTGATGGGCTGAGACCTCGGTATCGAACTCGAACGGGCTCTCCCCTCGGACGAGGCGGAGATCGTACGTGAGGGTCGCGCCGCGCCACGTCGCCGCGACCTCGGCCTGCATAGATGCCGCCCCTTGGTGAATGCGGTCCCCGGCGTAGGTCGTCGCCACAAGGCCGATCCGCGGGGTCAGACGCAGATCTTTCCAGACCAGCGTTGCAGGGCTCAGATCGAGCCCACCGCCGAGGCGGGTTGCCTCGATGGCCGGGGCCTCTCCGAGAACCTCGCGGAAGTGGCCGAGATCGAGGCGCGGCTGGATCGATAGCGTGCCGATCATCCAAGGGCTCCGCGTCATCGTGATCTCGGGGATGCGATCCGTCGTTCTTGTGACATCGTTCGACTTGTCTTCGTCGTCGGTGTTTCGCGTCTCGACTTCGCGTGCCGCGGAAAGCGAGAGCTCCCACTCGTCGCTGGTTCCGGCGGCCTGGACACTGTAGTCGAGTTCGGTGCTGGCGCCGCGGAGCGCGTAGTCGAGGCGTCCGCTACCGGTCCAGATTCCGGCGCTCGGCAGCTGATGCCGCGCGGAGAGCTCGAAGACGGAATCTCCGACCTTCGCCGGGAAGTCATAGATGCGCAGGCGACCCTCATGTCCGTCAAAGGCATAGTGCGTCACGAAGCCGGTGCCGAGCTCCCCGGAGCCGGAGTAGATGTCGAGAAGAACGCTTCCGAAGAGGGACTCACTGATGTAGAACGGTACGTTCCACTTGAGGAACCAGCCGCGAAGCGCGCTTCGCCCGATCGCAGGGAACAAGGGACTGTCGAGCGTTTCCTCGAGGGGTTGGACGTAGACCGGGAGCCAGAAAGAGGAAACGCCCGCGATGCGGGCGGTGAGGCCGAACACCACGATGAGCCGATCGGGATAGAGGAGCATGCGGCGCGCGTGGAGGGAATAGGGTTGGCGGTCGAGCGGGACTCCGCAGCAATCGCAGGTTGACAGCGCACCGCGTTCCACTTCGATCCGTTCGACGTCGCCGGTGTCATCGAACGTCACGGTCCCCGTCTCGCCGCGAAACCAGACGGTGTGCTCTTCATCGGCCGAGTTGGTGAAGCGGCTCCGGCCGCTGAAACCATCCGCTTCAAACCGCGTGGTTCGTGTCGCGCCATCCCGGACGTCTAGGTCGGCACGGACGACGTCTCCTGCCACGACGAGATCATCTTGGACCGTCAGCTCGGCCTCGCCCCGTGCCTCGATCCTCCACGTTCCGTCCTCGGCTCTCCACAGCTCGACCGCCGCGGCGACGAGGTGCATTCCCTCGTAGTCCGCGATCACCGATCCGCTCGCCGAGAATCTCGTTTGATCCGCCGAGATGAACACGGTGTCCGCTGTCAGGTCGAGCGGAGCCTGTTGAGCGCCAGCGGGGAACGCGATCAGACAGAAGAGCAGCACGACGAGGTGCGGCAGGCGCCTTCGCAGACGATTCCACAGGTTGCGCGACGCGAGACGATCGACCCACAGGAACAGAGCGAATCCGAGGATGCCGAACACGATATTCGGAATCCACGGAGCCAACGCGGGGTCGATCGCACCCCGCTGGCCGAACGTCTGGGTCAAGAAGAGAAGTCCCTGGAAGACCCCGACCAGGGCGAGGCTGATCACGATGCCAATGGCCCGGCTTCGTGTCCCGAAGATCAGGCTCACCGCGCCACCGAGCAGAACGAAGATGACCGTCGTCAGCGGCAACGAGAGCTTGAGGTGCAACTCGACGATGTACTCATTGACTCGCTGTGCGTTGCTGCGCGCGGCACGAATGCGTCCGAGAAGCTCGCGGATTCCCATCTCCGAGGGCGTCTTCGAGCGGGCGAACACCTGCTCGATACTCTGCTCCATCGGTATCGCAAGGCGCTCGAATTCTCCCGAGTAGACGAGCTCGCCGTCGAGGTTGAAGCCGTAGATGCGACCGCCGGTGAGTTCGAGCATTGGGTCGGCCCACTGGCCTTCCTGCGCCGTGAGGATCGTCACGCTCGTGTTCACCTGGGGGAAGATCCGTCCGGTGATGTCATAGATGAACACGTCGTGCATCGAGCCGCTGTCGGTGTCGTAGCGGCGGACATAGAAGAACTGGTCCTCCGGCCCCTTGAAGAACTCGTTTGCGGTGATGCGCGGCGCTGCCTGGCTGAAGATGATCCCCCGGAACTCCGACTGGAAGGAGGCTTCCGCCGCAGGAACGCCCCAGTTGTAGAGCGCGAAGTCGAGGCCGGCGACGAACGTCGCGGCGATCAACAGCGGCAGAAGAATGCGCCGAAGAGGGATCCCGATCGACTCGAAGGCCATGATCTCGCGGTCATGGCCGAGGCGTCCGAGGCCAAGGAACGTCGCGAACAGCGCGGCCATCGGCACGGCGAGTACGAGGACCGCGGGGACGCGGTAGAGGATCAGGCGAAGGAATGTCATCAACCCGATCCCCCGGTCGACCATCAGATACGACAGGGAGAGGATGACATTGAGGAGGATGAACAGGACAAGGCCGGCCAGCGCGAAGACGAACGGCCCGACGGTCTCCCTCACCAGATACCGGTCGAAGCGTCGTGGCAGCATTGGACGACGAGTGTACTGGACGCCTCGCGGGTGTGGCCAGGACGTCGGTGCAAGCCGCGGTCTTCCGTTTCCCAAGCGCAATGGATCGCGTTTCGGCGATTCAGTATGATCATCGCGGCTATGGAAAAGCGGGTTCACATCGAGACATGGGGCTGCCAGATGAACCTCCATCAGTCGGAGGGAATGGGCGGCATTCTGCGCGCCGCGGGCTTCGAGTCCGCGAATTCGATCCATGACGCGGACGTGGTTCTGTTCAACGGATGCATGGTCCGCCAGAAGGCCGAAGACAAGCTCTACGGTCGGATTGGCGCGGTGATGGAGGAGAAGCGAGCACGGCCGGTGCTGTTGGGGGTTGGCGGCTGCCTCGGCCAGGTGCACGGCGCGTCGCTTGTGCGCCGGTTCCCTGCGATCGATTTCGTCTTTGGCTCACGAGGGCATGCATGTCTTCCCACATTGATTGAGGAAGCGACACGCGGCACGGAGCCGCCGGTTGTGACGGAGATGCCGCCCGTGATCGAAGAAGTTCCGTTCGAGCGGGCGAACACCGTCAGCGCGATGGTCACGATCAGCGAAGGGTGCTCGAACTACTGCTCGTATTGCATCGTCCCGCACGCTCGCGGTCCGTTGAAGAGCCGGGGAGCGGCGTTGATTCTCGACGAGGTTCGAGACCTTGTCGAGGCCGAGTATCAGGAGGTGCTTCTGCTCGGGCAGAACGTGAACGCCTACGGCAAGGAGCTACCCCAAGCCGATGGATTCGCCGGCTTGCTTGAGCGGGTGGCTGAGGCCGGGATCCCGCGCGTGCGCTTCACGACATCGCACCCTCGCGACATGACGAGGGACGTACTGGAGGTCATGGCGCGGAACGATGCGGTCTGCAATCATCTTCACCTGCCCTGTCAGTCCGGAAGTGATTGGCTCCTCCGCGAGATGAATCGTGGCTATGATCGGGCACGGTATCTTGAGATTGTCGCGTCGGCGCGGGATCTCGTCGAGGGTATCAACATCACGACCGATTTGATCGTCGGGTATCCCGGAGAGACGGAAGCGGACTTCGAGGCAACGATGTCCCTGATTGAAGACGTTCGGTTTGGCTCGATCTTCGTTGCAGCGTACTCGCCGAGGCCATTGACACGGAGTGCACAGGTTGAAGATGATGTGTCAGCGGCCATCAAGGGCGAGCGCCTCCAGCGGGTGCTCTCGCGGCAGCGGGAGATCGCGCTCGAGGAGAACGAGCGCCTGATTGGGCGCGAGGCCGAGGTTCTGCTGGAGGGCAGCACCCGGGATGGTCGAGCCTACGGGCGGACGGTGGACCATCGCACGATTGTAATCGTCGCGGCCGAGGGCCGCGGCACCGAAGGCGGAGCCTCCGGTGGGGTGCGTGGTCGCGCTGCCGGCGGTCGCGACGAGGAGGGAGCCTTCGGCGGGACGACAGGCCGCGTGGCAGAAGGTGAAGGACGTGACCGTTCGGGATGCTGGCGAACGGTACGACTGGATGCGGCATCGGCTTCGGGCCTGGTTGGGGTGAGCCTCGTTCCCGAACGAGTGAAGGGAGCATCATGATCGTAACGGTGACGTTGAATCCTGCGGTCGACAAGGTCTACTGGGTGGAGAGCCTCAAGGTCTGTCAGATCACGCAAGAGGAGTTCCTCACCCGCGCGAAGCGAAGCTCCACATCGGCGGGTGGCAAGGGCGTCAACATCTCACGATTTCTGTCCGCATTCGGAATGGACAATGTGGCGATGGGATTCGTCGGCGGCCACACCGGGCACGTGGTGGTCCGGTATCTTCGCCAGAAGGGTGTGACGACGAATTTCGTGTGGATTCACAACGAGACGCGCATCAACATGACGATCCTCGAAGAGGGGCCGGATCACAGCCCGAACCTGATCAACGAGGTCGGTCCGAGCGTCTCGGCCGCGGAAGTTGAACGGTTCGTGCGCCGATATCGCAGGATGGTCAAGCAGGCGGAGTGGGTCGTGCTCGCGGGGAGCCTTCCTCCGGGCATTGACACGGGGATCTACGCGGAATTGGCGACGATCGCGCGCGAGAGCGGCGCCAAAGTCGTGCTCAGCGCCGGAGGCGAGCCGCTCGAGAAGGCACTGATGGCGTGCCCGACGATCGTCAAGCCGGACACCCGCGAGCACATCGAGTTCGAGGGGAAGGAGCTTTCGTCGGTCGATGCGATCATCGAGGCGGGGAAACACGTCGTGAGCTGCGGGGCGGAGATGGTCATCGTCTCGCACCGCGTCACGGGCGACATTGCGATCACTGCCGACGCCACGTGGGAGATCAAGACGACCGTGCCAACCGCGCTGTTCAAGAACCTCGTCGGCGCGGACGATGCGTTCCTCGCGGGGATCCTCTTCAAGCTGGCGCAGAACGCCCCGGTGGAGGAGTCCCTCCGTTTCGGACTTGCCTCGGGACTCGCGAGCGCCGAGAGCGAGAAGAAGATCTGCGAGGATCGCAGCATCGTCGAGGCCGAGATGGCGAAGGTCTCGGTGGAGAAGATCTGAGGAGGGGAGCATGAAGGTCCGAGAGATTATGACGCGGGATCTGACCTCGGTGGAGAAGGATATCCCGGTCCGCGAGCTGATCTTCGTTCTCGACAACGCCGAGATGCCGAATGTCCCGGTGGTCGATGACGAGAATTGCCTGATCGGCTTCATCTCGGAGAAGGATCTGATCCGGGCGGCGCTCCCCGGATACTTCGAGATGCTTCACAGCGCCTCGTTCATTCCCGACATGAATCAACTCGCGAGCAAGCTTGAGCAGATTGCTGATGAGCCGATCGAGAAGTACATGAGCGAGAACGTGATGAGCGTCACCGAAGAGGATGATGATCTTCGCGCCGCCGATCTCATCATCCGCAAGGGTGTCAAGAACCTTCCGGTCGTCGACGACGCGGGCCATCTGATCGGCCGTGTTCGCCGCATCGACTTGCTGCGCAAACTCCTCTAGCCGCCGTGGCCGTTCCGTGGCAGGATCTCGGCCTGGCTCGCTTCCGCGTGTTGGTGGATGGCGTGATGCACGCGTGGGCGCCGGACGGCTCTGCTTCGCCGGAGGAGGCTCTCGCCGAGATCCCGACGGTGGAGTATCCCGACGGACCGCTTGACGTTGCCCAGGGCTCGTCGGTCGATCTGCGCCTTCTCGCGCGGGTGCTGCTCCCGACGCTTCGCGATCACCGGCTGGCGACGATGCTTGGGCAGTATGACATCGGCACGGACGACGAGGATCCAAAGACGATCGTGCGGCTTCTCGAAGCGCTTCTCGGTGACGCACTCGCTGTCGATCGCCAGGTCCTCGCCCTTCTCGGGCAACTCGTTCCTTCTCCACTGGCGGAGATCCTGCAGCGAGCACTCCTTCTTGCCGAGCCTGCGTCGGGACCGATGGAGCCTCCGGAAGAGGCCGCTGCGGTGGGAGGCGGCGGTTGGGCGGGGTTACTTGACGAAGCGCTCGATCCTGAAGGGCCGCTGGCCGGCGCATTCGAGGCGTTCGAGCTACGCACGGGGCAAGTCGAGATGGCGCGGGCGGTCGACCATGCGTTCACCGATGGGGAGACACTCCTCGTCGAGGCGGGGCCCGGGACGGGGAAGACCTTCGCCTATCTGATTCCGGCGATTCTCCTCCTCAAGCGGCAGCCGGGCACTCGGGTGGCGATCTCGACCCGCACCAAGCAGCTCCAGGAGCAGCTCTTCCGGAAGGATTTGCCGTTTCTCGTGGAGCGGATGGCGCCGAGGCTCAACGTCGCATTGCTCAAGGGGCGCGAGAACTATCTGTGCCTTCGCCGCTGGCAGGCGTTGATCGACGAGACGACGGGGTCGCTTGATCGCAAGGGATTGGCGGCGCTTGCGCCGCTGGTGCGATGGATCGCGGAGACGGAGACGGGGGACATCGAGGAGAACGGGGCATTCCACAGTGATCCGAGATCGCGTGCGCTGTGGGGGCGCCTGTGCGACGCGCCGAATCACTGCGTCGGCAGCTTCTGCCCCTTCCAAGAGGACTGCTTCTCCATTCTCGCGAGGCGCCGGGCACGCCGGGCCGACCTTCTGGTCGTCAATCATTCGCTTCTTCTCGGGGATCTCTCCGTCGAGGGGGTTGTGCTTGGCAGCTACTCGCATCTGATCGTCGATGAGGGGCACGGGTTCGAGGCAGCGGCGAGAATCGCGTTCACCGACAGCCTGTCGGAACGGAGTGTCGCCCGTGTGACCGAAGACCTTGCTGCCTCGTCGCGGCGGAGGCGGGGTTGGGTCGAACGGTTGTCGCTTGCGTCGGGGCGCGACGACATTCAGCGCGTGATCGAGATCGTCTCGTCCGTTCGATCGAGAGCCGAGGTGCTGCTGAGAGAGATGGATGCGGCGCTTCCGAGAGAACAGCGTGGTGCGTTCGAATCGTTTGGAGAGCAGGGGGCGAGTGTGGACGACCTGCTCACGAGCCTCGCGCAACTCGAACAGGCGCTCGATCGGCTCACGGAACACATCGAGGATGACCTCCAGACGAAGGAGCTGGAGGGGCACATCACGATGGTGGGGTATCTGCAGCGAGTCGTGCGCCGCTTGAGTGAACCGCCGACCGAGAATGCGGTGCATTGGTACGAGCGCATTCGCGGAGAGCTGTCCCTGCATGCGACGCCGCTCGACATTGCCCCCCTCTTCCGAAAGATGCTCTATCCGCGCGTCGACGGGCTTGTGCTGACGTCGGCGACGTTGTCGGTGGCGGGTGAATTCGGGTTCTTGCGTCGAGCACTCGGCCTCTCCGGGGACGATGAGCCGGTCGGGGAGCTTGTGGTCGACAGTCCGTTTGCCCATCACGACCGGATGCGGATCTTCGTCCCTGGCTACCTGCCGCGAATCGACGGCGCGCCCGGCGAGTATGCGACGGAGCTTGCCGAATTGCTGGCGACGCTTGTGCGTGAGCTCGATCGCAAGGGCCTCGTCCTCTTCACGTCGTACCGGCTGCTCAACGCGGTTCGCGATGCGCTTCCGCCGGATGTGGCGCGTGTCTGTCAGGGGTCGGATGGTCCGCGCAGCAAGCTGATCGAGCAGTTCAGGGCCCATCGTGGGGGGAAGCTGCTCTTGGGGACCGAGAGCTTCTGGGAGGGGGTCGACTTCCCGGGGGAAGAACTCGAGTTCCTCGTGGTGACGCGTCTGCCGTTCCCGGTTCCGACCGATCCGATTCTCGTTGCTCTCGGCGAACGGATCGCGGCCGAGGGGAGCGATCCGTTCTTCGATCTGTCTCTTCCGCTTGCTGTGCTCAAGCTGCGACAGGGGGTCGGACGCCTGATCCGGACCCAGGAGGACTCAGGCATCGTGGTGATCACGGATCAGCGAATCATCACCCGTTCCTACGGCGCACGGTTCAAGGACTCGCTTCCTGTGCAGCCGCACATCGCGCTGTCCGCGGATGCGTTGTTGGCGGATATCGCGCGTTGGTGGCATGGTGCCCGCTAGGTCGCGACAAGATGACTGCGGCGCGAGCGAATTGACAGGCTTCGTGCCAAGGGCTAGAATCGTTGCCGCAACTGTAGCAAGGATCGAAGTTCATCCAGTTCAGCTCTTATGAGGATTTCCGTGGTGGTACCCGCATACAATGAGGCTGGACGGATAAGCGCCGTTCTGCAACCCATCGTGGCCAGTGCGCTGGTTGACGAAGTGATCGTCATCGATGATGGCTCGGATGATGGGACGTCTGAAGAGGCTGGGCGCTTTCCCGTCCGAGTTGTGACGCTCCCTGAGAATCGAGGGAAAGCGGCGGCGCTCGATGTGGGCGTGTCCAAGGCAAGAAACGACACGCTCCTGTTCCTTGACGCAGATCTCGTCGGGCTGACGACATCGCATGTCGACAAGCTGATCCGCACCTATGTCGACCAAGAGCTCGACATGGCCGTTGGGGTGTTCGCCAACGGTCGCAAGACGACGGATTTCGCCCAGCGGATCAATCCGTATGCCTCCGGACAGCGGATGCTCTCCCGGAAGCACTGGGAGATGGCGAGTGAGAATGTCGAGGAGATGGACTTCGGAATCGAGATGACGCTCTCCAAGCTGTCGTCGAAGGCAGGATGGCGTAGGGAGTACGTAGAGCTCGAAGGTGTAACGCACGTTCTGAAGGAAGAGAAGCGGGGATTCAGCAAGGGCGTGCTCGATCGCTTGAAGATGTACGGGGACATGATCAAGTGGCTACTGAAGAAGGTGAGGGTGTAGCCGCAGGTGATCCTTGAATACCGCGAGACCTGCGTCGGCCCGAAGCATCGGCCGAAGACAGCCTGTGGGTCGAGTTGGCCGAAGGGATTTCGGATGAGCGAATCACAGAACGAATCGATGGGATGGGAATGACAGAAGGCGGAGCATGATTCTTCATTGGGTGACATTCTTACTCTCGGCAACGGCGATCGTGCTGGCCGGGATTCGACTTGCGCCATACGGAGAGGCTCTCGGCAAGCACACCGGCATCGGGCAGGGCTGGATCGGGCTGCTGTTCTTGGCCACATTGACCTCAATCCCCGAGCTGACAACGACGGTCACCGGTGCGGCAATCGGGGCGCCAAACATCGCCATCGGCAACGCATTTGGCAGCAACCTGTTCAACGTTGTGATCATCGCGGTCGTCGATATTCTGCTCCTACGACGCGGCCCGTTCCTCCTCAAGGTTCGGAGCTACCACAGCATGAGCGGCGGGATCGCGATCTTGTTGACGCTGTTCGGAGCGCTGGGAATCATCCTAACGCCGGAGACGACCATCCTCGGTATCAGCCCAATCAGCTGGATGATTCTCTTCGGGTACGCGATCGGCGTATGGATTCTGTTTCACGCGGAGCGGGCGGAGGGTGAGACCGAGGAGCCGTCGGAGAAGACACCGAAGCTGAGCACAGCCATCGTCGGATTCTCGATCTGCGCGGCCGTGATCATCGTCTCCGGGTTCTTCCTGATTCGGGCGAGCAAGGAGATCGCGCAGGCGACGGCGCTGTCAGCCTCGTTCATGGGAGCGGTCCTTGTGGCGATCGTGACCTCGCTCCCGGAGCTTGCGACATCGATCGGCGCGCTCCGAATTCGAGCCTACGACATGATCGTTGGGAACCTGTTCGGGTCGAACATGTTCAACATCCTGACGATCTTCTTCGCCGACGCGGCCTTTCGGCGTGGCTCGGTATTCAGCGGGCTGGCGGACGGCGCGACGGATCAAGTGATTGTCGCACTGTGCGGAATCCTCCTGACAGCGATTGCGCTGGTCGCGCTGGCCGCACGCTCCCGAAAACGGGTGCTTGGCATGGGAATGGACGCCTTGGTGTTGCTCGCCGCGTATGCCGGGGTCACGGCATTGATTATCAGCAGAGGAATCGAGTCTTGAGGTGATTCGGAATGGAAATGGAAGTTAGGGATCTGCGGAGGCAATCACTCGATGAGCTGATTGCACTTGCGCAACAGCTCGAATTGAAGAACAACAAGCACTCCGGGCGAGACGACTTCTTGCGCAGCGTGATGGCGCATGTCGCGAAGAACGGAGTGCTGCGGTTCACCGACGGCATTCTGGAGGCGCATCCGGACGGATACGGGTTCCTGCGGGGGGAGACCTGTCTTCCGGGGCGGGCCGATGTCTACGTGTCGCCGTCCCAGATCAAGCGGTTCGCGCTTCGCGACGGAGATCTGATTACGGGAACCGTTCGCGCTCCGAAGAACGACGAACGCTATTTCGCACTGCAGCGGGCCGAGTCGGTCAACCAGGTCGATCCGGACGAATCGCGCCGGCGCCCGCAGTTCAAGGATCTGACGCCGCTGCATCCCGACGAGCATCTCAAGCTGGAGCACGATCCCGAGGATGTCGCAACGCGGATCATCGACCTGTTCTGTCCGATCGGCAAGGGGCAGCGCGGTCTGATCGTCTCGCCGCCGATGGCCGGGAAGACGACCCTTCTCAAACAGATCGCCAACGGAATCAACGCGAACCATCCCGATGTCAAGCTGTTCGTCCTGCTCGTCGATGAGCGCCCCGAGGAGGTCACCGACTTCCGGCGGTCGATCGGAAACGGCGAAGTCGTTGCGGCGACGTTCGACATGGAGCCGAAGCATCACACGCGAATCGCCGAGCTGGTGACCGACCGGGCGAAGCGTCTCGTCGAGCTCGGGGACGACGTGGTTGTGCTGATGGACTCGGTAACTCGACTCGCCCGAGCGTACAACCTATCGATCCCAGCATCCGGGAAGCTGCTGTCCGGCGGAATGGATCCGACGGCGCTCTACAAGCCGAAGGAGTTCTTCGGCGCGGCGCGGAACATGGAGAACGGCGGCAGCATGACGATCATCGCGACTGCGCTGGTCGATACGGGGAGCAAGCTGGACCAGGTCGTGTTCGAGGAATTCAAGGGAACCGGGAACATGCAGCTGATCCTCGATCGGAACCTCGCCAACAAGAGGATCTTCCCGGCGATCGATATCGAGCAGTCCGCGACGCGCAAAGAGGAGCTGCTGCTTGGCGACAAGGAATTGAACAGAGTATGGATCCTCCGTAAGATGATGAGCGACCTGAATGATCCCCAGGCGGCGATGGAGTTCGTCAAGGGGAAAATGGAGGCGACCAAGGACAACGACCAGTTCCTTGAGTTGATGAGTAGTGACTAATCGCTCCGGGTACCGCTATCAGGCGAAGAAGCCGATCCGAAAGGATCGGGTGCTGATCGCGGTACTGTTCGTGGCAGCGGTCATCATCCTTCCCCTGTTGATCCGATCGGGTTGCACGCGCGACGGCGAGCCGCTGACCGTGGTCGATGATGGGCTGGCGATCGTCAGCGATGATACGACACCCCCCGAGGACACGACGATTGATGCACCGATCGAGGGCGACGGGGATGCGACCCTGCCGACGATCGAAGAGCGAATCCTTCGGCATACTGTCTCCGACGGCGAGTCGATCGCCGATGTCGCGGCCGCGCTCGACGTGAGTGTGCTGGTGCTTCTTGCGAGCAACCGGCTGTTCGGATCCGAGCAGTTGCAGCCGGGCCAGGTTCTCTATGCATCGCAGGAGGGCTTGCTGCACACGATCCAGCCGGGGCAGACGCTGACCGACATCTCGCTGGTCTATGCGATTCCGGTTGAGACCCTTGCCGAAGCGAACGGGCTGACGGCTGGGGGAACGATCTATGCCGGGGATCGGATCTTGATTCCCGGTCTATCGACGTCTTTCTGGGCGGACGTTGTCGTGCTGTCTCGCGGTGTCGCGTCGCAGTTCATTTGGCCGGTAGGCGGCGAGGTCGTCTCGACGTTCGGACCGCGTGTACACCCGGTGCTCGGAAATCGAGAGCACCACGACGGGATCGATATCGACGTTCCCGAAGGAACGACGATTCGGGCGGCGGCGGGCGGAACCGTCTCCTTCTACGGGGAGCAGCCGGGATACGGCAACCTGATGATCCTCGAACACGGCGGCGGGTACTACACCCTCTACGGGCATCTCGAAGGCTCGATCGCGTCGACCGGACGAACCGTCGACATGGGACAGCCGATCGCGCTCTCCGGGAACACCGGGATCTCCTCCGGCCCCCACCTCCACTTCGAGATCCGCAATGGGGAATTCCCGATCGATCCCCTTCGCTACCTCCCCTAATCGATGGAAATCCTGGAGATCGAGGGCGGCGTACCGCTTCACGGTTGTGTCACCATTCACGGCGCGAAGAACGCCGCGCTTCCAGCCTGCGTGGCGAGCCTGCTAACCGAAGAGCCGATTCTTCTCCGCCGTGTTCCGCGGCTCCGTGATGTCAGCATGATCCTGTTCACGTTGGATGCGATGGGGAAACGCGCCGTCCGAGACGAGCGGGGAGTCATCCTCTCGTCCGGAAGAGGCCTTATGGGCGAGGCCAACGCGTATGCGGTCCAGCAGATGCGCGCATCCTTCCTCGTTCTCGGGGCGTTGATCGCGCGACTCGGACACGCGGTGGTTCCGCTTCCGGGTGGGTGCAGACTCGGCGCGCGCCCGGTCGACCTGCATCTGATGGCGCTACGTGCGCTCGGGGCGAGAATCGAGGAGCGGGACGGCGTCGTCCGCGCAACGGCCGAAAGACTGCGCGGTGCGCGCATCGAGCTGCCGCTGCCGTCCGTCGGAGCGACGGAGCAGGTGCTGATGGCGGCGTCGCTCGCCGAGGGAGAGACGATCCTCTCGAATGCATCGATCGAGCCGGAGGTGATGGATCTGGTGACGCTGCTGCGAAAGATGGGAGCGGCGATCGATGTGAGCGGCCGTGAGATACGAATTCAGGGCCGGAGAGAGCTTGGTGGCGCCGAGCATCATCTGATCCCGGACCGCCACGAGGCCGGAACCTACCTGCTTGCCGGAGCGGCCACCGGAGGTCGCGTGACCGTGAGCAACGTGGAGGCGGACTTGCTCGAAGCGTTCTTGGAGGCATTGCGTGAGACAGGGGCGGCTGTCTCGATCGACGGCGATGCGATCACGGTGGAGGCAGGGGATCACCCCCGGCCGATCGAGCTCGAGACGGCCCCACATCCGGGATTCTCCACCGACCTCCATCCGCAGTTCGCCGGCTACCTGGCGCTGGTGCCCGGTACGAGCCGAATTCGCGAGACGATCTTCGAGAGCCGGTTTGCCTACGTTCGCTCCTTGTGTGCGATGGGGGCGCGGATCATCCGCGACGGCGATACGATATCGATCGATGGAGTCGAGTCACTTGCCGGCTGCGCCGTGAATGCGCCGGACATCCGGGCAGGCGCGGCGCTGGTGATCGCGGGCCTTGCCGCTCGCGGCAGAACGTCGGTCGGGCAGTTGGTTCACATTGATCGAGGCTACAGCGACGTGGTCGAGAAGCTTCGGGGACTGGGGGCGTCGATTGAAAGACGAACGGAGTCGTAAAGCGGAGGAGCAACTGGTCGAGGATCGTCTCGGCGTCCGGGCGCGAATCTACGGCACGGAGCAGGCGATCCTGGTCGGCATCTCGCCAGGCACGGAGGATGAGGAGCAGCTGCTCAGGGAGCTCGAGCTGCTCGTTGACACCGCGGGAATCCCCGCGTTGGCGACCGTCGTCCAGAACCGGAAGCGCCCCGATCCAGCGACCTTCATCGGCAAGGGAAAAGTCGAGGAAGTCAAACGGGCGGCGCAGGAGCTGGGCGCCGATGTCGTCGTTCTCAACAACGATCTGACCCCAGCCCAGGCGCGGAACCTCGAGGAGAGGCTCGGGCGCAAAGTGATCGACCGCACGCAGCTGATCATGGATATCTTTGCGCAGCGTGCCGCGACGAAGGAAGCGAAGCTGCAGGTGGAGCTGGCGCAGCTCCGGTACTTGCTTCCACGGCTTCGCGGTTGGGGTATGGCGTTGACGCGAATCGGCGGCGGGACGAGTGGCGGTATCGGCACGCGCGGACCCGGCGAGACGCAGCTCGAACTCGATCGGAACAAGATCAACCGGCGGATCCATCTGCTGGAGAAGAGGCTCAAGAAGACGAAGGACGAGCGAGAGGTGAGGCGCAAGAAGCGGGACCGAAGCGATCTCCCGCAGGTGGCACTGATCGGCTATACGAACAGCGGCAAGTCGACGCTTCTGAATCGCCTCTGCGAGGAGGAGACCTTCGTCGAGGACAAGCTGTTCGCAACGCTCGATACCAAGGTCCGGCGCGGCGAAGTGGCTCCCGGGCGTGTCGTGCTCTTCGCGGACACGGTGGGCTTTATCCGCGATCTCCCCCACAATCTCGTGCCCGCGTTCGCCGCGACGCTTGAGGCGGCGCGGCACTGCGACCTGTTGCTCCACGTGATCGACGCCTCGAAACCGACGATGGAGACGGATCACCGCGCGGTGCTCAGGACGCTCGAGGAAGAGGTCTTCCACGGATCGGGCAAACGACCTCCGATGATCAACGTGCTCAACAAACTCGATCTCTGCGTTGGGGGCACCCCGGCGACGGTCGAGGGTGTCGCGATCTCGGCGAAGCGTGGAACGAACCTCGAGGGGCTCCTGGGCGAGATCGAACGCTGCGTGCTGCCGGAGGAGAGGACGTTCGAGTTTCTCTTGCCGCTGACATCGCTTCACGAACTTCACGCGCTGACGAAGATGGGTCGGGCGGAGATCCTCCGCTATGTCGACTCGGATGCGTTGGTGCGCGGGCGCGTGAGCGAACGCGAATGGGGAGAACTGCAGCGGGTCGGAGCTTCCCTCAGCGTCTCCGAGGAAGGCGGCTAGCTCAGCGCCTTCGGCGTTTGCCGGGGCGCAGCACCGTGAGCTCTTCCTTCCCGACCTCGACGCGCTCCCGGTCGGTCGTCAGGACGGTCACGGTCTTTCGGAAGATGTTGTGGCTGATGACTTTCCCTTTCCTGTCGGGCTTCTCCTTCCAAGCCACTTGTGCTCCGAGTTTCGGGAAGGCCGCGAGTTCCTCTTTGTAGATCTCGTGCTCATAGGCAAGACAACACATCAAACGGCCGCAGACCCCGGTGATCCGCTCCGGCGAGACGAACAGCTCCTGATCGTAGGCAAGCTCCATCGGAATAGGATTCGGTTCATGCAGGAATCGATGACAGCAGATCTCCTGGCCGCAGCGACCGAGACCTCCCTTCAGTCGAGCCGCATCGCGCGCGCCCATCTGACGGAGCTCGATCCGCGTTCCATAGCGGCCCGCCAGATCGCGCAGCAAGGCCCGGAAGTCAACGCGGTGCGGTGCGGTGAAGTAGATGCGAAGCTGCTTGCGATCGAGTGTGTATTCCGCGGCAACGAGGTGCATCGGCAGATCGTGCCTGGCGACGACCTCGCGCGTCGAGAAGAGGATCCGCTCGGCGTCCGCCTGATTGTAGCGATGCGTTTCGACATCCCGCGGCGTGGCGACTCGGACCACGCGTTCGAGCTGATCCCCGAGTCCCGCTCCCGCTCCGGCGCCCAACTCATCGATCATTTCGCCGATCCGGAGCCCATTGTGGTCGACGACGCAGCGGTCGCCGATGTTGATCGAGAGCGCGCCTGCGGTGAAATAAACGGTCTCGCGTGCCAGGCTGTGGACGCGAATGAGAACGACGCGGTCAGTCGACATGCTCGCCTCCTTCCGGAAGCAGCAGCGCGAGGAGGAGTCCCTCGAGGGGGCCATAGACGACGAGCGCCTGATGGGCCTGCTCGATGCCGCGGCAGAGGTCGTGCAGTCGCGATTCCCCCATCCGATCACGGACGACCGCGGCACGCGATCCGATTTCTTCGGTCGAGTATCGCGATGACAGAAGCTCGAAGCAGAGCCCGAGAAGATCTTGAAGGAGCCGCGCAATCGTGTCCCTCTCTTGCTCAGCGAGCGTGCGGATGCCGACGGTCAGCGTTTCTCCATCGCCCTCGGCGGCTTTCGTGAGGAAGAGCAGAAGTCCCTCACGACGAGAAACGGGATCCTCCCCGACGCAGGCCGCGACAAGATCGACGATCGACGCGGTCCGAAGGGCTTCTGCGGCGGAGTCGAGGCTCTGCGTGACGTCGTGTCGGGTCTCCAGGAAGGGCGCGAGATCGGCGGTGCGAGCGGTCAGCCGGAGAATGTGCCGCGCTTCGGACGCGGTGTAGCCGATCCCCTCGAGTTCGGCCTGGCGTGCTTGCACATCCGGAGGCGGGACCCGAACCAACCGGCTTCGCGACACGATTGTCGGCAGCAAATCGCTCGGATGGTCGGCGAGGAGAACGAACGCGAGGCCGCGCGGCGGTTCCTCCATCACCTTGAGAAGCGCATTCCCCGCTTCCGTTGTTAGTGCCTCGGCCCTCGAGATCAGGCACACCTTGCGGTCGGCCTGCACAGGCGCGAACTGGGCTTGCCGGATGACTTCCCGCACCTGATCGATCCCGATGCGCTCTTTGCCCTCCGGCGGGGCGAGTTCGAGGATATCGGGATGCGCGCCGCGCTGCGCCATCGCCAGGTCGCGCTCGGCCGCTCCGAGCCGCAGGAATGCGAGCCGACGGCCCTCCTCCACTCGATCGGCGCCATAGGGCAGCAGATAGAGCGTTGAAGCCGGAACGGAGGCGAGAATCGATGTTTGATTGACGGTTGCGCTCGTGTGGGTCATCCCGCAGCCAGGGTATCACAGAGGCCGTGCCGGCGCTAGGCGGCGATCGACTCGACGAGGTCCGCGATGTCGAGGAGTCGGCTCGGGGAGAGGAGGTCGACATCGTCAGGAAGTGCAACCGCGTCATCCGTAATCACGGCGCGGACGTCGATCTCACCGGCGAGCGGCTCGCGCGGGATGTCCCGTGAACGCCGATAGACTTCGATCTTCGGGAAGGGCCCGTGCTTGAAGCCCTCGACGAGAACCAGATCGAGTCCGGCGAAGAGGCGATGGATTGTCGACACGATCGTGCCCTCCGGATCGTTCTGCCAGTAGAGCGCCGAGGAGGTCTCTCCGATCAGAAGGACGCGCTCGACTCCCGAGGCGCGATGCTGCGAGGAGTCGGACTCCCTGGCTTCGAAGTCCTCGAGATGCGGTGCATGCTTCACCGAGCCGACACGGTAGCCACGTTCGTTGAGAAGGGGGACCAGGCGCGTCAGAAGCCGCGTCTTGCCACTGTCATGATGGCCGATGAAGGAAACTGCGCGAACCATGCTGCTACTCCCGCGCGATCCGCCCGACGCAGTCGCTCATCTCGAGAGCGTCCAGCCTCTCGTCGGTCGGGCCGAAGCTGTCGTAGCCGCGAAGCTCATAGTAGGTTTTGATGGCGGCTTCCATCTCCTGCGGATCGACCGAGTGCCCGGCGCTGGCGCCCTTCGCCATCGGCTCGGCGAACCGCGGCGGGAGCCCATCCTGTTCCATCCGATGTCCGCTGCGGCCGCTCAGGATGCGCATCAACGCAAGATTCCGGGCGCCGATGCGCAGCATCTCCTCGGAATCAATCGAGCGGCCCGTCGCCGCTTCGAACAGCGAGCGAATGGCTTGGTAACTGTAGGCTTCGCCGACGGAGATCGTGGTGAAGCAACAGAGGATCAGGCTGTTGTCGAACGAACGCAGATTCTCGAAGGCCACCACAGGCTCGGGCTTGTCGGAGAGCGTGAATCGGTCATAAGCGTGCGTTACGCCGAGTTCCGGGCTCGGATTGTCCATCCCGAGCATCGAGTCGTGTAAGCCTTCCATGTGGTTGGCGCCGCGGGGGGTCGTCGCGTAGTTGAGGCCCATGCCCTGTTTCCCGCGAGGCTCATGCATCGGAAGCTCGACGCGCTTGATCGTCATGGCAAAATCGGCGCCGATGTCGTCGGCGTAGGCTTGCAGGCCGTCAGCGACCTTGGCGCCGAGCCCCTCCCGATGGGCGATCTCGTCGACCAGCCGAACGACGGCGGCCGCGTCTCCCCATGAGATCGTCTCCTCGATCAGCCCCTTCTCCGAGGCCTCCATCAGGAAGGCGATGGTCGTGCCGGCGGAGATGGTGTCGAGACCGTACTCATTGCACAGCTGGTTCGCCAGTGCGATCGAATCGAGATTCTTGTTGAGACAGAGGGAGCCGAACGCGGCGACCGTCTCGTACTCGGGGCCTCCGAACTCGGGCAGCACGTCCCGGCCGTCGAACGTCGTCTTCACCACACGTTTGCAGCGGATCGGACAGCCGGCGCAGGTGTCGCGATTGACGAGGATCGTGTCGTGCATCGTTTCCCCGCCGATGTCGCCGGCGCGGTCGAACGTGCCCTCTTGGAAATTCTTCGTCGGCAGGATTCCCATTTCGGAGAGGGTCGGCGTTCCGTTTGCCGTACCGTACTGGCCGAATCGTTTCCACCCATCGGCCTCGTACAACTTGGCGTAGGCCGCGCGCTCCTCGGCGAACCGCTCGCGGTCGGCGAGTGGCTTCGCGTCGGTGCCGCGGACAACGACGGCCTTGAGCCGCTTCGCGCCCATCACAGCGCCGAGTCCCGGGCGGCCGGCAGCTCGATTTCGGTCGCTGATGATGCAGGCCTGGGAGATCAACGTCTCACCCGCGATACCGATCGAGCTGACGCGGGCGTTCGGGTAGCGTGACTTCAGGGTCTCTTCTGTCGTCCCTGTTCCCTGGCCCCAAAGGTCCTCGGCCGGGACCAGCTCGGCGACCCCGTCGACAAGCGCCAGCGTGACGGGCATCTCGGAGATACCGCGAACGAGGATTCCGTCATAGCCGCTTCGGGCAAGCTCGTGTCCGAAGAAGCCGCCGACGTACGAGTCCGCGACGTATCCCGTCTTCGGAGAGACGGAGAGCACGGCGTGTCGACCGGCCCCGGCGAGGCCGGTTCCTTGGAAGGGCCCGGTGGCGAAAACGAGGATGTTCTCCTTGCCGAACGCATCGACATCTTCCGGGAGTTCCTCGAGCAGCAGGCGCGCAGCAACGCCGCGCCCGCCTACGAAGCGCCGCTGCCAGTCTTCCGGGATCGCGTAGTCGCCGATCTCTCGCGTGGACAGGTCGACGTCGAGGTATTTCCCATAGAGCGAATTCATGTTGTCCCCCAGGCGCTTGGATGGGCTGATTGTACGGGGCAGCCGGGGTTGGAGCCAGATTGCGCCGGGTTCCGAGGTGGTCGATAATCGGGGGACTCCCAATCCCCTATGAGGTGAGGTTATGCGCACGCTGTCCCAGGTTCTTCGAGAGACGACGGAGCGGTTCCCGAAGCGGAACGCCATCCTTGACCCAAACGGCGTCACCCTGACGTACGAGGAGCTGAACGCCAAGGTTGATCGATTGGCTCGCGGCATGCTCGAATGTGGCGTCGGCAAGGGCGACAAGGTCGGCCTGTGGATGCCGAACATCCCAGAGTGGGTCGTCGCCTACTACGCGATCGCCCGTATCGGTGCCGTGGTCGTGCCGATGAACACCCGGTACAAGACACACGAAGTCGAGTACATCCTCGACAACTCCGAGGCGACGACGTTGTTTGCCGTCGATTCGTTCGTTGGTATCGACTACATCTCGATGATCGGCGAGATCCGTGGGAAGCTGCCGAACCTGAAGCACGTGATCGTTGCAGGAGAGGCTGGCGAGGAGATGCACACCTTCGAGAGCATCGTTGCGCTGGGCGAAGAGAAGCTTGGCGACGGGGCGCTGGACGAGCGCGAATCCACGTGTGTCCCCGAGGATAACGTGTTCATCCTCTATACGTCGGGAACGACCGGGAACCCGAAGGGAGCGATGCTCTCGCACCACAACATCGCAAGAAACGCCGAGCAGGTGACCGAGGTGCTACATACGAGCGAGGAGGACGTCTTCCTCCTTGCGGTTCCGTTCTTCCATTGCTTCGGCTGCGTGATGGGAATTGCCGGCTCCGTCCGCTGGGGCGCGGCGATGGTTCCGATGCAGGTCTTCAAGCCGAGACCGGCGCTTGAGCTGGTCGAGCGGTTTGGCGTCTCTGTGCTCTATGGCGTACCGACGATGTTCGTGCTCGAACTCGAGGAGAGCCGCAAGGGCAAAGAGGACGGCACGCCCTACGACGTGTCAACGCTGCGTACCGGGATCATGGCCGGAGCGCCCTGCCCGATCGAGGTGATGAAGGGGACGATGGAGGAGCTTCACTGCAACGTCTCGATTGCCTACGGTCTGACGGAGGCTTCTCCGGTGATCACGATGACGCGGTTCGATGACTCGGTCGAGCGGCGCGTCGAGACGGTCGGCCGCGCACTCGACGGTGTGGACGTGAAGATCTGCGACGACGACCGGAGCCCGGTCCCGACCGATGAGATGGGCGAGCTCGCCTGCCGCGGCTACAACGTGATGCTCGGCTACTACCGGGCGCCGGAGATCACCGCGCAGACGATCGACACCGAAGGCTGGCTCTACTCCGGCGACCTCGCGACGATGGACGCCGAGGGGTACGTCAAGATCGTCGGCCGCAAGAAAGACATGCTGATCTGCGGCGGGTTCAATGTCTACCCGGCCGAGATCGAGGAGTACCTGTTCACGCATCCGAAGGTGCAGAACGTCTCGGTGATCGGGATGCCTGACGACGTATTTGGCGAGGTTGCGGCCGCCTACATCATTCCTCGCGAGGGCGTGACGATCGATCCACAGGAGATCGTCGATTTCTGCGTCGGCGAGATCGCGAACTTCAAGGTACCGCGCTACGTCGAGATCGTCGACGACTTCCCGATGACCCAGTCGGGCAAGATCCAGAAGTTCAAGCTGCGCGAGATCGCCCAGGAGGCGTTCGCCGCCGGCGGCATGATGAAGCTCTCGCCGAGCAAGGCATGAACCGCGTGCAGAACGACGTCCTCGAACTGACGAAGCAGCTGATCGCGATGCAGAGCCACAAGCTCTGCGAGGGTCGCGAAGCGGCAATCGGGCGGTTCCTTGTCGAGTGGTTCACCGAGCGAGGGATCGAGGCTGAGCTTCAGCCGGTCGTCGACGGGCGATCGAATGTGATCGCCCGCATCCCCGGCGGCGATGGTCCAAGCGTGATGCTTTGCGGGCACCTCGACACCGTCCCCGCAGGCGACATGGCCGATGCGTTTGCGCCCCGCATGGAGGAGGGCGTTCTCCGGGGACGCGGGGCGTGTGATATGAAGGGCGCCGTGGCAGCAATGTGCTGTGCCATCGCTGCCACGGCGGCAGAGAACGCGGAGCGTTCTCTGGGAGATGACGAGGCGGAGTCAACATTGGGCGGGCTCGCAGGCGATCTTGTATTCCTCGGAACGGTCGATGAGGAGACGGGTGGGTTGGGGGTCCAGGCGGCGATGGACAGCGGGCTCCGTACGGACTTCGCGATCGTCGGCGAGCCGACGAACCTTCGCGTCACGATCGCGCACAAGGGCGCCTGTTTCGTGCGCATCACGCTGACCGGACGCGGCGCGCATGGCAGCTGCCCGGAGGAGGGCGTCTCCGCCGTCTCCCATGCCGCACGGATCGTGCTTGCGATCGAGGAGGAGCTTCGACCGAAGCTCGCGAACTGCACGCACGCGCTCCTCGGATGCTCGACGGTCAATGTCGGGCGCGTCTCCGGCGGAACCCAGCCGAACATCGTCGCCGAACACTGCGAGATCGACATCGATCGGCGCACCGTGCCCGGTGATGGCGACCCGGTGACAGAACTGAAGGGACTCGTCTCGGGCATCTGCGACGGCGTCGAGGGGCTGTCCTTCGACGTGGCAGAGATGCCAATGACATCGGTCGTCCCGCATACCGTGCTCGAAACGCAAGAGAACTCGCCGCTCGCCCAGGCAGCAATGGCCGCATGCCGGGAGGCCGGTCTTCCGGCCGATCCTGTCGGAGTCACTTACTGGACCGATGGCGGTCACCTTGCGGCGAATGGAATCGAGACGATCATCCTCGGCCCCGGCGACATCGCAGACGCCCACGGCCCTCGCGACCGCGTACGCGAGGACCACCTGACGATTGCGGTGGCGCTCTATCGAGCGGCGATCTCGGCGTTTCGCAACCGAACATCGCCAAGCGCGCTGACGTGATGGCATCTGCTTGTTGAGGGCGGCATCGGAAGCCTTCTGCAGGTGCTGATCGAGTGTTGGCCGATCATCGCGCCGATCCGAGATGCCACGTGAGACGTACCGGGAGTCGACGAAGTTGCGCCGCACGGGCTCCTTTCGATCGGTGCAGGAACCCTGAGTGCACGCTGGTGAGCAACAATCGTCCATCGTGCGATAGCCTGGCATGCCGAACCGTCGAGCAGTACTGGCGGCGAGAACGGAATGGAGTTGCGTGTCGGGCGCGAGAGCGGCATCACAGGCGAGACCTTCCACTTGCTGAGTAGAGCGAACTCCACTACTGTGCAGGTTGCATGGAACGTGGGGGCAGCAATGAGCCGTTCTGCCCGATGATCGCAAGGGAGGTTGTGATGCAGGCGATGTGGAAGCTGGGAATGGCCGCCACCGTGATGCTGCTCGTAGTGCTTGGCAGCGCTGCGGGCTACTGCGAGGACGACATCGAACTCATCGCGCCCTCGGACTTCCTCGGCTGGCACAACACCGCATTCACGCTGATGCTGGTAGCGAGCTACACATTGACGGACCTATCCAACGGGTGTCCGTCCGGTGGCCACAGTGCGAATCTGGAAGTCCAGCATGCCGGGCCGCCGCCCCAGGCTTGGGGGTGGGTCGAGATTCCGCTCTCCAGCCCGTCGAGCGGCGAGGTCAGCGCGACCTTCTGCGTGGACCACTCCTGGGAAGAGGGTGTGTACACGGCTGGTGCTGTGCTATTGGGCGATCCAGTTCCTGGCGGCTGCTTGCAGTTTGACCACGATGGTCCGGTTCCCGTGTTCGGACTCGATTTCACGGCGCCGGAGATTGTGATCAACGCGCCTTGCGACGACGAGTATGAACTCGACGAGGTTGTGCTCGCGGACTATCGTGCCGCTGACGCGTGGTCTGGGATCGATTGCATTGCTGGAAGCGTCGAGAATGGCGAGCCGATCGACACGAGCACTCCGGGTGCACATGTGTTTGAGGTGTCCGCGAGAGACAAGGCGGGGAACGATTCAATCCGCTGGGTCCTGTACCACGTGCATGAAGCCGCGGACCCAGAAGTCGCCCCAGCCAATCCGGACACTGCGGCGCCGTCTTCCTCCAGTGAGACTGCAGTCGGTGTGTTCATGAATACCGAGTTCGATTCGAGCGACCTCGACTCCGGGTGGTTCTGGCTTCGTGAGGCTCCGTCCGAGTGGGGTTTGCAGGAGCGACCCGGAACCTTGAGCATAGCAACCGGGAATGGCGACATGCGCTCCAGCGCCAACAGCTCTCGAAACGTGCTCCTGCGAGAAGCGCCATCTACCGACTACGTCCTTGAGACGTACGTCCTCTTCGATCCAACGGAGAACTATCAGAAAGCGGGCCTGATCGTCTACGCCGATGATGGCAACTGGGTAAGCCTGACACTTTCGTTCTGCGATGACTACAGCGGGCAGTGCACAGGCAAAGGCGTCTTCTTCGATCGCGAAAGGGCT
>Ga0272441_10003966_pt1 | contig 27474 bp, 16 predicted proteins | sample SSMProp6N_FD_193582 | JGI IMG/M metagenome (GOLD analysis project Ga0272441, IMG submission 193582) | Marine sediment archaeal communities from Little Sippewissett salt marsh, Falmouth, MA, United States - SSM-Prop-6N | ecosystem: Environmental > Aquatic > Marine > Wetlands > Sediment ... | reverse complement strand
ACAGGCTGAACGGCCGCTGTTTGGCGTTTCTCAGGCAATTCCCGGTGGGCCGTATCTGCGTAAAGCACCCTGCCAGTTTGGTTGGGATTGGGGGCCGCAGCTTCCTCCAACAGGTATATGGAAGGAAATTCAGCTGGAGGGTTACGATGAAACCCGGATTGAAGAAATCCGTTTCAGCCAGCTGCATGCTGAAGGGCGGGTCAGTCTGAGTATCCATGTGGCTGTTCACAACTGGGAGGAAGCTCCCCGTTCTGCAGCAGTGAGCGTCAATACACCGGATTCCCGGGTTTTGAAAGCCAGTGGTCCTATTGACTCAAATGGAGAATGTACGCTGCAGATCGATATACCTGATCCTGAGCTATGGTGGCCGAACGGGTACGGCGATCAGCCGTTGTATCAGGCGGGTATTTCTCTGTACCAGGATGATCTCGTCCTTGACGAGAAAGATTATCAGATTGGGCTGCGAACCATTGAACTGGTCCAGGAGCCGGATGAATGGGGGCGTTCTTTTACTTTTGTTGTGAACGGTCAGCCCATCTTTGCCAAAGGCTCCAACTGGATACCGGCTGATTCTTTTCCAACAAGAATATCGGATTCTTATCTGGAAGGATTGATACGTGATGCAGCAGAAACACACCAGAATATGCTGCGGGTATGGGGTGGGGGTTTTTATGAAGAAGATCGCTTTTATGATCTTTGCGATAAGTACGGAATTCTTGTATGGCAGGATTTTATCTTTTCATGCAGCGTCTATCCTTTGAATGACCCTGCTTTCCTCGATAATGTCTACAGGGAAGTGGTTGAAAATATCAGACGTTTACGCCATCATGCAAGCCTTGCGCTATGGTGCGGTAACAATGAGATGGAGTGGGGTTGGGTGGAGTGGGGGTGGAAAGCACCTGAATATGCAGACATGAAAGAAGCATACGACACGTTCTTCCATAACACGCTTCCGGCCTGGTGCACTGCAGAAGATCCCGAACACACATACTGGCCGAGCTCACCCTCATCCAACACACCGTTTGAGGAACCGAATGGCCAACAGCAGGGTGATGCACATTACTGGGATGTGTGGCATGGGCGAAAACCATTTACGGCATATCGGGATCAATATCCCCGCTTCATGAGTGAATTCGGATTCCAGGCTCTGCCTCCATTGGAGACCATCCAGAGCTATGCTGATGAAGCTGAGTGGAACATGACCTCCTACGTGATGGAGCAGCATCAAAAGAATGATAGTGGAAATGCATTGATGGTGGCGCAGATGCTTGATACCTTCCGGCTGCCAATGGATTTCGACTCGCTGGTATATCTGAGCCAGGTACTACAGGCTGAAGGGATCCGTTATGGTGTCGAACATTGGCGAAGGTATCCTCGACGTGTCTCCGGGACTCTGTACTGGCAGCTTAATGATTGCTGGCCGGTAGCTTCATGGTCCAGCCTTGATTATTTCGGCAGGTGGAAAGCACTCCATTATTCAGCACGCCGTTTTTATGCGCCTTTGCTGTTATCCATTGAAGATAACCAGTCTTCGCAGAATGTATTTATAACCAGCGATTTGGGTGATGCCTGGGAAGGTTCTGTACGATGGTCTTTGGAAAACCTGGACGGCAAAGTGTTGGATTCAAACGAAGAATCGGTATGTGCTGCTCCTTATGATGTAACGGCTGTTTGCGGCCCCGATTTTACCAGCTATATTAATCACAATACACGTCGCAACCTGGTCTTCGTTGCAGAACTTGTTCAGGGCAAACAGGTGATAAGCAGGCAGGTATCTTTCTTCGTTCCAACAAAACATCTGGATCTTGTCGATCCGGAAATATCCACAAGAATAGATATTGACGAAGGAAAGTTGTCCATCGAACTGAGTTCACAATCCCTGGCACGCCTGGTCGAGTGCAGGTTTGAAGGTGTTGATGTTGTGTTCAGTGATAACTATTTTGACCTGCCTGCGGGCCGCAGGATACGTATTCAAGCTGCACTGCCCCCTGAGTGGACATTGAAGCAGGTGAAGGAAAGATTGAAGGTTCGTTCTGTCTACGATTCGTATGCGCACAGCGCAAAGAACTGATAGCCAATCATAATTTGCAAGGAGTTTAAGATGTTCGATCAAATCAAAGATATTATTTCAAGGATGACCCTTGATGAAAAGGCTGCTTTATGTACCGGTGCAAGTTCCTGGACAACAACCCCGGTTGAACACCTGGAAGTGCCGGAAATGGTTGTTTCAGATGGCCCTCATGGTGTTCGTCGTGTTTCCGACATAGATTCGATTATCCAGGAAAGTCTTCCTGCAACCTGTTTCCCCACGGCTTCCTGCCTGGCTTCCTCGTGGGATGCCGATCTTATTTATCAAATGGGTGAAGCGCTGGCTGAGGAATGTATCGCTTTGAATGTGGATGTGCTTCTGGGGCCAGGCACAAATATGAAACGCTCACCTCTGTGCGGACGTAACTTTGAGTATTTCTCCGAAGATCCCTATCTTGCCGGAGAAATGGCTGCCAGCATGATCAAAGGTGTACAGAGCCGCGGCGTTTGCACTTCTCTCAAACATTTCGCTGCCAACAACCAGGAAACAAGGCGTTTCACAATCAGCGCTGAGGTGGATGAGCGTACTTTACGTGAAATCTACTTGCCCGCATTCGAAAAGGCAGTTAAAAAAGCCAAACCCTGGACAGTAATGTGTGCCTATAACAGGCTGAATGGTACTTTTGCATCTGAACATCATTATCTTCTGACAGAAATACTCAAAGAGGAATGGGGGTTCGAAGGTCTGGTTGTATCAGACTGGGGTGCAGTACATGACCGGGTTTCATCACTTAAGGCAGGCCTTGATCTGGAAATGCCTGGACCGCTGAAACATCGTGTGGATGCGGTAATCGAGGCGGTGCAAGCCGGGGAGCTGGATGAAGCTGTACTTGATGAATCTGTCCGGCGAATTCTCAACATTGTCTTTAAAGCCAGGGAAACACCCAAAGAAGGCGGCTTTGATGTAGATGCCCACCATGAACTGGCGGCGAAAGTTGCATCGGAGGGCATGATACTTCTCAAGAACAACGGATTGCTCCCGCTGAAAGGACAGCAGAACATAGCAGTGATCGGCCGCTCCGCAGAAAATGCTCATTTCCAGGGTGGAGGTAGTTCTCATATTAATCCGACCAAAGTCGCAGTACCATTCAAGGAGCTTGCAGCCCGGGCTGATGGTGCTGAATTAACATATGCTGAGGGTTATCCTGAGGACGACGAATTCCGGCAGGATCTGATAGATGAATCTGTAAAGCTGGCAAAATCAGCAGACGTGGCTGTATTGTATATCGCTCTGCCGACCTACAAGGAATCCGAAGGGTATGATAGGGCTGACCTCGATCTTACCAATCAGCAGGTTGCTTTGATCAAAGCTGTGTCGGCGGCCCAGCCCAATACAGTCGTTGTGATCAATAATGGGGCGCCTGTTACGATGGGTTCATGGATAGAAAACGCAGCAGCAGTGCTTGAAGGCTGGATGATGGGACAGGCAGGCGGCGTTGCGATTGCGGATGTCTTGTTTGGCAATATTAATCCGTGTGGAAAATTGGCTGAGACTTTCCCCGCCAGGCTTGAAGACACACCTTCCGTAATCAATTGGCCAGGTGGAGCAGGTGAAGTGCGCTACGGAGAAGGGCTGTTTATCGGTTATCGATACTATGATGCCAAAAAGATCCCTGTCCTGTTCCCGTTTGGCTATGGTTTGAGTTACACAGAGTTCGAATACAGCAGCCCCAAAGTGTCAAAGACAACTTTCAAAGATATAGATGGCGTAACAGTAACAGTGGATGTAACCAATGTTGGAGAAGTGGCAGGAAAAGAAATCGTTCAGGTTTACGTCCATGATCATGAAGCCGGATTGGTGCGGCCTGAGAAGGAGCTAAAAGGTTTTTCCAAAGTGGAACTCCAGCCTGGTGAAACAAAGACAGTCTCCATAGACCTGGATTTCAGAGCTTTTGCTTACTATCATTCCTCTTATAGCCAATGGATTACAGAGAATGGCGATTTTGATATTCTGATCGCAGCTTCTTCCGCAGATATCCGCCACACATTGACCGTAACACTCGAATCGACGCTGCAGCTTCCGTGTATTCTTGACATGGAATCCACAATTCGCGAGTGGATGGAAGACCCGCTTGGGAAAACTGTTTTTGATCCGTTCTTTGGTGATATGCAAACCAAGGCAAGCGAGGTTTTTGGCGGAGGCGGTGAGAGCGGTGATGAAAGCACCGTCGGAATGGATGTTATGGACATGATGTCCGACATGCCGCTCATTAATGTGTTGGTGTTCATGCAGAAGGCACTGCCGAAGCCAGCTGAGACAATTGTGGAAGATCTATTGGCCCAAGTCCATAAACCTGCTGAGTAGAGAAACTCGAGGAGCAATTATGAAGTCAAGCCAGACTGAACCTGACGGAAACAGAGAGGAAATTCAAAAGCAGCATTCCGCCGTAATCGGAATGGCAGATGGCTTCGTATTTCGTGACCTGAACAAAAATGGCCGGCTGGATGTCTATGAAGATCCCAGGCAGCCCATCGAAGCACGCGTTGAGGATTTGTTGGGCCGGATGACACTGGAAGAGAAAGCCGGGATGATGTTCATCAATGGCTCTCTTGTTGCTGAAACCGGTTCAATTGAAGATCAACCGGAAACACCTGGATTTGGCGTGCTCGCAGCAGCTCAGATCCGGGAGCATAAAATGAACCACTTCAACCTGTGGCAGACTCCCGGGGCTCAGGTTGTGGCAGCGTGGCACAACAATTTGCAAAAATTCGCTGAACAGACCCGGCTTGGTATTCCTGTCACGATTGCCTCTGACCCTCGCAATCATTTCAGCCGAAATATATTTTCCATGGCTGCGAATGAATTCTCCCAATGGTGTGAAACGCTGGGTTTTGCCGCGATTGATGATGCCGGCCTGGTGGAGCAATTCGCAGATATTGCCAGGAAGGAGTATCTGGCAGTCGGGATCCGTGTGGCATTACATCCCCAGATAGATCTTGCTACAGAACCGCGTTGGCCGCGAATCAGCGGGACCTTTGGTGAAGATGCACACCTGTCTGCACGTCTGGTAAAGGCATATATCAGGGGATTCCAGGGAGAAGCTCTCGGCAGCCAGAGCGTTGTATGTATGACCAAACACTTTCCTGGAGGCGGTCCGCAAAATGAGGGGCTGGATCCGCACTTTGAATTCCAGAAAGGCCAGGTATATCCAGGCCAGAATTTCGACTACCATTTGATCCCATTCGAGGCTGCCTTTGAGGCAGGTACAGGTGCTATCATGCCTTACTATGGAGTTCCTGTGGATCAGACCGATGAAAATGTAGCAATGTCATTCAACAAGGCGATCATTACCGGCTTGCTGCGAGAGAAATATCAATTCGATGGCGTGGTTTGTACGGATTGGGGTTTGATCACGGATCTGAACGTGGGGGAATATGTATGGCCGGCTCGTGCATGGGGAGTGGAACATCTTTCTGCAACCGATCGGGTACTCAAGGCATTGGAAGCAGGCGTGGACCAGTTCGGCGGCGAGAGTTGCCCTGAACACGTTGTCAGGCTTGTAGAGACTGGGCAGGTTTCTGAAGAACGAATTGATCTGTCTGTGCGCCGCCTTCTGAGGATGAAATTTCAATTGGGGCTTTTTGAGAATCCCTTTGTGGACGAAAGTCTTGTGCCCGGGGTTCTTGGAAAACCGGAATCAGCGGCTGCAGGGTTTACTTCACAAAAGCGAGCCATGACCCTTCTCAAGAATGAGAAAAAAATTCTTCCTCTGCAGGGAAAACCGAAAATCTACGTCAAAAATATGGAGCCGGATGCTGCTTCGAAGTATGCCGAGATAGTGGGCTCTCCCGGAGAGGCTGATTTTGCCATCATACGGCTGGATACACCCTGGATACCATTTGAGACGGACAACATATTTGCCAGGGATTTTCATCACGGTGATCTTGACTTCAAAGGGGAAGCAAAAGAGGAGATCCTTGAATTACTGCAAAAAACACCGACGATAGTTGTGCTGTATCTGGATCGCCCAGCCGTTATTCCGGAAATCAATGCAGCAGCAGCCGCTTTGCTGGGTGAGTATGGGGCTGAAGATAGTGCAGTACTCGATGTGATTTTCGGCAAGGCCAGGCCGGAGGGTAAACTGCCTTTCGAACTTCCCGGTTCTATGGAAGCGGTTCGAAAACAGAGGACGGACGTTCCATATGACTCCGGGGATCCGCTTTATCCTTTCGGTTTTGGATTGTCCTACTGAGACAGCCAAATCTAATCAGAACCTGGAAGGGTGAGTTTCAATAACAGATCAACCGGCATCCACTCCTATCAGCGGATGCCGGGATTGTTTACAGGGTTTCCATTTTCCTTCGAGAAGAGTGGAATCCTGTGTGAGATCGAGTGCAAGTCGGATCATGTCACGACATCGTATGCCGTTTTCAGAGATTTCCTCCTGGTAGTTGTCGGTGAAGAATTCAGGTACGACATCCGTGATTCGAAAACCTGCTTTCTGGTAAAACGCCAGCTGGTTGAAGCTGGAACTCCCTGTTCCTGCCTCAAGTGTGGAAACCCCTTTCTGTTTTAGCAGGGCAGAGACTTCACACAGAATGGATTTTCCAATTCCCTGACCCTGGCGAGTTTTCTCAACCGCAATATTTTTCAGTTCGACAATTTCAGAAGAGATAGCGGTAAGAACACAAACCCCAACTGTGCTGTCTCCAATGCGAGCTGGATAACAGTCCCCTTCTTCGAGGTATTTCGAAACCAGTTCTGGTGAGGGATCCGCCATCAGCAGCAGAACCCGGGGCAGAATTTCTTTATCGGCGGTTTGAAGCTTCACTCGGTTTTCCATGATTAATTCTCTCACTAACTCCTTTTTCCTTCTATTAGTGACGCTGGAATCAAGTCAGGAATGCAGTTAAGGAGTTACTTCTGTATTATTTGGATGGATCGGGGTGTCTCTGAAATACCCGATAAGCAGCAGAATAACCAGGCCTGCATTCATCAGCATTTCCACTGTTGTAATCGGGATCAGGAACGGTGCCATCATAAGCGTAGCGATCGTGACAAACAGAGTCATCCAGAATCCCCATAATCGATTCTTCCACAATCCATATGCCGAGCAAGCACGCAGGGATGTGTAGAACAGGAATAAGGGAATGAGCCAGGCAGGCTGCTGGTCGAACAGATACTGGAACTCACTGAACACCATTTTCGGATAAAGGTTCGGCAGTATATCAAACGCCATCATGCAAGCAGTAATACAGTCCAGGATTTCTATAGCAGCATAAATTGACTGCAGGATTGCGCCTGCACGGATCCAGCCTGGCAACGGACTTTCATTTGGAGTTTTATTAGTCATGATATGTCCTCCTGATTTGAAAGACCTCTTCTTGGGAAAAACATACCGGTATGTTCTTGATATTCCCTGTAAGATTCACCATACCGCAGCAGCAAGTCTTTCTCCTCTGCAAAGCACCACCAAACAAATATTGGAATGTAGATAATCGAGTAGACAACAAGGAAAGGTGAGTGGACCAGAAAGGCTATCACCCACCATAGGGGAAGTTCTCCTGCAGCCATCGGGTGGCGGATTCTTTTGTATATGCCCTGATACATTTTGTGGTTTTTATCCGGTTTTAAGGCTTCTTCTCCAGCATCAAGAGTCGCACGCAGCATAAGTGATCCGCTGGGGATAGCAATAAGCACAGCAATAAGAACTGAGACCCAATAAGGCCAGCCGAAAGTCGAGGAAAACGGATCCCATGGAAGCGGATACCAGTGATAAAGAACGTAATTTACTGTGATGACCCCCATAAGCACGCTGCAGATAAGGCGATATCGGCCGCAAAGGCTGTATGCTTTTTCCCCGATTCTCCTTTCCAGAGCTGCAGGACGAACACTCATAAGATACAACACGTGCATTCCCAGGGTGGATAGTATGAGGACAAAAAAATTTATCGAGGCAATCATTTCAAATCTCCTTCAATCCATTGATTACCAGATCTGCCAAAATCCGGCTTTGCTTTTTGATATGGATCGGCATTCTAAACAGGATATAAAGCAATATTCCGTCATAGATCGCCATCAATGTCCAGGATAATTCCTCAGCATCGACAGGCCGAAATACACCTTCCTTAATACCTTGTTGGATGACAATTTTTGTTTCATTTGCGAGGCTGGCAATGATCTCGCGGTATCGTCTGAGAAAATCCTCATCATTCAGCATGTCTGTCATCAGGTTGATGGGAAGTGTGAGGAAATCCCTGTTGCTTTCTTGAATCATCTCTAATGAGGAAAAGAACAACTCAATCTTCTGTTCAGGGGGTAAAGCCTGTTTCATGAGAGGGACAAAACCGGATACTGCCTCGCTCATGATAGTCTCAAAGAGTGCTGTAAATAAATCCTTCTTGTTTTTGAAGTGCCAGTAAAGTGTCCCTTTGCTGAGACCGCTCTCGGTGACAATCGCATCCATTGATGTGGCGTGGTAGCCATCTCGTATTAAACAGCGCAGGGCAGCCTGGATAATTTCCTTCCGGCGTTCTTCCGGGTCAATACGGGGGGACATACTCTCTCTCCTGCTGTTGGGATAATGGACTGGACGGTCTAGACTGATCGGTCTATATAATATACCTTTCCGGTACATTTTACAAGTAGGTGAATAACAATACACTTTTTAGAAATAGCTGCCAGAGGTAAGCTTGATGAACTGTCAAGATTGAACGGCTGTGTATTCTGCCTTAAAAAGAAAAATTCCTTTCTTAACTTTTCTATCTTCGGGGTTTCTGGTTTTTTCGGTGAGTAATGCAAGGCATGGAAAGGTTTGCTTCTGTGAAGTTGTCTGGCTGATACTTCATCTGGCTTATAACAGGATTGAGAAAAAAATCCTTACGGCATCAGCAGTCAGACCTTAAACCCTGACTGCTTTGTTTCAACCATTTATGCACAGGGATTCTCCCTGGCCATATCTGCACATCCGGTCGAGATGATCATTCCTCTCGCTTATACACGGTAGTAAAAATTAACTGGATTCAGGTCTTTCCAAATTTGATCAACACGACGGCAATATCCAACACCGTCAATCATTCAGTTAGAAGGGGGTTGTATTCTTTGAAAAACCATCATTTTTGACAGAAATAATCACCACTGTTTGCAGGAGGATAAAGTTGTTCGTACCCTTTTGACATCGTAAGTTGAATTGTCAATTGGATTAAGTTTCAGTATAGTTGAGTGAGCTTCAAATTGTGAATATGATAAGGAACAATACTTCGGTACAGGTTGTGATGCCTGTAAAGGGAATTTTCTTTCTCTCTTAACCCGAATCGTTTTTTTTACTTCATACCCAATCGGTTTGGATGATCCTGAGGTTATTTGGTTCAAATTTTAAATAATGGGATTGGGGAAAATGAGTAAGCATTCTTAATCGAAGGCTGCGGCTAATTGGGCAGTTTAGAAAGGTTTGAGTGGTATGTTTGAATCAGGTCGTGATCTAAAGAGCAGTATCTTTTCCGGCCCATTTGAACTTCCGCACAGATCGGTAAAACGCGAGTTATTGAATTTTCTCATCCTGGTATCCGCAGGAACGATAATTAAATATTTTGCTGTTCAGATTCCCGGCACAGACGCGTATATCGACGGCCGTTGGGCTGCAGGCTTTATGGGGTTTGTATTGCTGAGGCGCTTTTGGCTGGCTCTGCTTCTGGCTGGGATTTTGTCCCTCCCTGTTAGTACCGATTTACCTTTCCTCACAGGTTTCTTTGGAAATCTTGCTTTTGCAGTTCCGACCCTGCTGTTAATCCGGTATGTCCATGATCGAGCTCTTGCAAGATTGAAATTAACCTGGATGTATGGTGCGGGATGGTTCTTCCTTGTTGTGGTCTGTTATGAGGTAATTATTACACCCATATTATGGGCAGTTATTGCAACAATAAATAGCCAGCAGATTCTGGAGTCAATTCTTGCCGAATTCAGATCACAGACACTGCTGGTTGAAATGATACTGGTCGGGATAGTTATTGCGTCGGTCATGGCAGCCAGAAGACTTATTGAAGAATTAAGAAAGAATCAACTGCGGATGGAGCACTTGAACCGGATTCTGCAGGCCATACGTAATGTTAATCAACTGATTGTAAGTGAACCAAATCCAGAATTGCTTATTGAAAAGACATGTAAAAGCCTTACAGAATCACTCGGTTATGAAAGTGCCTGGATCGCATTGGTGGAAAGTGAAAGCTTTCGATTATCCTCTACTGCATTTTCCGGGAGGGAAATGTGTTTTTCAAAGATTGAGGATCAGACAGGAGTTGATGCGTTTCCGAAATGCTTGAAAAAAGTACTCCAGGAAAAAGGGATTCTCATAGTCGAGGATCCGTCCATTGATTGCGAAAATTGTGACCATTTTGAATCAGTGGATAATAGAATCTTTCTCCTTCATCGTCTTTCCTATAATTTCGAAATTTCAGGAATACTGGCTGTTGGCATGTCGGTGGAGTATGGATCTGATTCTGGAGAGAGACAACTATTTGAAGAATTAGTAAGCGATCTCTCATATGCTTTGCATAAGATTCGAATTGCCAAAAGTCTTGAAACAAGTGAAATTAAATACCAGCAGTTATTTGAGACGATGGTTCAGGGGGTCATATACTACCAACCAGATGGCCGTGTGATAACCGCAAACCCGGCTGCACGCCGGATTTTAGGATTAACTTTAAGGGAAATGATTGACAGGGACCTTCTAAATGAGGAATACGATGCAATCCGGGAAAATGGTAAGAAGATAATTCCCGGGGACCATCCTGTGATAAAAGCCATCCAAACCGGAACACCGGTCGAAGATTTTATGGGAATTAAAAACCCGATTACGAAGGAACGTGTATGGGTTATGGTTAATGCCGTGCCGCTTTTCCATTATGGGGCGGATATGCCGTTCATGGTTTATTCAACGCTTGAAGATATTACTGAGAGAAGAAAAGGAGAGCAGGCATTAAGAGAGAGTGAAGTCAGGTATCACAATCTTTTCGACAGCATACGGGATGCTATCCTGGTGACGGATCTTGACTTAAATATTATTGATTACAATCCGGCATTCATCGACCTTTTCAAGTATGGACAGGGGGAAATTGTTGGGAGTAACACTCGTATAGTACATGATCAGGAGACTGAGCATAATCAGGTTACGCAGATGCTGGAAAACCTGTCGGATGATCCCAGGCTTTTTGATATTCTCAAGTTCAGAAAAAAAACGGGCGAAGTGTTTACTGGCGAAACCAGTATATACATGCTCCGTAACTTTAAAGGTAAGCCGAAGGGTTATATTGGTCTTATACGGGATATTACCGAACAGATCGAAGCGGAAGATGCCCGTAAACGGATCGAGAATCAACTTCAGCAGGCAAGAAAGATGGAAACGGTCGGGGCACTGGCTGGAGGTGTGGCGCATGATTTTAATAACATGCTGAGTGTGATCCTTGCCCAGGCTGAGATGGCTATGATGGAACTCGATCCTGATCATGATCTATACCGGGCATTGATGATAATCCGCAAAGCAGCTGAAAACTCCGCTGATCTTACCCGGCAGCTGCTTGGTTTTGCACGCAAACAGACTATAGCTCCAGTCGTACTGGATCTGAATGAAGCAATAGGTGAAATGCTTAATATGCTGCGCCGTTTGATCGGTGAAAATATCGAGTTGACCTGGCTGCCTCGGGTAGATATCAGCCCGGTAAAAATGGATCCTATTCAGCTTAATCAGGTGCTCTCAAATCTGTGTGTGAACGCCCGTGACGCGATAGCAGGTCATGGAACGATCACAATTGAAACATCGACGATTTCAATCGATGAGGAATACTGCAGCAGTCATGCAGGGTTTTCTCCCGGGACATTTTCTGCACTGATCGTAAGTGATGATGGCAACGGTATGGAAAAGGAGACGATGGAACGAATCTTTGAACCCTTCTTTACTACAAAAGCGAGCGGCCAGAAAACCGGCCTGGGCTTGTCGACAGTGTATGGCATTGTCAAGCAAAACGGTGGTTTCATCAATGTATACAGTGAAGTGGGAGAGGGTACAACGTTCAAAATATTCCTGCCAACCTCAAAAGGAGAAGTCGAGTACGAAAAGAAACAGGATAAATCGGATTTAAGTCACGGACTTGGGGAAACAATTCTTCTTGTGGAGGACGAGCAGACAATTGTCGAATTGGGCAGTTCAATGCTGGAAAAATTGGGATATTATGTCAAGGCAACCAGCTCACCGGGTGAAGCAATTTCAATAGCTGCACAGCTTGAAGGGGGCATAGACTTGCTGATTACGGATGTTGTGATGCCTGAAATGAATGGCAAGGAACTGGCTGAAAAAATCCAGCAGTTTCATCCCGAAGTGAAAGTCATGTTCATGTCTGGCTATACAGCCAATGTTATCGCCCATCGAGGTGTTCTTGAGGAAGGGATCAATTTCCTGCAAAAACCGTTCCTTATGAAGGATCTGAGTGAGAAAGTGAGGCAGATTCTTGATCAAGGGAAATAGTGATGAACGTGTGTTGGTTTTCCTGTCTGCTTCTGTCGAATCTGAGGCATGAAGTAATTTCACAATAGTGGTGTAGATATTCACCTGGAAAGGGTGAACCTGCAGAACGATATATTTTGGGGATATCCAAGACGGGGGGAAACTTATAGTGTCCGGATTGTTTTTCAGCGTGGGTATTGAATCTCCGGTTTGATTTTTCCGGTGGTCTATTGGAAGCAAAGTGGAATCTCGAAGAATACTTCTTTTATTATAGATGCGACATATCGTTTGAAGAATCTTATCGCCATATAACGGATATTTACGAGCTTTCCAGGCTTGAAATGGTGCCTGTACCAGGAATATAAAGACCAGTCTTTACTTCAGGCAGGAGAGAATCATAACCTCGGACTGGTGTGTTTCCAAGTAGTTTATTATATGCTCAAAACAGCTCCCGAATAAAAAAAGAGGAGGCACGCAAGTTTGGTAAAAAAGAAGAACCCATTCCGGTCATTGCGCTGGCAGCTGACATGGAGTTATACGGCTGTAACAGTTGGCGCGTTGTTTATGATTGTACTGGCAGCTGCAGTATTGTTATTCGCAACTATTTTTATTCCATATGATCAATTTTCCCCGGATGTCTGGGTGCAGGCGGTTGAGGTACAGACTGTTCCAATAGCTCGGATCCTTCTAAGCCAGGACCATCCAGATATGGATCAAATAGCGGAATTTGTAAATTATTCGGATATTGCCAAGTTAAATGGAATTGACCTTGTAAGGATGGGAAGCATCACGGTTTTTATACGAGCTACCTCACCTCTGGATATGATGCTCCTGGATAAGAATGCCCGTCTACTCGGCCGTACCGGCAGCCAGACATTATCAGAAGGGGGGATTGATTTTGACTCCGCTGCATATCCACATCTTACAAAGGTCCTGAGGGCTGCATTTGACGGCGAAACCGATCCGGAAAAACTTGTTGCATTTGACGAGAATGGGAAGGGAATAGCAGTCGCTGTTCCTGTATATGCTTCGAGGAATGAGGGGGCAGATCTGCTTGGTGCAGCCGCATACAGGGTCGAATCCATGCCGACAGCCAGGGTCATTCCCATGCACACACTTGGTGCCGCGGGGATAGGCCTTATGGTGTTCCTTCTTGCAGCAGGATTGATCGGCGGTGTCTTCGGTTCATGGACTGCTCGTGGTATGGCGAGCCGTTTCCATGCTCTCTCAGCCGTAACGGATGCCTGGAGTCGGGGAGAATTTTCTAGAACCGTGGATGACAGGAAGGGGGATGAAATCAGTCTCTTGGGTGAAGGTCTCAACCGGATGGCGCTTCAACTCAAGTCGCTCCTTGCAGAACGAGAAGCGCTTGCAGTTTCGGAGGAAAGGGGCCGCCTGGCTCGGGAGCTTCATGACAGTGCCAAGCAGCAGTCGCTTGCGGCATCTTTTCAGATCGGCACCGCAATAACACTTTTCGATCGTGATCCTGAAGCAGCAAGAGGGCATCTACAGCAGGCAGAACAGCTAGTGGATTCGGTTCGTACGGAGCTGACTGGCCTTATCCACGAACTGCGGCCGCAGGTATGGGATGGCCGCGACCTTGTTGAAGTATTGCAAAAAACGGCAGTTGATTGGAATCGTCTTACCGGTATTGAGGTTGATGTTGATATTCAGGAACCGACTGCCCTTTCTTTGGAGCAGAAGCAGACAGTATATAGAATTGTTCAGGAAGCGCTGTCGAATATTGCCCGGCACAGCAATGCAAGCAAGGTGGATATTTTGCTGGAAATCGGGGAGGGAGTACACCTGTCTGTCACTGACAATGGCTGCGGGTTTGATGTTATGAAAGAGCATGATGGGATGGGTTTGCTTTTCATGCGTGAGCGGGTTGAAACTTCAGGAGGACAATTCCAGGTGTTTTCTGATCCGGATTCCGGAACAATAATAGAGGCATTTTTCACTGCTCACGGGAGGTAATTTTTCCGTATGAATAAACAGATAACAGTTGTAATAGTTGATGATCATGAAATGGTTCGACGTGGTGCAGCTGGTTACCTTGCGGCTCAGGAGAATATTCAGGTGGTGGGGGAAGCTGAAACAGGCAGCGATGCATTAAAGCTGGTGGAAGAACTGGTTCCGGATGTTGTGCTGATGGATCTTGTTCTTCCGGAAATGGACGGCATAGAGACAACTCGGAAAGTCAAGGATATCAGCCCGAGAACGCAGGTCATAATTCTAACCTCCTTTCATGAAGATGAATATATATTTCCTGCATTGCAGGCTGGTGCCATCTCGTATTTACTTAAGGACGTCAAGGCTGCAGCGCTTGTAGAGGCTATCCAGCTTGCTGCACTAGGGGAGGCAGTACTTCATCCACGGGTTGCAGAACGTGTGATCAGGGAGTTTCAAGGTGGAGCCGGTCCCAAGCGAGGATTGTATCTGGAGCTTACGGAACGCGAAATGGAAATTCTGAAATTGATAGCACGCGGTTTTTCCAATCAGAAGATTGCAGACCAGCTTGTGATAACCATAGGAACTGTAAAAGGCCATGTCAGCAATATTTTGGGTAAGCTGCATCTTGCTGACAGAACACAAGCGGCTGTCTTTGCATGGCAGGAAGGATTGATCCAACGCAGTTGATCTATAGGAAATGCTGCCTTCTTTTTACGCTCTGTGAGAACGGAGCGTTTTTTTATTTTGCATACATCGCCACATCGTTCAGCAGGAGTAAAAATCATATCTCCAGACAGGGCGAAATGGTTCCTGGAGTAGGAAGACGCAGCTGAAAGATAGACGTAAGCTAATAACACTGATGAAACACTGGAAAACCAGAACAGAATTGATGTGTAAAGGAGTTGGAAATATGAGACGACAGCGAATACATATAGTATTAGGTCTGGTTTTGGTACTGCTATTGGCTGCAGCGTGCTCCGAAAGGAAAGATAGCCAGGGTCGAATGAATGATGAGATCGGAGGCATTGACCGGTTCACAGAATACAGGCTGAGTGGTACTGGATTGGCCTGCATGATCCCTGAAGAATGGATTGAATATTCTCCCGGGCAGTTCCAGCCCGAGCCGGGAACAGATCCTACAATGCTCAGTCTGGGGGCGTTTCCAGAGGCTGATCTGGGCCAGGTCAAGGACAACTGGCAGCTGCCGGAACTTTTCGGAACGATGGAATCAACCGATATGTTGTGGGAGATATACAAAGCTGAGGTAGAGATCCCGAATGCCGGTGTTCTGGTATTCTCCTTTTCCCTTGCGGAATCCGAGTATGGTGTGCATCTTGTATCTCTGGCTACTTCTTCTGAAAAAGCTGAAGAGTTGTATCAGCAGGTGCTGCTGCCAGTGCTCAGGAGTGTAAATCCCGTTTCCTCAGCGAGCACCGAGTTTTTATCCGGACGGACTACTGCTATTGCTTCCACAAATCATCTTGTTGAACCGGTGGATACGCTGGTGAGGGAGACTGATGGTATGACGATGGTTTATGTCCCGGCAGGAGAATTCATTATGGGAAACGACGGTACGCAGTGGGTCTGGAATGGGCGAATCGAAAGTAGTGATTTGGGCATACAGATTTATACCGATGAGAGCCCTGCACATGCTGTCTATCTCGATGCGTACTGGATCGACCAGACCGAGGTAACAGTTTCAATGTTCAGCACTTTTGTAGAGGAAACCGGATATCAAACTACAGCTGAGCGTGATGGATGGGGTTCTCCGTGGACTGAAGGTCCGATTGAGGACGAATGGCCGCAGGTAGAGGGGATTAATTGGAAACATCCGGATGGTTTGGATTCGATTGCACAGGAAAATCATCCTGTTGTCCAGGTAAGCTGGGATGATGCAGCGGCTTATTGTTACTGGGCTGGCGGGATGCTTCCTACAGAAGCTCAATGGGAAAAGGCGGCGCGTGGAACCGACAACCGCTGGTGGCCATGGGGTGATGTGTTTGACACTGCTGCCGGGAACTTTTGCGGACAAAGCTGCCCGGTCTTGCGCTATCAGGCAGCTAATATGGATGATGGTTTTCCATTAACAGCGCCAGTGGGCAGCTTCCCTTCTGGAGCCAGCCCCTATGGGGCACTCGATATGGCAGGCAATGTGTGGGAGTGGACTGCTGATTGGTACAGTGAAGACACATATTGTGAATCGTTCGCTGATAACCCAACAGGGCCATCCTTTGGTATGGAGCGTGTGCAGAGAGGTGGAGCATGGATTGATAATCAATCATGGGTGCGGACGACTGTTCGCCATTCAACACCGGGTTGGGTGCGGTGCAACGATCTGGGCTTTCGCTGTGTGATGCCGGCAAAAAGATATTAATTCCAGTATTCAGAGAATTGTTTTAGTTTTCCGCTGGGAAAGACTGAAGAAGGAGGTCACGAAAGGTGTGGACAAAAAGAAAATCGAGGACAGGTGCTCTGGCAGGATATACGCTTTTTTTCCTGCTCGCTGCTGTGTGTGTTTTTATTATGGCGTGCTTGGAAAGTGTTGTTCGTTTGAATCTGTGCCAATTCAAAGAGATCCTGACTGAGGAGGATCAAAGAATGGTTGTTCCCGGACAAAAAACGATGAAACTTACTCGTTCTGGAGGATATATTCTTTCGTATCACACTGCACCGGAGGGCTACAACATGGGAGAGCGTCCGGATTTATATTGCCAGCTTGTCAATGAAGATGAAAGCATGGAGGTGCCTTTAGCACCAGACCCTGTTCCAACAGGCTGGATGCAGTTGGCGTTGAATCCAGGGGCAGGTGAACAGCTATACAGCGTAACTATTAAATCGCCGGGTATGTATACACTAGTATGCAGTGAGGCGGGAGATGGAGAGGGAAGTGTGGTGGAAGTTTCCCTTGGGCCGAGCAGAGTGTTTGAACTCCTCCGTTTTTTATGGAATGTGTCTGGTCCTATGCTGCTTTTGGGTTTGTGCCTGTCCGCGGCGGTACCAATAACTGCATTGCTGCTGCTTTCCATTTACTTACTGAAGTTTGTTTCGTTTCACGAAGCTTTTTAATATTTTTGCTGAAGGGAATAATCGATGAAAAAAGAACGAAGAACTCGACCTCCAGAATGGTTGTTTGTTTTATTGGCAGCAGGCTGTGCATGGGCTTCCGGCATATACCTGGGGAAGATCACGATTGCTGGTGCAGCAGAAGACCTTGTGTTAAAAACGGCTTTTTTTGGAGTAATAGGCCTAGTTATTCTAGGGTTTACTATTTGGAACAATAGAAATCTCCAATAGGCCGTTAGGGAAAATTGGGATGTAGATGAGTGTGTGAAACATTGTCTGAGATTTTTGAATACCTGTGTAACCCGCTTCGAGATCTGGATTGTGGAGAATAGTTTATGATCACAAGACGTTTCTTCGTAAGGAAAGTTTTCATTGCCTTATGCATAATAGCAGGTTGTTTTACGCTGGTATTTCCAGTTACAGGCTGCAAGGCAGCAGAAGTACCTGATTTCGTCCAGGGGCTGTCGATCGATGCAGTCTCCGGGTTGTCGGAAGAAGTTTCAGCGTTCACCGATGTAAATGTGGTACCCATGAATGAAGAAAAAATCCTGAGGGATCAGACTGTTGTCGTGGAGGATGGACGTATTGTATTGATCGGTTCAGCGAATGAGGTTGCTGTTCCGGAAGGTGCTGAACATATTCCGGGTAACGATGGTTTCTTAATGCCGGGCCTGGCAGATATGCATATGCATATCTGCCAGGATTGGGAAGATTCAGTCTGGCCGGTTTCTCCAAGGCTGCTGTATATAACAAACGGTGTAACTACTATCCGTGATTTCGGGTCAGTGGGGGAAAGTCCTCTCTGGGTTTTACGCTGGCGTGATGAAATCGAAACGGGATCTCGAATAGGGCCGCATATAATCAGCGCAGGTGAGATTCTATACGCAAGCCCGCTTGCCGATCCGGCAGCGTCAGTTCGGGTAAATATTTCGTCTGGATTTGATTTTATAAAGTTCTACTCGTATCTTTCGCCCGAAGATTTCAAAGCGGCGGCCAGGACTGCTCATGATCTGGAGATCTATACAGCTGGCCATATACCATTCATGGTGGGGTTGGAAGGTGCACTTTCAGAAGGTATGAACGAGGTGGCACATATTGAAGAACTTCCATACAGCCTGCTGGATTATGATGTCCCTGCAGCCTATATGGATCCTCAATCCTGGTTGATTTATATGGTTGATATGGCTGAAGAACAACTGCCGATAGAAAATAAATTTGATGAGGAGTTGTTCCTGCAGATATTTGGCATTGCTGTGGAGGAGATCTTATCCAGACTGAAAGAATCGGAGACTGCAGTGAGCACGACGCTTGTTCTGGATGAGGTAATTCGCCTGAAGCTTTCTCAGCAGTCTGCATTCCTGTCACGTCCGGAAAATATTTATCTGCCTGCCTCATATATTGATAGTTACCTTCGGGGAGAAGAGAAGCATCAGCTTCTTTGCGAGGGGAGGGAAGCGTTGTGTTTGTACAAGGAGGGGATGGATCTATATTTTATGCAGCAGCTGTATGAGCAAGGTGTATTGTTGCTTTTGGGAACAGATGCAGGAACGGTTGGGATGGGTTTGGTACCGGGTTTTGCGGTTCATGATGAATTGCAGATTCTGGTGGATAACGGACTGACCCCTTACGAGGCTCTCAGGACAAGCACTGTGGATGCAGCCAGGATAGCCGGGAGGATAACGGGGGATAGTGGATTTGGTGTTGTTGAGGAGGGTTTCAGAGCTGACCTGCTGCTTGTCGCAGGAAACCCTTTGATAGATGTTAGTGTCGTGAGAGATTTACAGGGAGTAATGGTTTCCGGAAAGTGGTTCGATCGGTCAACGTTGGACAACATGTTAACTGCAGCTGAAAAATGAACAAGAGCCCGGAAGAATGTGGGATTTCGGGCTTTCGATTGAATTGAGGTATATACTACTCCGGCATTTCTGGAGGCAGTATCAGCTTATTCTTTGTTATGACATCCCGATACCAGTACGCGCTGTCCTTCATCGTTCGTTCCAGGCTCTCGAAATCAACATAGACCAAACCAAAGCGTTTTGAATATCCATAGGCCCACTCAAAATTATCCATGAGTGACCAGGCAAAGTAGCCTTGCAGTGGAATGCCTGCTTCCAGTATTCGAGCTGCCTCCCGTAAATGGGCTGCGAGGTAGTGGATCCTGTCCTGGTCATGTATTCTGCCGTTTGTGATTTTATCTGGATATGCTGCGCCATTTTCCGTAATCATCAAAGCCGGGAAGGAGTATTCGAGGTGAACTCTCTCTACAAACTTATACAAACCTGAAGGATATACTTCCCAGCCCATTTCGGTGTGTTCTTCTCCAGCGAAAGTCGAGACTGGCTTGTTCTGACTTTCAGGAACTTTCTGGCTGCGTACAATGCTGCGTGTGTAATAATTCAGCCCCAGGAAATCCAGAGGAGCGGCAATATTTTCCATGTCTCCACTTTGGACGAAATCGAGCAGTTTACCATATTCTTCCACAACGTCTCCTGGATAACCACGGCCCGACAGGGCATCAAGATACCATCGAAGACTAATTCCATCCCAGAGCCTGGCTTCGATTTTATCGGCTTCGCTGGCCGATGCCGGATATGTAGGGCTGTAGTTAAGTACGATAGCGATCTCCGCACCCTGTACATTCTTGCGTATCTTTTCAACTGCCCAACCATGCGCCAGGAGCAGATGGTGGGATGCTGCCGTCATCTCATCCATGCTGTGGTGCCCGGGGGCGTGGCTGCCCTCAAAATGACCGATGTAGGCACTGACGAAGGGCTCATTGAGTGTGATCCAGTGTTTTACCCGATCTCCCAGGCTGATGCTTAGACTGTTGGCGAACTCTGCGAAAGCGTATGCAGTGGTGCGTGCCGGCCAGCCGCCCTGATCCTGCAGCGCTTGTGGTAGTTCCCAGTGGTAAAGAGTGGCAAATGGTGTTATGCCTGCTTCCAGCAGGTGATCGACAAGGTTCGAATAAAAATCAAGCCCGGTTTGATTAATCGTGCCGGTTCCTTCCGGGAAGATGCGAGGCCAGGAGATTGAGAAGCGGTATGCCTTAAGGCCGATATCCTGCATGAGGCGAATATCTTCAGCCCATCGGTGATAGTGATCACAGGCGGTATCACCGTTGTCGTCATTTTCAATTTTCCCCGGGGTATGTGAAAACCGGTCCCATATGCTTTCGCCCTTGCCATCTTTTTTCCAGGCACCTTCAATCTGGTAGGAGGAAGTGGCAGCTCCCCAGAGAAAATCGGGAGGAAAACGGTAGGTAAATGGAGTGTTTGATTTCGAATTCATACAACAGGTATCCCTTTGTAAAGTTAGTTGTTTTTGAGAAACGTCAGCATGTTTTGCTCGGTGGTGAATGCAAGTGCGGTTACAGTGTCAGCTGCACCGTAATAGATGGCGATTCTCCCGGTTTCCGGTTCATGCAGTGCAGAACAGGGAAAGACGACATTGGGCACATCTCCAACGCACTCGTATAATTTTTGTGGCGAGAGCAGGTAGGGTTCACCGCGGGCAATTACTTTCCATGGTTCATTCAGATCGAGAAGAGCGGCGCCGAAGCTGTAGACAAATCCGTTGCAGGAGGTCAGTACGCCGTGATAGAATAGCAACCATCCCTGTTCGGTTTCAATGGGTGTGGGACCAGCGCCGATCTTGGTGCTTTCCCAGCCTGCTTTTGTCCCCATAACAAATCGATGTTCACCCCAGTGGATCATATCAGGGCTTTGGCTAAGGAAGATATCGCCGAATGGTGTATGGCCGTTATCGCTTGGACGGCTGAGCATGACGTAGCGGTTTTTAATTTTTCTCGGAAAGAGAACGCCATTTCGGTTGAAGGGCAGCAGGGCATTTTCCAGAAAATGGAATGACGAAAAATCTTCTGTCCAGCCGATACCAATCGTCGGACCGTGGTAGCCGTTGCACCAGGTGATGTAGTATCGGTCTTCGATCCAGGTTACACGCGGATCATAGCGGTGTGAAAAGCGGGATAATTCGGGGGAGGGGAAGGACCAGGTGATAGGATCATGGTCGATCCGCCAGGCAAGGCCGTCGTTGCTGAAACCGCGGTAAAGATTCATTTCGCGTTTACGGTTATCAATGCGAAATACACCTGCGAAACGGTCCTGGAATGGAACTGCAGCGCTGTTAAAAATTGAATTGGATGTTGGAATTGCATCTCGGGGAATAATTGGATTACGACTGAAGCGCCAGATCAGTTCATCAGAATCTGCGGGCTGATCCTCCCAGGGAATTCTCGCTTTATCCATTTGTATACTCCTTCCGAAATATGGTGGGGCAGTCATGAATTTGATTGACTCGAAAACTTTTTACATAAAGGCTGCAGGTGAGTGGGCAGTGAATGAAAAAGCGGAACGGGCATGCCCGAATACCTGGCCCGGGTTGCGGAGAATATTGACATGCTTAAGAAAAGAAAGTATATTAGGATAAAAAACGGGAGCGCTCCCAACCCACTTAATTTATAGACGAAAATGAGAAAAAAGGGAAGTTGAATCAAAGAATAGAGCTGTTCCAAAACTGACATGAAAGTAATTTTAAAAACGAGTGGGAAAAATCTATGGCGAATCTAACCCTGGAAGACATCGCAAAAAAAGCAGGAGTCTCTCGTTCTACCGTATCCCGGGTCATTAATAACCAACCGAATGTGCGCGGGATAGTCCGGGATCGCGTGATGGAAGTCATCAAGGATACCGGATACCAGCCAAACATGGCTGCTCGATCATTGGCCTCTCAAAGAACATCAATGATCGGGCTGGTTCTTATGCACAGTGTTACCTCGTTCTTTACTGATCCATATTTCCCCAGGCTCGTTCAGGGAATTGCTCAACGCTGCACTCATCATGACAATACCCTTGGTTTGTTCCTTATTACCTCAACAGAAGATGAAGAAAAGGTTTTCCCGCGTGTTTCGCGCAGTGGTTTGCTGGATGGTGTGATTGTACAGGCAGGCCACCACGGAGACCCACTGGTTAGCAGGCTGGAAGAGATTGAAATTCCGAAGATTATTATCGGCCGGCCATCCAATCCCGATAATGTTAGCTACATAGACGTCGAGAATGTGGAAGGGGCTTATATCGCTGTTTCCCATTTACTGCAGAATGGCCACAGGCGGATTGGCACCATTACCGGCCCGTTGGACAGTTCAGCTGGAGACGATCGGCAAAGAGGGTATCTTAACGCGCTTCAGGAGCGCCAGATACCTGTGGAGGAGGAACTGATCGTTGAAGGCGACTTTTCAGAAGCGGGCGGGTACCATGCCATGAAGAAGCTTCTTCCGGTGCAGCCGGAGGCAGTATTCGCTGCATCGGATATCATGGCCGTTGGTGCAATGCGTGCAGTTCGTGAAGCCGGCCTGAAGATACCGGATGATATTGCATTCGTAGGCTTTGATGACCTGCAAATGCCGATTCCCCCAAACCCGCTGCTAACAACCGTACGACAGCCCATCTATCGTTTCGGTGTTACAGCCGTCGATATTTTGATAGATATGATCAACCATGAGAACACTACACCGAGACGGGTTATTATGAGTACGGAACTGGTCATACGGGAGTCTTGTGGGTCGAAGTATCAGTAGATGTTAAGTCGCACGGAATTATTATTTCGGATTAGCCGGGAGCGCTCTCACTACACGGAGGAAACCAGGTATCCTGCGAATTCGAAAAGGATACCAACTCCTTCAAATGAACTGATAAAGTTTTGGGCTGACAGGCTGGTAAATTGTAGTGCTTCAATATTAAATCGGGATTTTCAGCTTCAACATCATCCAACTGCACTGGAGAAATTATGAAATTTGGCTATTTTGACGATACACACCATGAATATGTGATCAATCAGCCAGACACACCACTACCGTGGATTAATTATCTGGGATGCCAGGATTTTTTCAGCCTTATCTCAAATACAGCCGGGGGGTATTGTTTCTATCGTGACGCGCGCTTGCGACGTTTGCTGCGTTATCGCTATAACAATGCTCCGCTGGATGTAGGAGGAAGGTTTTTATACCTGCGCGATGACCAGGCAGATGAAAATTCAGATAACCCGCTGTTCTGGTCTCCTACTGGCCAGATAGCCAACATATCCCTTGAATCCTATGAGTGCAGGCATGGACTGGGCTATACAAAAATCAAATCAGAGCTCTCGGGGATTCAGTGCAATACCCTATTCTTCGTGCCGCCGGAAAAAAACCTTGAAATCTGGGATGTGACTCTGACAAACAACCGCAGCACAAAGGCATCCCTTTCCTTCTATGGCGCAGTCGAGTTTTGCCTGTGGGATGCATGGGATGATGCTACGAACTTTCAGCGTAATTATTCGATTGGTGAAGTCGAGGTAGATGGCTCTGTCATCTACCATAAAAGCGAGTACCGTGAGCGGCGGGATCATTTTGCCTACTTTGCCTGCTCTGAACCTGTAAGTGGATATGATACCCAGAGGGAAGTGTTCCTGGGCAAACAGCGTGGCTGGGAGAATCCTGCTGCAGTTGAACAGGGGCGGATGTCGAATTCAATTGCAGCCGGTTGGCAGCCAATCGGCGCACAAAAGATAAAAATGGAACTCGATCCCGGCGAAGAGCGGCACATCCTTTTCTTGCTGGGATATCATGAGAATCCCCCAGAGGAAAAATTCGATCCTTATGACTCACAGCTTATCAATAAATCAGGTGTCAGTTCGATCATTTCACACTATCTCAAGCACGAGAATGTGGAACGGGCTTTTGAGGAAATGCGCACGAGCTGGGATGACCTGCTGGGCATTCTCGAGGTGAAGACTCCCGATGAGCATACGAACCGTATGGTCAATATCTGGAATGTATATCAGGTTATGGCAACATTCAATCTGTCTCGATCCGCCTCCTATTTTGAATCCGGAGTGGGGAGAGGGATGGGTTTCAGGGATTCAAACCAGGATTTGCTGGGATACGTCCAGCTTGATCCGGCGCGCTCCAGGCAGCGTTTGATAGACCTGGCAGCTACGCAGCTGGAAAACGGCGGCGCATATCACCAGTACCAGCCTCTTACGAAAAAGGGTAACGATAATATTGGCGGTAATTTTAATGACGATCCGCTGTGGCTCGTACTTGCTGTTTCTGCATACCTGAAAGAAACAGGTGATCGGGGCATTCTCGATGAACCCGTTCCTTATGATAGAAAACCTGGCTCGGAGGCTCCTCTCTACGAGCATCTGCAAAAATCTTTGCAGTATACGCTTGAACGGATTGGGCCGCACGGACTTCCATTAATTGGCAGGGCAGATTGGAATGATTGCCTGAATCTGAACTGCTTTTCCCTTTCTCCCGGACAGTCTTTTCAGACTGTAACGACTAAGGATGGGATTACAGCGGAGAGTGTATTTATTGCCGGCTTGTTCCTCCAGGCAGCCCAAGAGATGATCGATATCACAGAAGGGTACGATTCCTCCGATTATGCAGCCCAACTCAGCCAGGCATGTGAAAATATGGAAGCTGCAGTCTGGCAGCATGGCTGGGATGGGGAATGGTTCCTCAGGGCATATGATGACAGCGGACACGCAGTAGGTTCGCACCGCTGCAGTGAGGGGCAAATCTTTATCGAGCCGCAAGGTATCTGCGTTGCGGCAGGCTTGGGGCTGGAAAATGGAAATGCCAGAAAGGCGCTCGATGCTGTCGCAGAACGGTTGACAACTCCGCACGGCATTATGCTGCTCGATCCTCCTTTCACTCACTACGATCCCGCTCTTGGCGAAATTTCCTCCTATCCCCCGGGATATAAGGAAAACGGCAGTGTTTTCTGTCATACCAACCCCTGGATTATGGTCGCTGAAACAAAATTGGGGAGAGGTGACAGGGCTTTTGACTACTACTCAAAAATAAATCCTTCTTTCCGTGAAGAAATCAGTGAAATCCATGGTTGTGAACCGTACGTATACTCACAGATGATTGCGGGCAGTGCTGCGAGACTCCCTGGTGAGGCAAAGAACTCCTGGCTTACCGGTACAGCGGCATGGAACTATATCGCTGTCACCCAATGGATATTGGGAATAAGACCAACCTTGCATGGCCTGCAGATCGACCCGGTCATTCCCTCCAGTTGGGGAGGATACAAGGCCCACCGGAAATTCCGGGGTGTTTTGTACCATATCAGTGTTGAGCGGATAGGTCCGGGAGAAACGAAAGAACTGATGCTGGATGGTGTAAAGGTTGAAGGCACACAACTCCCGCTTCCAGCAGAGGGAACAGAAGAAGTGAAGGTTCAGTGTCTTCTCGGGACACCCATCGATTGATTGCGAAAGGCTGGAATACCTCCTGAAGCAATCCATCGATACAGGCGAAAAATTGTTGTCAGACCGGCAGTATACATAACAGAAGCTTTTACTGTCTCTGATTACAGGAAGAACAGGTGGCAGCATGAAGGCAGGTTATTTTGATCCGGAAAATAAAACCTATGTGATAACCACACCGAAGACTCCTGTTCCGTGGATTAATTACATTGGCAATCGCTCTTTTGGAGGGTTTGTAGACCACACCGGGGGAGCCTTGATATGCCGGAATGATCCGGCGAGGAACCGCATCACGAAATATATCCAGCAGCTGCCTGCCTCGGATTTTAAGGGGACAACCCTCTACCTGAGGCTTCGTGAAGAATCAGGGTTTCGCATCTTCTCACCTTTTTATGTACCAACGCTGCACCCACTAGAAAAGTATCGTTGTACGATTGGCCCCGGTTATACACGAATTTCCTCTGAATATCTGGGAATAAGGACTGAAGCAACGATTTTTGTTCCAATGGGTGCAACCTGTGAAATTCGCGATATAGAAATAACCAACATATCCAAGAAATCGATTTTCCTGGATGCTGTACCGGTGGTGGAATATACGCATCCTGATGCGCTGCAGCAGTTTACCAATGCGGACTGGGTTCCGCAGACAATGCAGAGTCGTGCGGAAATCGATGGTGATCTCCTGATTCTTCAACAATTTCCGTTTATGTATCGGGATCGCCAGGTGAACTATCTTGCCTCCAACCTGCCAGTGGATTCCTACGAAACCGACCGAAAGGCATTTCTTGGCGGCGAAGGTTACGGCAGCTTCAAGGAGCCTTTATCTCTCCGTCAGGAGAAGCTGGGCTGCAGTCAGGCGAATCGCGGGGATAATATTGGTGCTCTCCTGCATCCGTTGGGAACGCTGGAGCCTGGAGCTTCGCGAAGGTTGATTGTCCAGCTCGGACAGACAGCCAGCCTGGAGGAAGCGAAAGAAACCATCCATCTGTACCGGGATCCGGATCAGGTTGCAGCTGCTTTTGAGGACCTCAAGCGTTTCTGGGATGAAGTCTTCGAAACAGTGCACGTGCAAACACCTGATAGTGATATGGATGTGATGGTAAACATCCATAATCCGGTTCAATGTTATACAACCTTCAAATGGTCGCGTTACCTTTCTCTTTATCAGACAGGTTTGGGGGCACGCGGCATAGGTTATCGTGATTCCATGCAGGATATTCTTGCTGTATTGCCATTTGCCTCTGATGAGGCACGCCGTTTCCTGGTGATGCTGCTGTCATTTCAAAAACCGGATGGCTCTGCTGTGCATCAATTCAATCCACTTTCCATGGAGGGCAGCGCAGGTGACTCACTGGAAATGGAGGACAGGCCGCATTTTTACGGCGATGATCATCTTTGGGGAGTCCTGGCTGTGCTGGCTTATATCAAAGAAACAGGAGATTATGGCTTCCTGGATGAAAAGGTTACTTTTTATGATGCGGCGATGAGAACACCTGGAGAAGAGACTGGTTCTGTCCGTATACATCTGGAGCGTGCGCTGCAATTTACACGGAATAATGTCGGAGAACACGGCCTGCCGCTCCTGGGTTTTGCGGATTGGAACGATACTGTAAATCTCCCTGTTGGCGCGGAATCCCTTTTTACAGCAAACCTATAC